>JAAUYH010251857.1_pt1 | contig 17691 bp, 16 predicted proteins | sample 7278061 | NCBI WGS metagenome assembly JAAUYH01 (sample SAMN14350203, study PRJNA611818) | marine sediment metagenome | isolation source: surface marine sediment (0.6m) | place: French Polynesia: Moorea | collected 2018-08 | reverse complement strand
TAGTTGGCCAGCCGCACCGACTTCGAGTCGGGGTCGAGACCGCGGGCCAGGCGGCGGTTCTGGGTGGCCACACCGGTGGGGCAGTGGTCCGTATGACACTTCTGGGCCTGGATGCAGCCGATGGCCAACATGGCGCTGCGGGCCACGCCTAGGCCGTCAACGCCCATGGCCAGGGCGACCATGGCCGTCGTGGGCAGCCCGATCAGCCCGGAGCCGAGGAAGACCACGTCACGGTCCAGCTTCTCGGCGGCGAAGGCGTTGTGGACCTCCGTGAAGCCCTCGCGGAACGGCAGGGCCACGTGGTCGCTGAACGGCAGGGGAGCGGCTCCGGTTCCGCCCTCGCCTCCGTCGACGGTGATGAAGTCGGGCCCCCGGCCCGAGCTCCTCATCTCGGCCGCCAACTCCTGCCAGAAGCGGCGCTCGCCGACCGCCGACTTGATGCCGACCGGCACCCCGCTCGCGGCCGCTACCTCCTCGACGAAGCCGATGAGGCCGGGGATGTCGTCGAACGAGCGGTGCCGATTGGGGCTGCGGACGGTGACACCGACCTCGACGCCCCGAGCTCGGGCGATCTCCTCGGTCACCTTCTTGCCGGGTAGCACGCCTCCGAGGCCGGGCTTGGCGCCCTGGCTGAGCTTGATCTCGATGGCCCGCACGTCCGTGTCGGCCATCGACTCGAGCATGCGGTCGATGCTGAAGGAGCCGTCGGGATTGCGGGCGCCGAAGTAGCCGGTTCCGAGCTGGAAGATGATGGGGCCGCCCATGCGGTGGTGATCGCTGATGCCTCCCTCGCCGGTGTTGTGGAGGCATGCGGCCAGCTCGGCCCCCCGGTTGAGCGCCTCGATCGCCGGCGCCGACAGCGACCCGAAGCTCATGGCCGAGATGTAAACGAGTGACTCGGGCGTGAACGCCCGGGCCCGCCCGGTTCGTTCCCCGAGCACCTTGAGCATCGGCAGGCTGTCGTCGTCGATGCTGCCGCCCGAGTGGTCGGGCTGATACGGGAAGGCCGAGTGGCGGAAGAGCTCGTAACCCGGCTCGGCCAGGTCGTTGTCGGTACCGAATCCGAAGTATGGGTTCTCGAGCTTGGCCGTCGAGTAGACGAACCGGCGCTGGTCTCGGGTGAACGGTCGTTCCTCGTCGTTGTCGGTCACGATGTACTGCCGAAGCTCGGGTCCGACCCACTCGAGGATGTACCTCAGGTGGCCGATCACGGGAAAGTTCCGGAGGATGGCGTGCTTCGTCTGGAGCAGGTCGTAGATCGTGACCACGATCAGGAGCGCGCCGATGACGACGAGCATCCACAACCACCAACTCATGGGGAGATCGTAGGCTCCACCCGATGAATGAATTGCTGACGGTCGCCGAGTCGGTTGTCGATCAGGCCGCCGCGGATGAACAGGTCGAGGCCTACGTGGCCCGTGGGACCTCTACCGAGGTCAAGGCCTACAACGGCGAGGTCGAGGCCTTCACCTCGGCGACCTCGGCCGGAATCGGCATCCGCGTGGTCGTCGACGGCCGGGCCGGCTTCGCCCACGCCGGATCGCTCGACCCCGACATCATCGCCGAGACGCTCGCCGCTGCTCGCGACAACATGGCCTTCGCCGAAGCCGACGAGTGGGTGGCCATCGCCGAACCGGACGGCGGAACCCCTATCGAACACGACCACTGGGACGAGGGCGTGCTGGCGACACCAACCGAGGCCAAGGTCGAGATGGCCCTCGAGCTCGAGCGCCGCACGTGTGCCCTCGACCCCCGTGTGAATTCGGTGCGGTCGGCGACTTACTCCGACAGCTCCGGTGAGATGGCCCTGGCGACCTCGACGGGGATAAGGGCCACCGACCGCGGTACCGGCGCCCATGTATCGGTGTCGGCGCTGGCGGTCGACGGCGACGAGACCAAGATCGCCGCCGGCTACGACGTCGACTTCGGGCCCGGGGGTCTCGACATCGACGAGGCGGCCGGCGACGCGGTCGAGAGGGCCACCCGACTGCTCGGAGCCGAACAGCCGGACTCGCAGCGGCTCACGATTGTGCTCGAGCCCCGAATGGCGGCGAGCCTCGTCTCGATCCTCGTCGGCATGCTCAACGGCGAACGGGTCCTCAAGGGCCGCTCACCCTTCGTCGACCGCGTCGGCGAGGCGGTCGCCTCGCCCCTCATGACGCTCGTGGACGACCCGACCGACGGGCGCTCGTTCGGGGCGGCCGCAGTCGACGACGAGGGTCAGACCTGCCGCCCCGTGCCCCTGGTCAGTGAGGGGGTGCTCCAGGGGTTCCTGCACAACACGTACACGGGTCGTCGCTCCGGCGACGGCACCACGGCCAATGCCGTGCGGGGATATCGCTCGTCGCCGTCGGTCGGCTCCCACGCCGTCGTGATGGCCCCGGGCCAGGGCTCCCTCGAAACGATCGTCGGCTCGGTCGACCGGGGTCTGCTCGTCACCTCGATGGCGGGTCTTCACTCCGGGGTCAACCCCGTGTCGGGCGACTTCTCCGTCGGGGTCGAGGGACTGATGATCCGCGACGGGGCCCTGGCCGAACCCATTCGCGAGGCGACCGTGGCCTCGACCATGCAGAAGATGATGACCGACATCGTCGCCGTCGGCGCCGACGTCGAATGGCAACCGGGTGGCACCGGAGCCGTCACGCTGGCGATCGGCGACATCTCTCTCGGCGGGCGATGACCTCCAGCCCCGGCCGGTACTGCCGATGGCCTGACATGACAGTTCGACCCGTCGCGATCCTGCGAGTGCTCCTGTGAACGAGCTCTCGGTCGTCGAGGCGATCATTTTGGGCCTCGTCGAGGGCATAACCGAGTACCTGCCGGTCTCGTCGACCGGTCACCTGCTCGTCACGAACCGGCTGCTCGGCCTCGACGAACCGCAGGCGACCAAGGACGCCATCGAGACCTACGCCATCTGCATCCAGATCGGCGCCATCGTCGCCGTGCTCTTCCTCTACTGGTCGCGGTTCCGCCAGATGCTCGACGGACTGCTCGGACGTGACGAGGAGGGCCGCCGGGTCCTGGTCGCCGTCACCGTCTCCTTCGTCATCACGGCCGTCATCGGCATCACGGTCGCCGACACCGTCAAGGACAACCTGTTCGGAGTGGGCCCCATCGCAGCTGCGTGGCTGGTCGGAGGCGTGTTGATCCTGTGGCTCAGCCGGACCGGCTGGTTCTACGAGACGACCGCCGAGCTCGTCACGATCACCCACCGCCAGGCCGCCGTCATCGGTGTCATGCAGGCCCTCGCCCTGTGGCCGGGCGTCAGCCGCTCGATGATCACGATCATCGCCGCTGTGCTCGTGGGCCTTTCATTGCGGGCCGCCGTCGAGTTCAGCTTCCTGCTCGGCCTGGTGACCCTGGCGGCAGCCACGGTTCTCGAGGGCTACAACGGCGGCGAGGAGCTCATCGACACGTTCGGGTGGACGACTCCGCTGATCGGACTGGTCGTCGCCTTCGTATCGGCGATGGCGGCCGTGAAGTGGATGGTCGCCTGGCTCAACAACCGGGGTTTCGAGGTGTTCGGCTGGTACCGGATCGGCGTCGGGGTGCTGGCCCTGGCCCTGCTCGCCGGCGGGGCGATCTAGGCGGCTAGCGGGGCAGGACGATCGTCTGCTGGCGCTCCTTGAGCGGGTAGACGAGGAACACCCGAACCAGCAGGGTCGACACGACGAGCAGGATCGCCGTCGTGAGGACGGTGCTCTGGCCGATTGCGTCGGCCCCGTCCTGGTTCCAAGTCAGCCCGGCGTAGATGACTGCGGGCAGCAGAGCCATGACGAAGAACACGGCCTGAAGGCCGAAGGGCAGCTTGGTCTCGATCTTGGCCCCGGCGTACGGCCCGACCTTGGGGGCGACCATGCGTCCGGGAGTGCGATCGACGGTCTTCACGATGTCTGTCGTGCGTCGCTTGCGGATCAGCTCGAGCAGGGCCAGACCGGCCTCGTTCTCGGGATCGATGGCCAGGCCGTGGCTGACGGAGTCGAAGGCCTGGGCCCAGTGGGAATCGCGGAAGTACGGCGAGCCGTGCTCGGCCAGGTCGATGAGCGCCGCAGCCAGCTCGAAGTGGACCCGAGGGTTCACCAGGTCGAGAGAGACGGCATGACCGAACGACTCGACCGCATCGTCGATACGACCGCTGGACATGAGGACATGACCCCACAGCCGGTGGGCCTCGGGATCCTGGGGTTCATCGGCCATCATGCGGCCGATGAGCTCGGAGGCGAGATTGAACTGCCGCCTCTCGATTGCCGACCACGCTGCGGTGGCGGCTGGGTGTCGTGTTGCGAGTGCCATGAGCCCAGATTGGAGCGCTCCGCACCAAGTCGACAGTGCGTTTCGGCTCAATCGGAATTGGGTCTTGACGGGGGTACGGAACTATGCCGCCGGGGCCGTTCCGTGACATCATGCCGGGGTTGTGGCGCCCGAAAACCCATTGATAGTCGGCGTTCTGGCCGAAGTCGCGCCTGCCGAGCGGCGGGTTGCACTCACCCCCGATGGGGCCGAACGGCTCATCGGCCTCCAGGCCCGCGTGGTCGTGGAGGCGGGCGCCGGCGAGCCGAGCGGATTCGGCGACGACGGCTATGAGCAGGCGGGGGCCGAAGTGACCGACCGGGCCTCGGTGCTCGGTGCCGCCAACGTCTTGCTCCAGGTGAGGGCCTCCGGAACCCATCCGGTCGACGACGGTGTCGACGGATGGCTGGGTGCGGGCAAGACGCTGGTGGGGCTCGTCGACCCGCTGTGGCTGAGCGACAACGCGGCCCGGCTGTCGGCGACCGGCGCCGACATCCTGGCCCTCGAGCTCGTCCCCCGGATCACTCGAGCGCAGAGCATGGATGTGCTCTCGTCCATGGCGACGATCTCCGGCTACCAGGCGGTGTTGCTGGCCGCCGCCCGCTCGCCCCGCCTCTTCCCGATGCTGATGACCGCGGCCGGAACCGTGCCCCCGACCCGCGTATTCGTGCTCGGCGCCGGGGTAGCCGGTTTGCAGGCGATCGCTACAGCCAAGCGCCTCGGAGCAGTGGTCGAGGCCTACGACGTGCGTCCCGCCGCCGTCGAGCAGATCCGGTCGGTGGGAGCGAAGGCCATCGAGCTCGCCATGGAGAGTGAAGACGCCGAGGATGCCGGTGGCTACGCCAAGTCGCAGACCGTCGATCAGAATCGACGCCAGCAGGAGCTGCTGACCCCGGTCATCGCCGACGCCGACGTCGTCATCACGACGGCCGCCATCCCCGGCCGAGCCAGCCCGGAACTAGTGACGACCGACATGGTCGAGGCCATGCGGCCCGGCTCGGTGATCGTTGACCTGGCCGCCGAACGGGGCGGCAACTGCGCGCTCACCGTCGCCGACGAGGAGACCGAACACCAGGGCGTGCTCATACTCGGGCCCACCGATCTCGTGTCGCGGTCGCCCCGAACGGCGTCGCTCATGCTGTCGAACAACCTGGTGACCCTGCTCGATCATCTCATCGACGAGGGTCGGCTGACCATCGATCCCGACGACGAGATAGCCGGGGTCATGCTCGTCGGAGCGGGGGAGCCCTCATGACCCCGATCGTCGCCGTCACGCTGTTCGTGCTCGCCGTGTTCCTGGGTGTCGAGCTGATCACCAAGGTGCCACCGACGCTGCACACACCGCTGATGTCGGGCTCGAACGCCATTTCGGGCATCACTCTGGTCGGAGCACTCGTGTCGGCCGGCACCGAGCACTCCACTCTCACAGTCGTGTTGGGAGCCCTGGCCGTGGCGCTGGCCACGGTGAACGTGGTCGGCGGGTTCCTCGTCACCAACCGCATGCTCGAGATGTTCCGGCCCAAGGGGCGGCGTCAACCGACCGAGGGCGGTGAGAGCTGATGGACCGCTCCGACGTCATCGGCATCGGGTACCTCGTCGCCGCTGCTCTCTTCGTCCTCGGCCTCAAGGGCCTGGCCCGCCCCCGGACCGCGGTCAGGGGTAACCAGCTCGGCGCCTCCGGCATGCTCGTTGCCGTCGTCGTCACCCTGCTCGACCGAAACATCGTGTCGTTCTGGCAGCTCGCCATCGGGATGGTGATCGGCGCCACGGTCGGGGTTCTTCTGGCCACTCGGGTCGAGATGACGGCGATGCCCCAACTCGTCGCCCTGTTCAACGGCTTCGGGGGCATCGCCTCGGCCCTAGTGGCCGGTGCCTCGTTCATCGAGGCGACCGAGAGCGGCATCGACGACGCCCAGGTCAACATCGCTTCGGCGCTGGCCGCCTTGATCGGTGCCGTCACCTTCACCGGCAGCATCATCGCCATGACCAAGCTCCAGGAGGTGTTCGACGGGGTCCAAGTGCCAGGTGCTCGTGTCGTCAACATCGCGCTCGCCGCCGTGTCGGTGCTCTTCGCCGTGCTGATGGTGGCCGACCCCGATGAGAAGACGTGGTTCTGGCTGCTGGTCGCCTCGGCTGCCGTGTTGGGCGTCAGCGCCACCTCGCCGATCGGCGGGGCCGACATGCCGGTCGTCATCGCCCTGCTCAACTCGCTCTCGGGGCTGGCGGCCTCGGCGGCGGGTTTCGCTCTCGACAACTCCCTGCTCATCATCGCCGGCGCCCTGGTCGGGGCCAGTGGGTTGATCCTCACGACGATCATGACCCGGGCCATGAACCGGACGTTGGGCAGTGTTCTGTTCAGCGAAGCACCAGTGGCTGTCGGCGGTGGCGATGATCTGTACGAGGGCCGGGTCACCTCGACCTCGCCCGAGGAGGTGGCGATGCTCCTCGACACCGCCGAACGGGTCGTGATCGTCCCGGGCTACGGCCTGGCGGTGGCCCAGGCCCAGCACGCCGTGCGCGACCTGACCCGCGAGCTCGAAGAGCGGGGCACTGAAGTGGTGTTCGGCATCCATCCCGTCGCCGGTCGCATGCCCGGGCACATGAACGTGTTGCTGGCCGAGGCCGAGATCTCCTACGACGCCTTGGTCGAGATGGACGACGTCAACCCCACCTTCGAGCAGACCGATGTGGCCATAGTCCTGGGCGCCAACGACGTGGTGAACCCAGTGGCCCGGGAAGAAGAGGGCAGCCCCATCTCGGGCATGCCGATTCTCGACGTCGACCGGGCCCGGGTCGTCGTGGTCATCAAGCGGTCGTTGTCGCCGGGCTTCGCCGGGATCGCCAACCCGCTCTTCGTCGCCGACAACGCCATGATGCTGTTCGGTGACGGTCGGGCGGCAGTCGTCGAGATCACCAAGGCCATGTCCGACGTCTAGGTCCCGCCCGGGGCCTCGCGGTACGGTCTGGCCATGACCGATGTAGGGGGAGATTCCGGGCCCACGGCCGCCCGCCCACCGGATCGGTCGGCCGAGGTGGCGGCGCCCGCCCATCCCGACGCCCCCCTGGATTCCTTCGCCGCCGTCGCCTTCCTGCGCACGACGCAGCTCAACCTTGTCCAGCTCAGCCAGATGGCCGACCAAAAGGCCAACATCGTTCTCGGGGCGTCATTCATCATGATCACGATCATCGTCGGCATCTCCTCGTCGAGTGGCCTCACAGCGTCGCTGGCGACACTCGGTGGGTTCACGATGATCTCGGCCATACTCGCCCTCCTGGCCGTGATGCCGACGCTGCCCGGCCCCAGCCGGGTTTCGTCGAACCCGCTGTACTTCGGCGATATCGCGGGACTGGAGAAGCGAGAGCACCGCGATCTCCTGCACACCTACGTCTCCGACCGAGCCAAGTTGTTCGAGCTCGTCGCCGCCGACATCCACGAGTCCGCCGCCGTGCTCCGGTCCAAGAAGTTCGCCTTTCTCCGTGCCGCATACATGGTGTTCATTGCCGGCCTCGTGGCCACTGCGGTCGTGATGGCCATCGAGTGGGCGACCGGCAACATCTGATCCGAGCGCGACTAGAGTCGCATCCGACTTCCCCCGTCACCTGACCGACGGGAGGACGGCCGTGGTCGCCGCTACCCGACTCCGGCGCCTGCGGGTGCCATTTCCGATTCGTTTGCGCTGGGCGTCTGCCCGAGCACGACTGGTGCGCCACTACCGGGCCCGCCGAGCCGTTGTGGCCATCGCCGCTCTCGTGTGGTTCGTGCTCGTCAGCGATGCGGCCGTAGCCCGACGCGACGCCCTGAGGGCGTGGGGCGAGAGCCAACCGGTCCTGGTCGCCGGCACCGCCGCCGAGATCGGCGAATCGCTGTCGAGCGCCCAACCCGAGCTCGCCGACCGACCGTCGGCTCTGGTCGCCGACGACGCCCTTCTCCGGCCCGTCGCCGAGGGTCGGTTGGCCTGGCCGGTCCGAGCCGGCGAGGTGATCACGGCCCGCCACCTGCTGGACGACCCAGTGCTGGTTCCGGCCGGCCGGCGAGCCATAGACGTTCCGATCGATCGGCCCGAGCCTCGGCTCGGTGTCGGCAGCGCGGTCGAGGCCATTCTCATCGGCGACCCCTACGGACCGGGCTCGACGAGCCGCGCCGTGCCGGCCACCGTGCTGGCCGTTAGCGCCGACAGCGTGACGATCGGGTTGACGCCCGGCGACGCTCTGGCAGTCGCCGAGACGCTCGCCTCCGGTCAGGTCACCATTGTGCGGCGCTGATGGTCAGTCGGACGAGGAGCTCGACACGGACTCGCTGGAGCCCGAAGACCCCGACGAGCTGCTCGAATCGGACGACTGCCCCGACCCCGACGACCCGCCCGAGCCGCGCCGGCCGTGGTCGTTCTTGTAGAAGCCCGAGCCCTTGAACGAGATGCCGACCGCGCCGAAGACCTTGACCACGTTGGACTTGGCGCGCGTTCCACAGCCCGGGCACCTCGGAGTCGAGTCGTCCGTGAACGACTGCTGCTTCTCGAACTCCTCGCCGCACTTGCGGCACCGGTACTGATAGGTCGGCACGAGGTGAAGTATCGAGGGGACGGTGGGCGATCACAACCCGGTGGGAACCTACGATGGCGCCGTGAGCTTCGATGTCGTCGGTCTCGTCCTCGCCGGCGCCGCGTATCTGGCCGGCTCGTTCCCGACCGCATCGCTCGTGGGAATGATCTCCGGGCACGACCCTTCGAAAGAGGGGTCGGGTAACCCGGGCGCCTCCAACGTCTACCGGACGTCCGGTGCCGCGTACGGCCTGGTCACGGTACTGATCGATGCCTTCAAGGGCTTCGTGCCGGTCTTTGTGACGTTGCTCGCCGTCGACCGGCCCTGGGCGGCGCTGGCATGGGTCGCGGTCACGGTGGGGCATGTCTTCCCCCTCGGCCGCCTACGTAGCGGCGGCAAGGGAGTCGCTACCGGGGGCGGCGGTTCGCTGCCTCTGTTTCCCGTGTACGGGCTGGCGCTCGTGGTCTTGTTCGCAGCCGTCGTGCGACTGACCCGCACCGCATCGATCGGCTCGCTCGTCATCGCCGTTCTCACGCCGATCGGGGTCGCCTTCCTCTACGACCACGTTGTCGAGCTCTACGCGTCGATCGCCGTCAGCTTCCTAGTCATCGCCCGCCACCGGGGGAACATCGCCCGGCTGGTGCGAGGCCGCGAACTGCCACTCGCTTGAGGCCCGGCGTCAGTCGGTGCCGACCTCGTTGGCGGCCCGGAGGTGGGCGCACAGCTGATGCAGGATCGCCTGGCTGAGCCCAGGAGCCACCTTCATGGCGTGTTCGAAGTCGGGCTGGCCGAGCACGAACAGCTCGGTCGGTTGGGTGGTGGTCACCGTTGCCGTGCGCGGTTTGCCGTCGAGTACGGCGATCTCGCCGAAGCTCTCGCCCGCCTCGAGCGTGCCGGTGCGCACACCGTTGCGGGTCACCTCGCACGCGCCCGATCGCACAATGCAGAACTCGGCGCCGGGCTCTCCCTCGGTCACCAGAACGGTTCCGGCCGGGACGGTGACCTCGCGGGAATAGCGGCTAATCGCCTTGAGCTCTCGCTTGGGCAGACCTCCGAAGATCCGGCTCTCCTGAAGCGCCGCGAGCGCGGCCGCTTCGTCTGATCTGGCCATGGTTCACCTCCCCGCCCTTCACTGTGCCACACCCATATTGCTCGGCGCTTCGCGCCGAGATTGTGGGCGTTACAGCAACAGGAGGTCGACCGGGTCGCCGGCGGCCAAGCCGGGACCATCGGGCACGATGGCGAGGGCATTGGCCGCCGCCATGGCCGAGAGCTGATGGGAGCCCTGACCGCCGGATGGCTCGGCTGCGAGCCTGCCGTCGGGGTCGGGCCGGGCATGAACCCGGGCGAAGTGGGTCTTGCCGTCGGAGCGCCGACTGAGCTCAGCACCGGCGTATCCCCGAACCGGGACCGGCCGGGGATCCTCCACGCCCATCAGCCTGGCGATGCCCGGACGGGCGAACAGCTCGAACGAGACCATCGACGAGACCGGGTTGCCGGGCAGGCCGAAGACCGGGGTTCCGTCGATCGTGCCGAAGGCCAGGGGTTTGGCGGGCTTGATCGCCACCTGCATCCACCGCATGTCGGCGATCTCGTCGAGGACGGCCTTCACGTAGTCGTAGTCGCCCATCGAGACCCCGCCGCTCGTGATGACCGCATCGCACCGGGTCGCACCGTCGAGCAGCGCATCACGGATTCGTTGCTCGTCGTCGGGAACCAGGCCGAGGTCGACACCGACTGCGCCCGTCGACTCGACGAGCGCCAGCAGGGTATGGCGGTTCGAATCGCGAATCTGACCCAGATCGAGCGGGCCCGGTCCGTCGACCAGCTCGTCGCCGGTGCTGATGACACCCACCTTCGGCCGGGGGTGCGCGAAGACCTCGTAGACGCCGAGCGACGTGCACACGCCCAGGTGAGCTGCCTTCAGGCGGGTTCCGGGCTCGAAGACGATGTCGCCGGCCTCGACGTCGTCGCCGGCCGGGCGGATGTGGTTGCCGGTCGGCACCGGCTCGGCAATGCGGACGCGGTCCCCGTCGTCGGTGAGCTCGGTCAGCTCGACCATCACGACGGCGTCGGCGCCGGGGGGGATCGGTGCTCCGGTCATGATCCGGGCCGCCTGGCCGGCGCCGACCTCGAACCGGGGGGCGTCGCCGGCGGCTATCGTGCCGGCCACCTCGAGCTCGACCGGAGCGTCGGTGACATCGTCGGCCCGGACCGCGAAGCCGTCCATCGCCGTGTTGTCGAAAGGCGGGATCGGGCCGGTGGCGGCAACGTCGGCGGCCAGCACCAGGTCGAGCGCTTCGTCGATCGGAGTGGGTGCCGGTGGTGCCGGGGGGCATCCGGACAGGACGTATTCGGTGGCCTCGGAGAGCGGGATCACCCGGTCAGGATAGGTCCGGCTCGGTGCCGCTGGCCTTTCGGATCGGCAGCTCGGGATCGTAGGCTTGAGCGATGGAGCTGGTCGACGGGTTCGGGCGCGTGCATCGCGACTTGCGCATAGCGGTCACGGATCGCTGCAATTTCCGATGTCAGTACTGCATGCCGGTCGAAGGCATGAAGTGGATGCCCCGGGCCGAGATCCTCACCTTCGAGGAGATCGAGCGCGTGGCCCGTCTGCTCGTCGAGCGCCACGGCGTCGACAGCATTCGCCTCACCGGCGGCGAACCGACCGTGCGGGCCAACCTGCCCGATCTGGTCTCCCGCCTCGCGGCGCTCGACGTGGATCTGGCCATGACCACCAACGGGGCCACGTTGGGGCTGCTGGCCGACGACCTCCGCTCTGCCGGTCTGACGCGCATCAACATCTCGCTCGATTCCCTCCGGCCCGAGCGATTCCAGGAGCTCACCCGCCGCGATGACCTGGATCGGGTCCTCGATGGTATCGACGCCGCCTTGTCCGCCGGATTCGACCCCGTGAAGATCAACGCCGTCCTGATGGCGGGCATCAACGACGATGAGATCCTCGACTTCGCCGAGTTCGGCCGCTCTCGAGGTGTGATCGTGCGCTTCATCGAGTTCATGCCTCTCGACGCCGACGAGCAGTGGGGCCCCGACCGGGTTGTGCCCCTTCGTTCGATAGTCGAGACGGTCGACGCCGTTCACCCCCTCGAGCCGGTCGCCCGCACATCGGCGCCGGCCAACCGGTATCGCTATCGCGACGGAAAGGGCGAGATCGGCGTAATCGCCACGGTCACCGAGAAGTTCTGCTCGACCTGTGATCGCATCCGTCTCACGGCCGACGGCCAGTTCCGCAACTGCCTGTTCGCCATTCAGGACTACAACCTGCGCGACGCCATACGGGCCGGAGCCACGGACGACGATCTCTCGTCGATCATGGAGGGCGCCGTCGCCGAAAAGTGGGCCGGGCACGGTATCGACACCGTGCACTTCATCCGGCCCTCGCGAAACATGAGCCAGATCGGAGGCTGACACCGTGAGCGCCCACAGCGAGTTCACCCATCTCGATCCCCTCGGCCGGGCGCGCATGGTCGACGTGACCCCCAAGGAGCCCACGCATCGCCGTGCCATCGCCAAGGGCAAGGTGACGATGACCGCCGAGACGGCCTCGGCCGTCGCCCGCGGCGCCATCGCCAAGGGCGATGTTCTCAGCGTGGCCCGAATCGCCGGCATTCAGGCGGCCAAGCGAACATCCGACATGATTCCGCTCTGCCATCCGCTGATCATCGGATCGGTCAGCGTCAATTTCGAGATAGGCGACGATCATGTCATCGTCGAGTCCGAGGTGGAGACTGTCGGGCGCACCGGTGTCGAGATGGAGGCTCTGACCGCATGTTCGGTGGCGGCCCTGACCATCTACGACATGTGCAAGTCGATCGACCGCAGCATGGTCATCGGCGACATAACACTCTGGGAGAAGACCGGCGGGAAGAGTGGCAACTATCACCGCCAGGACTCCGTCACCTGATCGACACACACCGGTAACCTTGGGGCGGTTCTGCCGCCGACCCCCGGATGATCACATGACCCCCCTGCTCTACATCCTCATCGCGCTCGGTTGGGGCGGCGTCGTGTGGTCATGGGCCCGCGACCGCATGCTCAACACGGGCGGGCGAGGCGCTGCCTTCCCGACGCTCGCCGGACCGGGTCAGGCCGACGGTCCCCTCCGGGCTCCCCGCACCGCTCGCATGGCCCGCCGGCGCCGACGCGAAGTATTGGCCACGCTGGCGATGCTCGCCCTCTGCTCGTTCCTTCTGGCCCGGGCCTGGTCGGCCCTGTGGGTGTTGCACCTGCTGATCGACGGAGCCTTGCTCGCCTACCTGTGGGCGGTCGTGTCGCTGGAGCGCCCCGATCTGGTCGCCCGAGTCGGTACGCCGGCACCGAGGCTGGAGACAGTTCCGGCTGCACCGAGGCCCCGGCCGGGGCCTCGCCCCATCGCCGTCCCCGAGTTCGAACTCGACCACGAGCCCGTCTGAACGCCGAACCCGAGACCACTGGTGGAGGTGAGGGGAGTTGAACCCCTGGCCTCCTCGATGCGACCGAGGCGCTCTACCAACTGAGCTACACCCCCGTGGGTCCGGACAGGCTACCGGAGGATGCGAGCTCTGATGCCCTGAAAAGCAGGTGACACCTGCTGCTCAGGAATAGTGTGGCCGTGCCGATCTACCCGTCAACCGTTCCCAGATTTTTGAGGTGCCTCAGGTGAAGGCCATACGTACGTACACCGTTCAGGCCCGACTGCCGGAGCCGCTCCAGCCGCTGCTCGACATCGCCCTGAACCTGGGCTGGCTGAGCGACGCCCGGGTGCAGAGCCTGTTCTCCCGGCTCGATCCGCATACGAACGCCGGAGAGACGCTCGATCCCGTCGGCGCGCTGTACCGAGCGCCTCAGGAGGTCCTCGAGCACCTGGCCGAAGACCCCAGCTACGTAGCTCACGCCGCCGAGCTGCGCGACTCGCTCGAACGTTCTCTGGCCACACCCCGCTGGTTCCAGCTCGCCCATGAGGGCGTCCTCGACTCCGTCGCCTACTTCTCGGCCGAGTTCGGCATCGCCAAGGCGCTGCCTCAGTACTCCGGTGGTCTCGGCATCCTCGCCGGCGATCATCTCAAGGCCGCCAACGAGCTCGGCTTGCCACTGGTCGGCGTCGGCATCCTCTACCGGCACGGCTACTTCACCCAGCGCCTCGACGAGGAGGGTTGGCAGCAGGAGTACTTCCCCAATCTCCTGCCGACCAACATGTCGCTTCGCGAGGTCGAAGGCCTACGCGTCAGCGTCGAAGTCGGCGAGTCGAACGTGCAGGCTCGGGCGTGGGAAGCGCGGGTCGGACGGGTGCCGCTCTATCTGCTCGACACCAACATCGAGGAGAACGAGCCGGTCGACCGACTCATCACCGACCGCCTGTACGGGGGCGACAAGGAGCAGCGCATCCGCCAGGAGCTGATTCTCGGTGTCGGCGGCGTGCGCCTGCTGCGGGAGCTCGGGTTCTCGCCCCAGGTCTTCCACATGAACGAAGGCCACGCCTCGTTCTCGGCTCTCGAGCGGATCAAGGTCGCCATGGCCGAGAACGGCTTCAGCTTCGAGGAGGCCCTCGAGTCGATCCGCCCGTCGACGCTGTTCACCACCCACACCCCGGTTCCCGCCGGCATCGACCGCTTCGAGCGAGACCTCATCGAGAAGTACTTTTCGGGGTGGTGCCGCAGCGTAGGCATCTCCGTCGATCAGCTCATGGAGATCGGACACGAGCCCGGCACGGCCGCCGGCGTGGAGATGAACATGGCGGTGATGGGCCTGCGGGTGTCCGAGTCGAGCAACGGGGTCGCCAAGCTGCACGGCGAGGTGTCACGCGACATGTTCGCCGACCTGTGGCCCGACCTGCCGGCGGGTGAGGTGCCGATCGGTTCGGTCACCAACGGTGTCAACGCCCGTACCTGGGTGATGCGCGAGATGGACGACCTGTTCGAGCGCTACGTCGGCAACGACTGGCCCCAGGCCGCGCCCGAGCGCTGGTTGGCCCTGCAGAACGTCACCGATGAGCAGATCCGCTCGATCCGCGCCGCCGGCCGCCGACGGCTGGTCAAGTACGCCCGCAACCGCATGTGGGACCTGCTCCATGCCAAGGGCTACTCGGCCTCCGAGGCCGAGTGGGCCAACGAAATCCTGGATCCCGATGTCCTGACCATCGGATTCGCCCGCCGCTTCGCCACCTACAAGCGGGCCGACCTGCTGCTCCGGAACGAGCGTCGGCTTCGCGACCTGATGCGCGACCCCGATCGGCCGGTGCAGTTCGTGTTCGCCGGCAAGGCCCACCCGGCCGACGAGCCGGGCAAGCGCATTCTCCAGCGTGTCGCCAACTTCGCTCGGGACGCCCGCAACCGCAGCCGCTTCGTCTATCTCGACGACTACGACATCGAGGTCGGCCGCTACCTCTACCAGGGTGTCGACGTCTGGCTGAACAACCCCCGCCAACCCATGGAAGCCTGCGGCACCTCGGGCATGAAGGTCGTCTACAACGGTGGTCTCAACCTGTCGATTCTCGACGGATGGTGGGCCGAGATGTACACCGCCGAGGTCGGATTCGCCATACCCAGCGCAGCCTGGCTCCACGACCTGGAGCGCCGCGACGAGCGCGAGAGCCAAACCCTGTTCCGGGTGCTCGAGGACACGGTGATCCCAGAGTTCTACGGCGACGGCACTCCGGGCGGGCTGCCGTCGGGGTGGCTGCAGAAGATCCGCAACTCGATGGTCCGGCTGGGTCCGGCCGTCGAGGCCACCCGCATGGTCCGCGACTATGTCACCGAGTACTACGAGCCGCTCGCTGCTCGCACGGAACGCTTCCGGACCGACGACGGCCGCGTTCCCCGGGAGCTCGCAGCGTGGAAGGACCGCGTCCGCGACGGTTGGGACTCGGTGGCCATCCTCGATGTCGAGGAATCCTCGGAGTCCAACGAGCTCGGTTCGGCCCGCTCGGTGACGGTCACGGTCGACCCCGGTCGTCTCGACTCCGGTGACATCGATGTGCAGATCATCTTCGGCCCCGTCGATCTCGAGGGCAACCTCACCGAGTCGTCCGAATTGTCGATGCGGCGAGAGACGACCGAGAACGGGGAGCCGGCCCGCTTCCGGGCGTCGATCGGGTCGCAGGCGGCCGGCCAGCATGGCTTCACCATCCGGGCGGTGCCGGCCCATCCCGAGATGCGCCACTTCACCTCGCTCAACCGCGTCACCTGGGCCAAGTAGGCATCGCCGCCGAGCTGGCATCGACCGAGGCCCGCAAAGGAGTTTGGCCCGCCCCCACGGCGGCGGATCCAGGGGACGGGCCCGTCGAAACATGCGGCGGCGGACGCCACTGTTCCGACGATGCCGCGCGCACGCAAGCGTGCGATGAGCGGCACAACTAATCGCCTCGGCTTCGAGCCGAAGTTCTTTTCAGATGTCCCGCGCTTGGGTCGAGAGCCCCGAACTCAACGTCCCGAACAGAGAGAATACCGTCACAATCCGGAAGCGCAATACCACGGAGGGTGATTTACGCCATAAGGCTTGAGGAAATGATGCGATCGGATCAGGATGCCGTCGCCGGCGCCCGTGTGGCGTCGGCGTCGGAGTCCACGATGAGCATTGCAGCCAGAGCAAAGGCGACTGCGTACATGGCGGCGCTGGCGAGCATCGCCGTCTGATAGGCCTGCTCCCGAGACGGGATCGACGACAGATCATCGACGTTCGTTCCTTGCAGCCCGGCGGCGAGCACGGCGGTGACGATGGCGATTCCCAGCGCGGGCGAGAACTGTCTAACCGTCGAGAAGAGCGCGGTGGCCCTGGCCATGTCCGGCGGTTCGATTCGCCCGTATACCGCAGTCTGGATCGGTACGAACACCGCCCCCATGGCCAGGCCCCGGCCGAACAGCAGGGCGGCCACGACCAGGGGATCGGTCGCGAACCCGAGCGAGGCGACGCCGATCGAGAAGGCAAGGGCGACAGCCGAGCCGACCATGATCAGCCGTCGCGGTCCCACCGGCCGGTACAGGTACCGCCCGACGATCTGGGTCGTCGCCAGAACCCCGAGGGGTTGGGGAAGCATGGTCAGCCCGATCCGGAGCGGGTCGTGGCCGGCCTCGTCGAGAAACAGTGGGATGAGAAGGATCAGCGAGATGAAGGCGGCATAGAGGGGCAGAGCGACGATGTTGATCGACCGGAAGAGCCGCTCTCGGAACAGCCGCAGCGCGAGCAGGGGTTGAGGCGTACGAAGCTCGACCAAGACGAGAGCCCCGAGGAACGCCGCTCCGGCGAAGACCGAGCCGAGGACCTCCGGAGACGCCCAGCCCAGATCGGGTCCCTGCGAGATCCCGAATATCATCAGACCCAGTCCGAGCACCGACAGGGCGAACCCACCCACATCGAGGCGCCCCGGTTCGGGGTGGCGGTCCTCGACCAGGCCCACGGCGGCGATCGCCAGGGCGACCACACCGATGGGCAGGTTGACGAAGAAGATCCACCGCCACGACGTGTACTCGAGCAGCACGCCACCGATGACGGGCCCCAGGGCCGGGGCCAGCACCACGACCGTGATCACGCGCCGGGCCGCGTCGGAGCGCTCGTGGAGCGGAAAGGCCTTGAACAAGAGAGCGGCGCCGATCGGGGTGATGATCCCCGAGAACAGCCCCTGCACTGCGCGAAAGCCGATCAAGGCTCCCAGCGAACCCGCCAGTCCGCAGGCCATCGACGCCGCGGTGAACCCGGCCAGCGCAACCAGAAAGACCCGCTTGAGGCCGAACCGATCTCCCAGCCAGCCGGCCACGGGGATTGCAACCGAGAGGGCGAGGGCGAACGACAGCACGGTCCAGCTGACGGCCGAGCTCGAGGCGTCGAACACGTCGGCCAACGTCGGCAAGGCGATGTTGATGATCGTGC
>JAAUYH010188471.1_pt1 | contig 17692 bp, 14 predicted proteins | sample 7278061 | NCBI WGS metagenome assembly JAAUYH01 (sample SAMN14350203, study PRJNA611818) | marine sediment metagenome | isolation source: surface marine sediment (0.6m) | place: French Polynesia: Moorea | collected 2018-08 | reverse complement strand
GATTTACCCGATTAAATCCTGTCAAGGAATTAAACTGCAACAAGCAGAAGTTACTTCTAAAGGTTTTTTGTGGGATCGAGAAATGATGATAATTAGTCAAAAAGGCAAGTTTTTGACCCAAAGACAATTCCCCCAATTAGCTAAGGTTCAAGTTTCAATTACCGAGAGCACTATCACTTTATCTTTGCAAGATAATAGTCTTGCACCAATCAGTTTTACTCCCACCCTCCAAGGAAAGGAAATAGAAGTAGACATATGGAGAGATCACACTATCGCGATCGATCAAGGTAATGTATTAGCAGACTGGTTTCATCAAGTATTGGAATTAACTCCAGAAAAAAGATGTCGTCTCGTTCGTCAATCTCCCCAACATCTTCGTCCAGTTAATCCCAAAATTGCTACTAAGCCAACTCCCGTAAGTTTTGCCGATGGTTATCCTTTTCTTCTCACTACCACCGCTTCTCTAGAAGAACTCAATCGTCGTATTGCAGAAACTTATCAAGATACCAATTTAATTGTGCCAATGAATCGTTTTCGACCCAACATAGTAGTTCAAACCACCCTTCCTTTTGATGAAGATAATTGGAGGGTGGTGCAGTTGGGAAATATTAAATTTGCTGTGGCTAAACCCTGTAGTCGTTGCATAATTACCACAGTAGATCAACAAAAAGGCAATGTTCATCATCTTAAAGAGCCTTTACGAACTCTCGGTACTTTTCGCCAGTTTGGAGAGCAAGGGGTTTTATTTGGTGAAAATATGATACCCCAAAATACAGGAATAATTCGAGTAGGAGATAAGCTACAAATTCTTCAAGTTAGAGGGTAAAAATATTCTAGTCGTGCCAACAAATATTCACCCAGTCCACCCAGTCTCCTACAATAAGATGGGTGAAAAGAGCATGAATTTGCCTAGGCTTCTACTGTCTCTTCTGTTGTTTGGGTTGCAACAGTTTGGGCTGTTTCTTCACTACTAACGACTGGTTTATCCAGTTTCAAAGTTAAATAACGAATCACCTCTTCGCTTAGGCGCATAGCTCTTGCTAAAGCAGAATTAGCTTGTCCATGACCTTGCCAATTCATTTGAATATAGATACCATCTAAATACTTTTTGATAGGATAGGCAAGCCGTTTTTTACCTCGATGCTGAACCGTAATATTGGTTTCACCTTTATCGCTCAAAAATTCTTGATATTTGCTGATTGCTTCTGTTACCTGCTCGTCAGAAAGATCAGGGCGCAGAATATACATCATTTCATAGTTATCGCTCATGGCTTAATTGCTCCTTATGGACAGTATGGCTTATTAGATTTGTTAGAGAAAACTAATAAGCAAGGACTAACTATTTTACTATTATTAGAGCAACAATTCCAGAAAAATTACTATGGGTTGTGATGTGAGGTGGATTAGGTTACTGTAAATCAGATATAGCTAGTTTTTTGCTTTAATTTTTTGCGATGGCACAACGCTATGTTCGCGTTAGAACTAACAAAAAACAAGTCTATTATGGCTTGTTGAGACTTGACAGAAGTGTGGGAGTATTTGATGCTCCCCCTTGGTTGGGAGGACAACTTACAGATATTGACATCAAACCTGATACCTATAGCTTACTTCCTCCCTGCGCTCCTTCCAAAATAGTTGCAGTGGGAAAGAACTACCTAAAACACGCTGTAGAAATGGGTACTCCTGTTCCTAGTGAACCCCTGATTTTTCTTAAGCCTCCTACGAGCATTATTGGTAATGAAGGGGCTATTAAATACCCTAAACAAAGTCGTAGGATTGACTATGAAGGGGAGTTAGCTATTGTTATAGGCAGTCTTTCCAAAGCTGAGGCAAGGGGAGGTAACTGTAAAGACTTGTCTCCAGAATTAGCTCGCAAAGCAATCTGGGGTTACACCATCGCTAATGACATTACAGCAAGGGATTTACAACGAAAAGATGGTCAGTGGACAAGAGCTAAAGGGTTTGATACTTTTTGTCCTCTTGGTCCTTGGATTGTGCGGGAATTGGCTTTAGAAGCTCGCTTAAAAACCTTTCTCAATGATAGTGAAACTCCCAAACAGTCTGCTTCAATTAGTGAGATGGTATTTCCCCCCGAAGTATTGGTTTCCTATATCTCTCATGTGATGACTCTCAACCCAGGAGATGTAATTTTGACTGGTACTCCTGAAGGTATTGGCTCTTTAGTAGTCGGCGATCGCATTACAGTAGAAATTGAAGGAATTGGTAGTTTATCTAACTATGTAATAGCTTAAGGCACTTGAGTGTATACTGCTTGAGAAATTGAAGGAATATCAGGATATTTGCCTAAAGCACATTGAACAATACTATAAATACAAACAGCTAGAGTAATAATAAAGATTACTGAACTTAGTACTACAGTTATTAAATTAGAGCCTAAGATTCCCATTCCCATACCAAGCAATGTCAGAGCAATATCTAATAATAGAGATTGCATTGTGTTAAATCTGATAAAGTGTTTAATTTTTTCATTTCTTACTACCAAGAGAAACAGTAAGAAGAAAATAACAATATCTCCCAAAGGAATAATACTGCGTATAATTCCTAGAGGAATTAAAAAAATATTAATTAAGGCTATTAAAGGCTTAGGGACATAATCAATTACAAAGCGACTAAAAGAAAATGCGATTGACAAAGGAATAGAATAAACTAACGCTGCAAAAATACGGTCTTTAACATCTGTTGAACCACGCCATACCATAACTTATCTCCTATTACTATTGTTTTCTATAAGATAACGCAGTGGATAAATTTTAGTTATTCAAACGATTAGGAATCCTTTATAATAAACTCCGTACGCGCAGCGACTCCCGAAGGGCATATCCGAAGGTGTTATCCGAAGGTGTATCCTTATCCGAAGGTGTCCTAAAGGATACACCTTCGGATATACCCTTTAGGGTTAGGAATCCTTTAGGACTCCTAACTACTAACTACCAACTACCAACTACTAACTCACCCTATAACAGAGTTTCTGCTTCTTTAGGAGGTAATGGTTTCGACAAGAAAAATCCTTGGGCTTTATCACATTTTAAAACTTTTAATTTATTAAGTTGTTCGGAAGTTTCGATTCCTTCTGCAATGGTTGTCATTCCTAATTGCCGAGCCAAGTTAATGATTGTTTGAATAATATCTTGGCTATCTTCTTGTTCTCCCATAGAACTAATGAATGAGCGATCTATTTTTAAGTTATCAATTGGTAACTGATGTAAATAACTCAAACTAGAATAACCTGTACCAAAGTCATCAATACTTAAATCAATTTCTCTGTTTTTAAGTTGCCACAAAATATCCCTTAATTTTTCTAGGTTTTCCATCAGCATACTTTCAGTAATTTCTAATTGTAAATTTTTGCCTTTTAAACCAGTTTGATTCAAAACTAGATCGACTTTTTCTAAAAAACCCAGGTCTTGTAACTGTTTAACTGAAAGATTGACACTAATTTTTAAATCATTGGCTACTGGGAATTGAGTTTGCCACTGAGCAATTTGTTGGCAAGCTGAGTTTAAAATCCATTCTCCAATAGGTACAATTAGTCCTGTTTCTTCCGCAATTGGTAAAAACTCGGCTGGTGAAATCCAACCATTTTGGGGATGTTGCCAACGTAGTAAAGCCTCAAACCCTTGAAGTTTCTCTGTTGCTAAAGAGACAATTGCTTGATAATAGACGAGAAATTCTTGATTTTCCAAAGCTTGGTAAAGATCATGCTCTAATTGAAGTCTTGTTAAAGCTTGGGAATACATTTCCTGGTTAAACAGTTCATAACTAGCCTTACCTTTAGCTTTGGCACGATACATAGCAATATCCGCATCTCGCAATAAGTCTGACCCTCGATGATAATTTATTGAACTTAAGGTGATGCCTATGCTGGCAGTGGTGAATACCTGACGATTTTCTAATTTTAAGGGGGACTGCAATTCTTGATTGATCCTTTCGGCAATACGGATAGGGTCACTTATACTTTTGATGGGGTCTAGAAGAATTACAAACTCGTCTCCCCCCAGTCTGGCGACAGTATCTGAGCCACGAACAATACTGGCAAATTTGTGAGTAATCGCAATTAGTAGTTGATCTCCTACCTGATGACCAAGGCTATCATTAATTACTTTAAATCTGTCTAAATCAATAAAAAGAACGGCAAATAAATAGCTTTTTTCCCTTTGTACCCGCTTTAATGCTGCTTCTAAACGCTCCATCAATAAAGTACGATTGGGAAAATTAGTTAGAGCATCGTGTAGTGTATTATATCGTAACTGCTCTTCGATCTTTTTGCGATCGCTTATTTCTTCTTCTAAGTCCTCATTGACTTTTTCTAAAGCAGTAAAAGAAATTTGTAGTTGTCTTGCCATTTGATTAAAGGAATAAGTCAAGACTCCTAATTCTTTAACGACTGTAATATCAATAGTTTGAGCTAGATTGCCTTTAGCAATTGCTTGACTCGCTTCAATTAATTTTGTAATTGGTTTAGTGATCCAACGAGAAGTATACATACCCGAAACAGTAGCTAATCCTAAAGCACCAAAACAGAGCAATATACTAATACGAGTATTGGCATTAATCTGAGCCATAAAGTCAGATTCTGGAATCACAATTACCCCTAGCCAATTTAAACCATGCTCATCCTGTAAAGGGTTGACTTGCAGAAAATATCGCTCTCTCTCAACTTTAAAACTCAGAGTTTTGGGAGTCTCAATCTTAGTTAAATCACCAAAATAATTTTTTAAATAATCAACAGTAGCGCGGGTTAAGAGATTTTGACTTTCAGTTGCTAGCAGACGTTTGGGAATTTTGCCCTCAAAAGTAAAAGGTAACTCTTTTACTGAAGTCGCAACTAATAAACCCGAAGACTCAAGAATAAAAGTTTGACCAGTCTCGCCAATTTTTAAACTGTTGAGAAAATCACTAATTTGCGCCAGAGTTAAATCTGTTGCTAGTATGCCCTGAAAATTTCCTGTTTGGTCATAATAGGGTTGTCCCAGAGTAATGGCTAAAGTTGGGGGATTTACCCAAGGATAAATCTCTGTCCAAGCTGGTCGGTCTGCTTGTTCTGGTACCATGTACCAAGGTCTGAGACGGGAATCAAAATTCGGTGAAGTGTTTAAAAACTCCCCTCGCTCGCCTTGCTCATCTATAGTGTACGTTTGCAAGGCTCCAGTGAATTCTGTTACCTGATATCTAAATGTTCCGTCATCATTGACCGCTAAACCGACAAATTCCCCTTCCACACTGCCAAATTGAATGTAACTAATTAGGTCAAAAATTTGGCTTTGTCGCCAAAAATGCTGTTCCATAGTTTGGAGATTGTCTAAGTCCAAATGACCTAGATCGAGAGCATCTTGATTCAATTGATTAACTACATGAGGAGTAGCGAAGTAGGTCTTAAGACGCTCAGAAATGTTATTTCTAACTTCTAGCATCAACTGTTCTGCTAGATTTTCTACAGATTTTTGTCCATTCCGAAAAGAAAGATAGCCTACTAATCCTACTGCTGCAAATACTTGGATAACAAAAGGAAGTATCAACAAAAGTTTCAGTGACAAACTTCTTTGTCTCCGAACTTCAGGTAAATTGTTTGATTGTGTAACCAATGTCTATTATTTGACCAATATCTCTGATTTTTTTCTATCTAGTTTATTTTATTGTTTCTGACCAGAATTTGTTAACCTTAACCTGCTACTAGAGATAAATTAAGAATTCTGCCAACATATGGGCTAATTGGAAAAAAACGCTACCAGCACCAGTAATAAACAAAATCATAAATAGGGCGTATCCTATTTGGCTCCGTTCTAGGGATTTCATCGGAGTATAAAATTCACTAGCTACATTAAAGCCGTCTAGAGGAGGAATTGGGCATAAATTAAAGAAACCTAAGCCAAAATTGATATAAGCGATATAGTACAAGAAATTTTCACTGATAATCCCACTTAAAAAAGTTTGTGAACTTACTCTAATCAGAGCAATTGCCAAAATACCCAGGACAAAATTAGTTATGGGACCCGCAGCAGAAACCAAAATATTTCCCCATTTAGGGTCTTTAAAACGCTTAGGATTAACGGGCATTGCTCCCCAAGCTATACCTGCTACAGCTAGAAAAACTAAGGATTGAGGTCCCATGTGAACTAAAGGATCGAGGGTCATGTGACCTCGTTTAATTGGTGTATCATCCCCTTGATAAATCGCAGCTATGCCATGACCTAATTCATGGAGACAGATAGATATGATTAAAATAACAACAATTCTCAAGTAAAAAAGAGGATCGGTAAATAAGTATTGAATAAATAAATTTCTCATAGATATAGGGACAATTTTGATAAATTTATATTTTGTGTGACAATCTCAACCTATGTGCAGTTGCCAAATAATATGCAACCTGCTGTATTAAATTAGATTGATTTCTTATTGATAATAAATCTGGAATTGTTTTACCGCGATCGATGTCACAAAAAGTTAATTATTTATTGAAATTTTTAGCTAAATAAAGTTTTGGGATATCATGATACACCAAATTAAGAATAATGTTAGTAGATTAAATAGTTACTGGCTAACTAATGCTCACCTACCTATCAGTTTAATAGACTCAGTAAATTCTACTGAGGTTACAAGAGAAGGCTTAGGTTTGTTTGATATAGAAATTGCTCATGGAAAAATTATTCAAATTTTGCCTAGTGATTCTACTAAGATAAATTATGAAAATATTATAAATTTAGAAAAAAGAATTGTTTTACCTTGTTTCGCTGATGTACATACTCACTTAGATAAAGGTCATATCTGGGAAAGATCGCCAAATCTTGACGTAACTTTTGAAATGGCTTTAGATAAAGCTATTACTGACAGTCAAAAATATTGGCAAGCAGAAGATGTATTTCGTCGCATGGAATTCAGTCTTAAATGTGCTTATGCTTATGGAACAAAAGCAATCCGTACTCATCTAGATTGTTATGGAGAACAAGCAGATATTAGTCTTAAAGTTTTTCAAGCTTTACAACAACAATGGCAAGATAAAATTACTCTACAAGTTGTTAGTTTAGTTAGCACAGATTATTATCAAACTGAGTTAGGGCGCAATTTAGCTGATAAGATAGAGAAAGTAGATGGTATTCTGGGGGCTGTGGTTTACTTAAACCCCGATTTAGATTCTCAGTTAGATAATTTATTCACTATTGCTAAAGCCAAAAACCTAGATTTAGACTTACATACAGACGAAAATGGTGATGTAGAATCTATTGGGTTACAAAAAATTGCTGAAGCAGCTATTAGAAACAATTTTACAGGAAATATACTGTGCGGACATTGTTGTAGTCTGGCAGTACAACCTCCACAAGTGGTACAGAAAACCCTGGAATTAGTACAAAAAGCGGGCATTTCTATAGTTAGTTTGCCGATGTGTAATCTTTATCTACAAGACCGTCGGACGGAAAATTATTTGACTCCTATTTGGCGCGGTGTCACTAGGGTACATGAGTTAAAACAAAAAGGTATTCCTGTCGCTTTTGCTAGTGATAATACCCGCGATCCTTTTTATGGCTTTGGGGATTTGGATATGTTAGAAGTGTTGGAACAAGCTGTTAGAATTGCCCATTTGGATACGCCTTATAGCAATTGGATTGATAGCTTTACTAAAATTCCTGGGGAGATTATGGGGTTAAAAGATATTGGCATAATTAAACAAAATATACCAGCAGATTTAATTATTTTTCAGGGGCGTTACTTTAGTGAGTTGCTATCGCGATCGCAACATGACAGAATAGTATTACGTAATGGCAAATCTATAGATAGTACCTTACCAAGTTATTCCGAACTAGATGATTTGACATTTAACATTTAACATTTATCATTTATCTACTAAGTACTAACTACTAACAATGAACAATCAACAATCAACAATCAACAATCAACAATGAACAATAAAATTATCAATTCTGAATTAAATGCTATTCAAGAGCCAATTACTAGTGCTTCCCCAGAAGTAAAACAAATTATTGAACAAGTCTTAAACTTAGAAAAAGCCAAACTATATCTTAAAAGTCCTCGTAATATTAATGAGGAAATTTTACAGATTATTAAAAATGTAATTCAATGAAATTGATTACTTTGCAGTTATGTAACTTTAGACAGTTTTATGGCAAGACTATTCCAATTAAATTTGGTAGCGATGCAAAAAACACCACTGTAATTCATGGTAACAATGGTGCTGGTAAAACCACAATTTTAAATGCTTTTACTTGGATTCTATATGAGCAGTTTACAGCTGCTTTTTCTGCTCCAGAATTGTTAATTAATCAACGAGCCATTCAAGAAAGTAATGTAGGAGTATCCGTAGAATGTTGGGTAGAATTACAATTTGAGCAAGAGGGTAAACGCTATCAACTCAAACGCAAATGTTACGCTACAAGAAAGTCTGATAATACCATTGAATATACCCAAGCAAAATTATTTATCTTGGTATCAGGAGATGATGGAAAATGGTATCCACCTTTAGAAGAGCCAGAAGATATTATAGGACAAATTTTACCTGCAAGCTTACATCAATACTTCTTTTTTGATGGAGAACGAATTGATAACTTTTTCCGTAATAATAGAAATAACAGTATAGCGGAAGACACAAAAGAATTACTAGGAGTTAAAGTTTTAGACCGAGCTATAGAACATCTTAGAAAAGCAGAAAGAATTCTTCGGGAAGAATTACAAGCTATTGGCGATCCTCAAACAAAAAAATTACTAACTCAGCAACAAAAATTAGAATTATCTATTGAAGAAGCCCAAAAACACGTAACAGCAATTATTAACAGGGTAAAACAATTAGAACAAGATAAAAAATATTTGGTTTCTCAACTGCAAAAATCAAATGGGGCAGATCAACTACAGGATTTAAAAAATAATTTAATTCGACAAGAAACTAATCTCAGAAAAAATTTAGTCAATATTAAAAGTGAACTCAAGCAATTATTGTCTCGACATAGTTATTTAGTTTTTCTATCTAACATCACAGCACAAGCTTTAGATAAGATTCAAAATTCTCGTCAGCAAAACTTGTTATCTTCTGGAGTCAAAAAAGAATTTATTCAATATCTTTTAAACCAAAATCAGTGCTTATGTGGCAATCCCTTATTACCAGAGACAAGCACTTATCAAAAAGTTGCCACTTTACTCAATCAATTAGAAAGAGAAAGTCTAGGTGCAGAAACTATTAATTTAGAAAGAGAAATTAATAATTTCAATCATAGATTAACCGAATTATGGCAAGAATTAGACCTAAAACAAAGTGAAATCAATCGTCAATATCTAGAACTTAATAAAATCGAACAAGAATTAGAAAAAATTAATAGCAAGTTACGCAATTATCCCGATCTCAATATTCAACAACTTCAAACTCAATTGGATAATATTGATCAAACACTCAAAGAGTTAGTCTTAGAACAAGGAATGACTCAACAGCAAATAAATACTTATCAGCAAGAAACCTCTAAACTATCCCAACAAATAGATAAACAAAAATTCCAAGAAACCAAACAAGTAGTTACCCAAAAACGCATCAGAGCAACTACTGATTCGATAAAGAGAATTATGGAAGTTAAAAACAGCCTAGAGGTAGAATTTCGCCGTTCTTTAGTAGAAAAAGTTGGAGAAATCTTTGATTCTATTTCTTTTACTCCCTATATACCCCAACTCAGCGAAAACTATGAATTAACTTTGACGGAACAAACATCTGGTCAGCTTTTGAAAGTAGCAGCATCTACAGGAGAAAATCAAATTTTAAGTTTATCTTTTGTGGGAGCCATTATAGATAGAGTCAGAGAATGGAGTCAGCGCAATACTCTTATGGGTCCAGACAGTAGCACCTTTCCTATTGTTATGGATTCTCCTTTTGGGAGTTTAGATCGGGTATATAGAAGACAGGTAGCAAAAGTAATTCCCCAATTAGCGAATCAGTTGGTTATTCTAGTGACAAAGACTCAATGGAGAGAAGAGGTAGAAACAGAAATGGCTAGTCTGATTGCTGAACAATATGTATTGGTTTATCATTCTCCTAAACCTGATTGTCAGAAAGATTGGTTAAAATTATATGGGAGTAATTATCCTTTAGTTTGCCAAAGTGAAAATCAGTTTGAATATACTGAGATTATATCGGTAAAGCCAATAGAAAAAGACTAGGCTGGGTTTAGTATCTAAGATTGCCAAACATGATCGGCTAAGATCAATATTCCACAGATCAAGAATTTTACTACAGCAATAAGTTTACTGAATATGGATTAGGAGAATAATTATAGATGCTAATTTTAACTAGGGACAATGTTGAGTGTTGTGAAGTTGCTGCATCAATTAATGGTCAGCCTAAAAAATCTCCTGGGTTTATTTATCGGAATAATGTGTTTATTAAAGTTAAACACTACAGTTCTGATGAATATGAAATTGCAATTAAAGACTGTCGTGAAAACTTTTTAGATAATGAAGAACAGCAAATTGCGACTTTGGTTCTCAAAGAGCCAGATACTATTAGTATTTGGATTCAAGATAATCGCTATAAGCCAGTAAACGATAGTATTAGAACTAAACTTAATTCTCCTCAAAAATCACCTAAAACTTCAGTTACCGATTCTGCTACAACTTTAAGATTAAGAGATTTAGTGGCTAGAATGCGGGGAAAAGATGGTTTAAAAATAAAAACTCGTCGCTATAAACTAAAACTGTATCAACGTTGTTTTTTAGGCAATGAAACAGTTGATTGGATAGTTGAAAATATTAAAATCGACCGAGCCAAAGCTATTAAACTTGGTCAGAAACTGATTGATAAAAAAATTATTCATCATGTGAGAGATGAGCATAACTTTAAAGACGAACCCTTATTTTATCGGTTCTACACTGATGAAGACAAAAGTATTTGGACAGACGAGCTTTAATGACAAATAACAACTGGTCTATCTTAACAAATTAAGACTATTTGCTAATTTGTATTGAGGGAAAATATAAGCTAAATCTTGATTAGAAATAGAGAGATGTTGTTTCATGATTTGTGCGATCGCATTTCTAAAATCCACTTGTACGGGTAAATCTCTTCCTTCATAAAGTTCCGACTCTCCTAATCCTTGCCACTGATGATAAATCGTACCTCCATCGATTCCACCCCCTAAAACCCACATCACATTACCATGTCCATGATCTGTCCCACCATTGCCATTTTCTTTTACCGTTCGACCAAACTCAGAAATTACCATAATTACCGTATCAGAATACAGAGAACCAAGACCCTTCGCTAGGGTTGCTAAACCTTTTCCTAAATTGGGTAGAGAACGTTTAAACACCGCTTTCTGCGATATGTGAGTGTCCCAACCTCCAACTTCCATAAAAGCTAATTGAGTCCTCGCATCACTAACCATCAATTGAGCTACTTCTCCCGCATCATCCACAAATTTATTAACTGAACCAGCATTGCGATTGGCTGACATCATTTCTTGATTTAATTCTTCTAGGATGATTCCCCTAGCTTTAGTCCCTTCTTGATAAGCTTGACTTAAACTGTCTTTTCCTCCATACATTAGGTCAAAAGCAGCACTTACTTGGGGTCTATCTATCGATATGGGACGAGTAGAATTCTTACCAGGAGTAAGATTAGCTACAGGCATCTTACCTTGTAAAATTTTGGGAGTAGTATTACCCACATTAATCGCTTGAGTTGGTCTGTCTTTAGGAAGTCTGACCAAAAGTCGATTCATCCAACCATTAGCAGTGCTTTTAACCCCTGGTGTTCCACTTTCCATATAATCTTGAGCATCAAAATGAGAACGAGTTCCATTGGGAGAACCAGAATTATAAATAAAAGCCAGACTTTTCTGTTTCCATAAAGGTAAAATATCTTTTAATCCAGGATGCAAGCCAAAAAAGCCATCTAAATCGATCACGCCTCCCTTTTCTCCAGGGTAAGGAACAGCAATAGTAGGTCTGGCTTCGTAGTAATCTGAATCTTGATGGGGAACAACTACATTTAACCCATCTATTGCACCCCGCAGAAATATGGTAATTAGACGTTTGCGGTTATTAACCCCTGAAACTTCTTTAGCTACCCAACTGTTACAACCCACAGGAAGCAACATAGAGCCACTAGCTAAAGCTATAGTTTGTAATAATTTTCTTCTTTTCATAATTGGTTAAATGTTAAATGTTAAATGTTGAATGTTAAATGATTACCGTTTCATCATTTCAGGACTTCCTAAAATCAGACTAGAGTGAAGACGAGCTGGGCTTTTCGCGATCGCGTTTTTCGTATTAGGGGAAAATTGATTACCTAAAGTTGCGCGAAGTTGTCTAGCATTAACTGGTTTTTTATCAATCAATGCCCCAAATGCGATCGCATTAGCAAAACTAACTCGTTTTAACATTCCTTCAGGATTCAACCAGGCTTCCTGAGTATTCTGATAACCGTCTGGAGTAGCACAACCATAGATTGGCATTGATAACTGAGCTAACATGCCTTTTAATCTCTTAAAGTTAGGGTTTTTAATATTACTAGCTCGCAAAGTAGCAACTAGATACTGATAAGGATTGGTAAACTTAGTTTCATAATATTTAGGGTCATTGAATTCTGGAGAATGGAATAAAGTATCTAATACAGTCTTGATATTTCCATTAGTACTCTGAAATTTACTAGCTAGACGATTAACCAAACTAGCTGGTGGTTCATCTGCTACAAAATATTGTGCCAATTTATAACTAATAAACTTAGCAGTTTCGGGATGACTAGCTAGGATATCTAGAGCTTTTTCTCCTTCCTCGATTCCAGTCCCTGGAATCGTTTGACCTAGAAAAACCTTATCGGAATAGTCATGGCGTTGACGAAAAAACCTAAAATTATTTTCATCTCCCAAACCACCTTTTCGATCTACTCCCCATCCTGTCAAAATTTTAGCTAGAGTAATTACATCTTGTTGGGTATAGCCTCCATCAACACCAAGAGTATGTAATTCCATAAGCTCTCTAGCATAGTTTTCGTTAATTCCTTTAAGCACTCCTTTGCGTTTTTTATTGGGAGCGACGTTCAAATCGTTATCTAAATAGACTAGCATTGCTGGATGATGGGCTGTGACACCAAGCAAATCTCGAAAATTTCCTAAAGCCTGGGTTCGGATATCATTTTCATAATCCGCAATCCAGAAGGGAATAACCTTTTTATTAAAAACAACATTAAAATGATTAAACCAAAAGTCAACCATTACTTCTTGTAACTGACGTTCTGATAAGAGACTCTGCAATAAATGGGCTTTTTGGGCTTGTTCTCCAACAGTGAAACGAAATTTACCTCTTTTTCTTCTTAATTCTTGTTTTTCCGCCTCTGATAAGTTTCTACCATTATTGGATTGACGGTTAAAATCATATTTTTGAAAAAATTTCAGTAAATCTAGAGGAGTCTTCTTTAAGCTATCTAATTGCCCCAAACGCTGTTGCAAAATAGGAGACTCTGTTATGGATTCTGGGTTAAGCTGTGCTTGAAGATAATTTTCAATCCCACTGTTTTGAACTTCTTGAAGTTGTCCTGGTTTAACACCAAAGCTCAAACGAGAAATATAATGTAGTACTTTGTCTGGGTTTTCTGCACCAATAGCGTGGGGATAAGGCAATAACCCTAACCAAAACACAGCAGTAGATAAAAATATAATCAACCAGTTTTGTAAACTTTTCTTCATACTTTGTAACTCTAAAGAAGGCGGAATGCTAAAGGGATGAAGTATTGAGGATATTGAGGACAATTATGTCTTTTATCCCAATAGTATAGACGGAGAAATTGGTATCTTAGTTCATTATAGTTAATATAAATATTAGTATTCACTACTAATAGTATGAACTTTGATTTCAATTACTAGACCTGCAAATAATAATTGACTATATTAATAATTGAAAGTTTAAATAACTTTCGTGGCAGATAAAACAGCCAAGTAAAAGTTAAAAAATCAAGAGGTTAAAAAGCTGTTTCAATCTATATTCTGTCTATCGTCAAATAGCACCGTTCAAAGCGAATTAGTCTGCTTTCTGTAGATGGTTAACTAGGGATAAAATGGTAAGTCGCTTCGTTAATTAAGTTAGTTTACCAATTCCAAGTATTACTTATGAAGATGAAGGAAGTATGGGCTATGTAGTGAGTGAGCGGTGCTATTTGTTGTTATATTTACAGCATAATTAATAATACTTAATTGCTCATATTTTTATTTCTAAAATTAGGTTTTAGGGATTAGGTATTAATAACAGGTTAAACAAAATCTAATCCCTTAAGCTATAACAAAATTTACATTTTCATCGAACTGACATTAAACCAAGCAATAATAGCTTGTGTGATCGCATTACTCAGCTTCTCCTGTTCTCGACTATCCGTAATCCATTCTATTTCCCAAGGATTAATCATAAAACCCAGTTCTAAAAGTACCGTAGGAGCATAATTGGGACGGGTTAAAGCCAGATTATTCCAGAATACTCCATAGGAAGGGCGGTCTAGTTTTGCTGTTAAATAATTGTGCAAAAATACAGCTAAATTATGAGCTTGGGGATGATACCAAAAAGTACTAATTCCTTGAGTTTTTTCCGCATCTCCACTATCGGGTAAAGCATTATAGTGAATCGATAAAGCCATATGGGGTTTTAGTTCTTGAATCGCTTCAACCCTATCTTGTAAAGAGACATCTATATCCGTTTCTCTAGTTAAATAAACCGTTGCACCCAAATCAGTTAACTTCTGTTTTAGCAATTGGGAAATTAAGAGATTAATTGCTTTTTCGGGATAACCACTACCGCCTTTTGCCCCAGATTCATTACCTCCATGTCCAGGATCCAGTAAAATTTTGATGCCCTGCAAAGGTTGATTTTTTCTAATACTTAATTTGGGAGGATGGCGCAGAGATAAAATTAGACTCGTACCTTTATAGCGCACATCATAACCCCACTGCTGTTGAGTTTTGAGATGAAAAGTGTAGGCTATTTTGGTAGGTGTTACTTGTTCCCAATCTAATCTTTTAATTACGCGATCGTTATTTAGCTTAATCGTATCAGTCTGGGCTGTAGTGTTATGAAGGGTAAGAGTAATAGTATCATCCCCTTGGTGGATCGCGATCGGTACAGGAACTTGTAGAGGGAAAATAATTTCTGTACTGTCTGATAATTGGCGAGAAGTAATACTGCGAATTAGAGATTTTGGCGGGATACTATCAGTAATAACTTGAGTTTCCGACTCTTTAATCCATCCACCATAATCTAAACGCAACCATTCCCCTTGTTTACCTGTTACTGTAGCTCTAGTTCCCTTTGGTAGAGGAGTCAAACGGGAATAATTAGTCGAAGCACCAGTTCTGGCTACTCCTGCATCTGCTATAACTTCAATAACTTCTAAATCATTAGGGGATAGTATTTCAATTTCTCCCATCCCTTCTTGAGTTTCCCTTTTTCCTTTCAAACTAACTTCAAATTCAGGTTTACCTAAATTTCCTGTTACCGTAAAGCTTTTACATCCTTGATATTTACTGGTAGATGTAATTGTTTTGGGTTGATTTTCTGAGGTTAGTACCGCAGAATTAGGAGGTAAGGCTACTACTGAAGTTTCTGGAAATAAGTTAATTCTTTCTCTACCTAACCTCACATTGACTCTAGCATCGGGAGCAGCAACAGCACTAAAGCAAATTAATTCTCCTAGTAATCTGGCAATATTCACCTTAGGAGTTAGGGAATTTTCCGCAAAATTAGCTCCTTCTGGTATCTGGGGTGTAGTATCGATTCTCGTAACAGTGATTTCTAACTCTTCTTCTTGATGACGCAAAGTAAAACTATTTTCCCCAATGGCTAAAGGAAAACTAGGTGCAAAATAACCTTGAGGACTCCTATTAATTTTTTCTCCATTAATCAATACTTCTCCTGAAGGGGATGCTGCACCAATAAAAAAGATTTTTTCCGCCGTAGTTTCGTGTTCTGAAGGGGGATAAACAACGGATAAGGAAGGTTCTGCTTTTGTTAAGGAAGAATTAATAACCATACCACTTACAACTAAAGTGTGAACAAGCATCTCACCAGAAAAGCTTTGCACAAAATTAAGAAAATGTTTGATCATTTTGGGGTTTCAAATATCTCAGAATTGACACTACCATGTTTCCGCTTCGCTAAAAACGTGGGATTCTTCTCTCAAAACTTATTCCTTAGCTTTCCACCTTTAGTGTAGCTACAATTAGAGCAGCTAAATTAAAAGTTTTAAACTACGTAACCGATCTGAATAACTCCTCATTACTTCTAAAGCAAACATGGGAGTCTCTTGTACCGCAAAGAGAAAATGTTGTTGGTCTAAACAGGCAATTTGACAGTCAGTTTTGGCTCTAGCAGTGGATGTCCTCAGATGGTCGGAATGAAGTAAGGCTCCTTGACCAAAGACATCGCCTTGCTTAATGGTTTCTACTACTTTGTCGTTGACTAACATCTCCACTTCCCCCTCAATAATGCCATAGATTAAATCTCCCTTTGTTCCTTGTTGAAAAATCACTTCTCCAGTAGCAAAAGACTTAATGTGGTGGGAATTGCTTTGCAGAATTTTAATGGTTTCAACTGGTTTTAACATATTTTATAGCCTAAATTAATAATTACTTGGTCAACTAAAACGTCCGCTAACGTAGTCTTTGGTTGCTTGCTCTTGAGGGTTCTCAAAAATTGATTTAGTGGCAGCATATTCGACTAAATAGCCAGTTTTATCCCCCTGATTGTTAGTTTCGACGTTGAAAAAAGCGGTTAAGTCAGAAACCCGCGCAGCTTGCTGCATATTGTGAGTGACGATAATAATGGTGTATTTCTTTTTTAGCTCCTGCAATAACTCTTCAATTTTCAGGGTGGAGATAGGATCAAGAGCAGAACAAGGTTCGTCCATCAGCAAAATTTCTGGCTCTAAAGCGATCGCTCTAGCAATGCACAAACGCTGTTGTTGTCCCCCAGAAAGGTCAAGACCACTTTGAGAGAGCTTGTCTTTGACTTCGTCCCATAAGAAAGCTCGACGCAAAGAACGCTCGACTAATTCATCCATATTCCCTCGATAATGATTTACCCCAGCACCGTAAGCAATATTACTATATATAGACTTAGGGAAAGGGTTGGGCTTTTGAAACACCATGCCAATCTTACGGCGTACACTGATAGGATCGACCTTAGTTCCGTACAGATTGGTGTTATGGAAAGTTATTTTGCCCGTAACTTTAGTATTAGCTATGAGGTCATTCATGCGGTTAAAACACCGTAGCATAGTACTTTTACCACAGCCAGACGGACCAATGAAAGCGACAATATTGTGTTTAGGAACTTCTAAGGAAATATCCCGAACAGCTAAAAAGTTGCCGTAAAAAACAGATACCTTATCAGCCTTGACAATGATGTCATTTTGGTTGGGAGAGCCAGCAAATTCTGGGTCAAATTGAGATTTATCCATGAGTTCAGCACTCTATTTTATTGTAATCATCTTGTAATAACCCAACTTGCTAGTGACAAGTTTAAAGTTGAGAAAGGTCTCAATATCTGTGTTTTTAAGTAAAAATTCGTAAGTTTTATCCTATAGCAGTTCTCATGTTGGTGAGGTACAGAGTTTTGGGTTTTGAGGCAGGAGGCAGCCCTAAAGGAAATGGGTCGCGGTATGCTTTAGCATTCCCTTCGGTCAGGGCAGAAGGCAGGTGTTAGG
>JAAUYH010173861.1_pt1 | contig 17699 bp, 15 predicted proteins | sample 7278061 | NCBI WGS metagenome assembly JAAUYH01 (sample SAMN14350203, study PRJNA611818) | marine sediment metagenome | isolation source: surface marine sediment (0.6m) | place: French Polynesia: Moorea | collected 2018-08 | reverse complement strand
GGCTTCCACCAGGGCGACTCGGTCTGGATCGCGTCCTGTAAAGTTCAGATAGGCGATGGTTTCTTGATCAATGGGGAAAAAGCCGCAGGTGGCGCCGTATTCTGGGGCCATGTTGCTGATGGTGGCGCGGTCAGCCAGCGTCAAGCGGCTGAGACCCTCGCCATAGAATTCCACAAACTTGCCCACAACTCCCTTCTGACGAAGCATTTGGGTCACCGTAAGCACCAGGTCGGTGGCCGTCGCTCCCTCAGGTAGGCTGCCGGTGAGCTTAAAGCCCACCACTTCTGGGATCAGCATCGAAATCGGCTGGCCCAGCATTGCAGCTTCCGCCTCAATGCCGCCAACGCCCCAACCCAAAACAGATAGGCCATTGATCATGGTGGTGTGGCTATCGGTTCCCACCAGGGTGTCGGGATAGGCCGTGGTTACGCCGTCTTTCTCCTGGGTCCAAACCACTTGGGCCAGATATTCCAGGTTGACCTGGTGGCAGATGCCAGTTCCGGGGGGCACCACTCGGAAGTTGTCAAAGGCTTGCTGTCCCCAGCGCAAAAAGGCGTAGCGTTCATAGTTACGCTGGAATTCATATTTGACATTCTCTGCAAATGCATTGGGTCCGCCAAAGGCGTCCACCATCACCGAGTGATCGATCACCAGGTCCACAGCAGACAAGGGATTGATCTGGTCGGGATTTCCGCCCAAGGAGACGATGGCGTCTCGCATGGCCGCCAGGTCCACCACCGCAGGCACCCCGGTAAAGTCCTGCATCAGGACTCGGGCAGGACGATACGCAATTTCCCGCTGGGAAGTCTTTGTCTGCAGCCAGTCAGCGATCGCTTGAATATCATCGGCCTTCACCGTGCGACCGTCTTCATGGCGGAGTAAATTCTCAAGCAAGACTTTTAAACAATAAGGTAGACGGCTCAGATCGCCCAGCGTTTTCGCCGCTTCCGCCAAGCTGTACATCTGGTAAGTCTTCTCAGCCACTAAGAGGCTCTTTCTAGCGTTAAAACTATTCACGGTGATTGTCTCTAATCCTTTGGTCTCTAGGTAATTCAGAACAGCGCAGTCTAAAGCGGAGGAAGCTACAAAGATATTTCGAAAAACTCAGTCATCATACGAGTTCGGCAGGCGCTTTTCAACCAGCGCCTTAACCCGCACCGCCTGTACAGAAAATTCTTGAAGCGAACATTCCCTCTTAAACGATTTCCTTTGACGACTCAGTTTATCGAATCCCTCAAAAAAATTTGACGTGTTCACTACTAAGGTATATGTCAATTAATTCCACTATATCCCGTCCATCCGAGTATCAACTTACCTCTCATATAGACGGTAGGCCGAGGGGCGATTACCGTCTACTCCCTAAAACTGCAAACTAGGGCGCATCAACTTACAGCAGTCAAGCGTCGAAAAATCAGAGGACTGTCCCTCAATATGCAAGTGTGAAAACGCTTTATCAAAAATCCATAGACGGCTCTAGGTAGAAATTTACTAATTTTTTTACTGTGGCGGGGGATCGGAATTGTAATCCATATCACCTATCTAATGGTCGCGATCGCTCCCTTGGTCATCCGCCTGCATTGGGAAAATTGAAATGGCGATGTACAGGAAGGTCTCACAATTAAAATGAGGACTATCGGCTTTAAGTAAGGCCGAAGTAGCTGTTGAAAACTCCTTATTATCCGACTATTAGACGAATAATAAGAAGTAGGCTTCGAGTCAAATCCTAATGTAGATAGACAGGTTCCGCGATACCGGACCCCCTGACAATGTTGTTAAGACAAAAGATTCCGCCAAGGATGAATGTTAGGCTATACACGGATACACAGTGTTTAGGCATGTCATTTGGAACACACTGAAACGACCTAATTCTCTCCCCAAAATATTTCCATTTTGTTTCAGAAAATACCCTTTGTTAAATGTAGTTTCCGTAAAAACAAGTTGCCTAGAGTATCTTTTCGCGACTAAACTCGTTTCAGACATAGTCAGTGAACATACAGGATGTGTATGGGGATTCGGTTCCCCAAAAGTACCCAACTGGGATACTGACTTACCAAGGCGACATTGCCCATAATGAAAGGTTAATAGCCCCTATCCAATAGGTTTACTTTCAAAGTATGGAGGTTGAATGCGTAGAGATTCAGTATTTTTTTTGGGGAGTCACCTAGTTGCGTTAACCCGTTTCGAACAAAAGATCTGAAACTACGTCTCCAATTTGTAGATAGGGACAGGAGTGTCTCTATGGAAGCCTATTGGCTATTTCAGGGAGGTAAGCATCGGCACAGCTATGAATCACTTGGCTATCAACTTCACTCTGCCAGAGTAATTGAGGGGAAATTTTCCTGGGAAGATTTCCTTGACCCTAAGGCAGCGCCCTAAGCCCTTATGACCGCTGCAATCTGCCACCATCAGACTTTTTAGTTCAAACCGTACGCTGCATTTCTCTAGCAGCTGACGGCTTGATGGCGTCAAGCGGCCCTAACCCAGTGGGCTCAAGGGGTTGATAGTTGAAGGGGGGTATCTTTATCGATAAAGGGGCTGATGGATATCTAATCCATTTTGTTCCATGCAAAACAGATCGTTCAGGAAAAAACCTGCATAAATCTATTTGCTTAAAGGTATTACTGATTAGGAGTAAAAATCCTCAGCACTATGGACGAATTAAATGGGTTTAGTTTTTTCATCACTAGATACAGCTGGTTTGAAATAACCGATACCACAGAGATTTTTTTCGCCCTATCAACAGAGGAGTAAACCTCAGACCATATGATATTTGCATCTAAGTCAGAGTCAATTGGTTTAATCAAATACCCTCGGATAGAGACAAAATTGGTGAATTTCTACTTGCTCCTTAAGTAGCGGATCAGCCTCCATTCAGACTGGCTATTTAATTAGCCCCGGAGTTGCATTTTTTTGATTTATCTATTGCTGCGCCAACTTCAAGCAAAAGCCTCGATAAGCATAGAAAATACCACTCCTCTACCCCTATCGCAAACCTATGATGTCTAAAACCTGTCAAAGTCCTGAACTAGATACAGCTTCGATCCTAAATGCCTTTCTTCCCCAAGGACATAAGGTCGATTTTTCCGGAAAAATTCCGACTAATCCAATTGCCAATCCCAGCCCCGCACTCGAAGCCAATAGCTTCTATTTTGGCAATCCCAAGTGGACCAAAGCCTATTTTGACGCCTGCCATCGAGACGCCGCCTTCAAATCACGTTGGATGACAGCTACAGGCAGTTTAGATAACAAGATCGTAGTCGATGTCTGTTGTGGTCCTGGCAACCTATACGCCAACCTAGGGGGAGATCCCAAAGTCCTGATTGGAATTGATGTCGCCTATGGCGCATTGGAATTAGCCCAGAAAATTGGGTATACCCCGCTCCTGGCGGACGCCCAAGATATCCCCTTAACTTCTGGATTTGCCGATATTGTCGCCCTTAATGCAGCGATTCATCACTGTGATGATATGGAACAGGTGGTCAGGGAATCTGCTCGGCTAGTCCGTCCGGGGGGGCTGCTAATTATCGACCATGATCCACAGCTCTCTGCTTGGAACTATAAGGGATTGGGCATGGGATTGTACAAAATCCGCCACCTAATCTATCAACGCTTTATGCCCCATTTGCATTTGGCCGCTGGGGAGCGGGAGTTTGCTTTGGCGACGGAGGTTCACCATCAACCGGGCAAAGGGGTAACCCGGGAATTGTTGACAGAAACCTTAGAACCCCTCGATTTCACAGTTAACCTGTATCCCCATAATCAGGCGGTGGGGGCGGAGGTATTTGAGGGGGTTATCGGCGATCCTCCCCACTGGCGATATCGGCTTGGGCAGCGATTATCCGGCATCAATCCCAATACCCCGGAAGCAGCCCTCTCCATCATGTGCGTCGCTAAGCGCAATTCTGAGTCTTAGGGCATTATCAGACTTTAATTGTGCTGAAAAATGTGGACATCGCGCTGGGGGAATGGAATGCTAATTCCCTCAGCGTCAAGCCGTTTTTTCACCGCCTCGTAGGTGGCAAAGTAGACATCCCAATTGTTGCTTGGTTCCGTCCAAGGGCGAACGGCGAAATTAACGCTGTTGTCCCCTAATTCCATAACGGCGACAGTCGGGGCTGGATCAGTTAAGATGCGGCTATCTTGGCTTAAAACATCTTTGATGAAGTGCTTTACTCGGTCAATATCTGCATCGTAGGACACTCCAACTACTAAGTCCACCCGAAGGGCGCCCTGAGCAGAATAGTTAATGATATTGTCTCCCCCCAGTTTGCCGTTGGGGATAATGACTGTCTTGTTCTCTGGGGTTTTCAGGACAGTGGTAAAGAGTTGAATTTCCTCGACAACTCCCAAGACTCCACCGCCTTCAATCAAATCACCCACTTTGAAGGGACGGAAAATAATCATTAAGGCGCCTGCGGCAAAATTCGCCAAGGAGCCTTGCAGCGCTAAACCAATAGCCAAGCCAGCGGCGCCTAACACCGCAACGAAGGAGGCCGTTTGGATTCCTAGGCGATTGAGGGCTGCAATCACGACAAACGCCATCACTGCGTAGTAGGTGATGGTGCTGCCAAAAGATACCAGAAGGGGGTCCGCGCCGCCTCTGGACATCAGCCGTTTGATGATTCTACGAATGATCTTAGCCGCCCAACCACCCACAATAAAAATGACGATGGCGGCGATAATGTTTAGCCCAAAGCGCGTCGCTAGCTCTTGGGCGGTGGAGATCATACTTTCTAGACCTTCCATTTGGAAACCTCGCTAAACACCCAAAGGCTTTATCCTACTCACAATCTATTCAATTGCAGTAGGTGTTTATGCGGGGCGGCCAATATGGTTTATGGGGAAGGTTAAGGGATACTACGGATTGGCCCTCTCCCAGCCATTCTTGGGAGGGAATCCGCCATAGAATTTTGGGTGTGGAAAATTATTCAGAGATGTTCAAACTTTCTCGTCTACAGTCCTGGTTCTGGTTGATTCTGCTTAGCTTTAGTTTGATGCTAGGGAGTTGTCAGGCTCAACCCAAGGGCAATCGCGACAGGGTCCATTTGACCCTTTGGCAAGGGGTGAGCCCGCCGTCAAATCGAGAGGTATTCCAATCGCTGGTGGAGCGGTTCAACCAAAGCCACGCCAATATTCAGGTCGAGTCGCTCTATGTGGGGCAACCCGATCAGCAAATTCCCAAAATCCTAACCGCCGTTGTGGGCGATGCCGCGCCTGATTTGCTTTGGTATGTCCCCTCTATAACGGGGCAATTAGTCGAGTTAGAGGCCATTCAACCCTTGGACGACTGGTGGCGTCAGTCTCCTTTGAAAGAACAGATTGATCCAGCTTTGTTTGAAACGATGACCATGGAAGGGCGAATTTGGTCGATTCCCTTTGCCACGAATAACGCCGCCATTTTCTATCGACCCAGCTTGTTTGAGGCGGCGGGGATTACACATCCGCCCCAAACCTGGGAAGAGCTGCGTCAAGCGGCGAAGCAACTCACCCAAGACACGGATGGAGACGGCCAAATTGATCAGCATGGCATTTTTCTCTCATTGGGTAAAGGAGAATGGACCGTTTTTGTCTGGATGCCTTTTGTGTTTAGCGCCGGCGGCCGCCTCAATCTCAAAAATCAGCCTGATTTAGTCAACCCAGGAACCCTGGCCGCCCTCCAACTAGGGGCGACTCTGGTGCAGGATGGCTCCGCTACGCTCTCCTCGCCAGAACGGGGGTATGAAATTGATAATTTTCTGGCGGGTAAGGCCGCCATGCAGGTCACAGGGCCCTGGACCTTACCTCAAATGGAACAGGCGGGAATAGACTTTGATGCGTTTCCCTTTCCCATATTAGGAACCCCTGCCGCTGTGGTCGGGGGTGAGAACATTTTTCTGTGCAAAACCACGCCGGAGCGGACAGAAGCCGCCCTGGAATTTCTAGACTACATTCTGAGCGAAGACTTTCAACTGGCCTGGGCCCTGGGAACCGGATATCTGCCGGTCAATCTGGAGGTGCGAAACAGCGAAACCTATCAGGCGTTCGTTGCTCAACACCCGCCCTTAGAGGTATTTCTCAAGCAAATGGAATGGGCCCGAGCCCGTCCTCTAATTCCTGGGTATACTCATTTGTCAGAAAATTTTGGCCGGGCGATCGAAGCCAGCCTATTAGGCCAATCTCCTGAATCAGCCTTAAAAAAAGCTCAAGCTCGATTAGAGTTAATTTGGGCGAAATAACAGGATTTTATGCGGATTGCTATTCTTTAAGCTGTAGGTTGCTATTAGACGCTTCCATTTTCGTCGTAGTTTTTGCGTTGGGATGAAAGAAACGGATCTACCCGTCAGTCAAGACATTGATCGCCTTAAACTGTTTATTTATTTGGTCCCCGTCTTTGGGTTTTTTCCAGCTCTATTGAGCCTCTACCGACGGAAAGGGAGTCAGCAAGAACTGGCCATCAGTCGGTTGGCGGTGCTCCTTGCCTTGGGATGGCTAGTCGCTTACAGTTTGCTGGGGACTGGCGCTCAGCTATCTGAAGGTTTCTCCCTACGCTTATTAATCACCAGCAGTTTGTTAACAACGGGCTACTTTTTGACCAATCTCTGGTTAATTATTCGCTTGTGGCGGCGTAAATCTGTACGATTGCCAGGGATTAGCAACCTTAGCGATCGGCTCCCATGACAATAGGCTAACTTGAATCCACCTTATACTTTCTTTGCAACAGACTCAGGTATTATGCTCTTTTTGCCGCAAATTATAAAAAAAACTGCTACCATGCTGCTACAAAATTTGAACGTTCAACGAGGCTCCCGTTGAACGTTGCTGACCTAATTTATATAGATTTAATTTAACTTCCCCCAATAATAGTTTTCTTACTGTTCACCTAACCGTGTTCCCCGTTGCTTGAGGTCGCTCGTGTCAACTCATAAACCTAGCCGTCAATCTTCGCCGCCGTCTCCAGGCCATCGAAAAAAAACGCCTAAGGCCAGAGTTCCCCGTTGGATCGGCATCAGCATCCTTTTGGCGGGGGTGGCGAGTCTGTCAGCAACTGCCGGGGCTATATTGGCGGTTTCCCTCTCCAGTGCGCCTTTGCTGCAAAGCCAATTGACGCCTGAGGAAGCCGAAGTTTTTAATCATGACGAACCGATCTCTACGGGAAGTAGTCTGCGGCTGCCTCGGTTGACCCGCTCTGTCAATATTCTGGTGCTTGGCGTTAAGGTCTTGACGTCAGATTTAGATAATCCCCCCTCTGAATTGAGAAACCTCGGATATCATGCCCTGGTGAATTCATTTGAGGGGCTGTCAGATACCATGTTGCTGATTCGGTTTAATCCCCACACGAATCAGCTCACTGTGATGTCGATTCCTCGGGATACTCGAACCTACGTTAGGGGAGGGTTAGCAAAAATTAATGAAGCGAATCTTTACGGCGGACCCGCCCTCACTGCTGAGACCATTAGCGAATTGCTAGGCGGCGTGGCGATTGATCGCTATGTGCGGATTAACGTCCAAGGTGTGGAGAAGTTGGTGGAAGCCTTAGGCGGGATTACGCTCAATGTCCCCAAGGACATGAAGTATCAAGATGATAGTCAGCATCTATATATCAATCTCAAAGCTGGAGAGCAGCGGCTTAACGGCGATCAAGCTCTGCAATTTCTGCGATACCGCTATGACGATTATGGCGACATTGGTCGGATTCAACGCCAACAGATGCTGATGCGAGCGGTGGTTGAACAGGCGTTGACCCCCGCTACCATCGCCCGGCTGCCTAAAATTCTTTCTGTGATTCAGTCTAATGTCGACACTAATCTTAAAGTCGATGAACTGTTAGCCCTCGTTGGTTTTGCCGCCCAAACCAATCGCTCTAATATTCAGATGCTGATGTTGCCGGGGGATTTCAGCGCTCCAGATGATTTTGATCTGAGCTATTGGCTGCCTAACTATGGTCAGATTGACCAACTGGTGGAACAGTATTTTGGTTACGGGGTTGAGCGGTATCAAACCGCTAGCGACCCCAGCTATTTGCGGGTCGCGATCCAAGACAGCACGGGTGATGAGATTGCGGTTCAATCTCTGATTGATGACTTGTATGACATGGGTTATTACAACGTCTTTGTCGATCAGAATTGGGGCCAAGAGATTCAAGAACTGGAGGTGACTCGAATTTTAGCCCAACGGGGAGATGTGCAAAGTGCGGAAACCCTGTATCGCTTCCTTGGGATTGGTGAAGTCCGGGTGGAAAGTACGGGGAATTTATATTCTGATATCACGATTCAGTTGGGCAAGGATTGGCTAGACGAGCATGGGGATGAATTGTAGGGGGAACGGTAGGCGGTAGGCGGTAGACCGGGTAGGCGAAAGTTTCTTTGTACCGGGTCGACCTTTTATATGCAGTAGACGGTAGACAGTAGACGAGGTAGGCGAAAGTTTCTTTGTAAAGGGGCGGGCTTTTATTTACACTGTAGAAGTAAACTTTTATTAAGCTTTACTCAATGCTGCTTCAGGCTGATCAACGGACCAAGTTAGACGAATCGAGTGACGCCCTGTTTTACGAATACCCACGATTTGTGAATCATGTTGATGAGGGGTTTATCCAACAGTTGACTGACCTCTATCGAGAGCGTCTCAAACCCCAGAGTCGAATTTTTGACATGATGAGCAGTTGGGTTTCCCACTTGCCAGAAGACCTCGAGTTTGAGTGGGTGGAGGGGCATGGCATGAACGAAGCAGAATTGACCCGGAATCCTCGCCTCAATCATTACTTTGTCCAAAATCTCAACCAGGATCAAACGCTGCCGTTAGCGGATAAAAGTTTTGACGCTGTCCTCAACACGGTTTCAATCCAGTATTTGCAGTATCCTGACAAGGTATTCGCTGAGATCTATCGCATCCTCAAACCCGGCGGGATCGCCCTGATCAGTTTCTCGAATCGGATGTTCTATCAGAAAGCGATCGCTGCTTGGCGCGATGGTTCGGAATCCCATCGAGTCAACTTAGTTAAGCGCTATTTTCAATCTGTGAGAGGCTTCAGCACGCCGGAAGCGATCGCACGCCCATCAACCTTACCGCCAATCCTGAGAATGATGGGTATGCCAGGGGGAGATCCGTTTTACGTTGTGATCGCCGAAAGAATGGAACCGCTGGTGACTTAAGAATAAACCTCTCCGTTGGGCATAATCGCGCCGTGCAAACAGGCGCCATCAAGATTTGCGCTCCATAGGTTCGCTCGTCTCAAATTAGCGTAACTCAGATTAGCGTTGGCTAGATTCGCGCCGCTCAAGTTGGCCATGCTCAAGTCTGCATTGTTGAGATTGGCTCCACTAAGGTTGGCTTGATTGAGCATGGCCTCTCTGAAATCCGTATCGGTAAGATTCGCCATCCTCAGATCAGCGGTGTTGAGATTGGCCCCGATAAGATTGGCCCCAACCGCGATCGCTTCCCTCAAATTAACCTCACCCAAATTCGCCATGCAGAGGTTAGCAAGGCTTACATTAGCCCGCCTCAACGTGGCAGAGTGAAGAGTCGCGCCCACCAAATTTGCAGCACAGAGAATCGCTCGACTTAGATTGACTTTACGTCCGTTAACGTCTTGTAGATTTGCACAGCTGAAATTAGCTTCTCTTAGATCCGCTTGGTTAAGATTTGCTCCCTTCAGATTCGCCTTGTGCAAATTTGCTGTGTAGAGTGTGGCGCCCGTCAAGTTGGTTTGCTTCAGGTCAGCCTCCTGGAAATTGGCCATGCTGCCGTCGACATAACTGAGATTAGCTTGGTTAAGATTGGCCTTATAGAGTTGGGTCTCTCTTAAGTTGGCGGCTCGCAATTCCGCCATGCAGAGTGTAGCGACATTGATCGCAGTGCGCCTTAAGTTCGCTTCGTCAAGAATGGCTTCCCTCAGGTCAGCGCCAATCAGGTTGGCTTGGCTGAGATTAACATGACTCAAATCAGCGGTGTAAAGAATCGCCTCTTGCAGATTCGCCCCCCTCAGGTCAGAGCCCTTCAGTCTCACCATGCAACAATCCATTTGGCTCAGATCAATCTCTCTGAGGTCTGAATTGTTGAGCAACGCCTCCCTCAAATTTAAATTATTGAGAGATAGTGGATTCAATATAGGGTTGACCCCAGCCTTCTCCACTCGCCAACTGTTCCCCACAGGGACGCCTTGAGACAATTGAGTCAAATGGTTTTGTGACATGGATGATCACCCTCGTAATGGGCTGTCATGGCGACAGTGAACAGCTGGTAGCGTATAGCTCCAAGATAACCATCCTGTCTGTGTTTTTAGCCCCCAATTGTTTGAATTTTCAGTCAATTCTGAAGATGAACTACACAGAATATTTGTGTTTTGGGAGAGGTTCGATACGCGTAATTACTGAGGGTTGAATCGGTGAAACTATGCAAACTGAGCCTGGGCGATCGCCCAATCGCCCGGGCTCAGCGCTTATCGCCAAGACAACGTGGCGAGACTCAATTGCTCTCTCTCCTCCGGGGTGATTTCCCACCCCAAAGCCGCCGCGTTTTGCCGAGCCTGTTCAGCATTCTTGGCGCCGGGAATCGGCGCTACTCCGCCTTGGGCGATTAACCAATTGAGGGCGACTTGGGCGCAAGTGCGATCGTACTTCTCGGCAATCTGCCGCAGCGTTTTAACCACAAGCTCAATCTTCACCAACCCATTTTTGCTAAATCGCGGATCAATCCGACGAGCGCCATTGGGTTTCTGATAGTCCTGCAAGTTATATTTGCCGGTCAATAGCCCTTGAGCAAGCGGGCAGTACGCCAGGATTGCAACCCCAAGTTCACGAGCGGTTTGGAGAACGCCATTCGTTTCAATTTGTCGCGCCAGCAGAGAATATTGCACTTGATTAACCGCCAGTGGAATTCCCCGTTCCGCCAAATATTGATGAGCTGTTCGCATCTGTTTAGCAGAATAATTACTCACCCCCACTGCGGTGATGCGACCCTGCTTGACTTCATCGGCAAGGGCGTTCATCAAGGTTTTCTGACTCATCAAAAAGTCAAAGGGCCAATGGACCTGATAAAGCAAAATACTTCCCACTTGTAATCGCTTAAGACTAGCCGTTAGCGCATCAGCGACCGCCTGAGCGCTAAACCGCCAGGGCAAAGGAAAGTACTTTGTTGCGATCTGAACAGGCTGATCGGTCTCCTGCATGAATTGCCCCAACAATTTCTCTGATTCGCCAAAACCGTAAATCTCAGCCGTATCAAAAAATTTAACGCCTGCGTCTAGAGACGCCTGAAAAGCCTCACGGACTTGGTCAGTCCCATAATCGGCCCCATAACTCCAATAGAGAGAATCTCCCCAAGACCAGGTTCCGACGCCAAGGGCGGGGATAATGGGGGCATCGGGGCCAAGGGCGATGGTTTGAGGGGTTGTCTGGGTATTCATTTCTGGAATTCTTAGCTGCTTATTTAGAGTGTACCGTTACAAAACGTAATCAGCCTGTCTCCAAGCAGTTATTTTCTCAACATGGGACGCAGCCGCATCGCCAAAGGTAACGCATCAAAGCGATAGGTAGGCCATGTAGGGTGATAGGTGCGCATCAATTGGAACTAGCGGCTGTATAGTGAATCCTTTATGGCGGAAACCTAGATACACCTAATGCCTGCTCTTCAACAACACCCAATTTTGCAACAAAGCTTCGCTGTAATTGACCAGGAAATTGGCGATCATTCATTTAGTCCAGAGGAATACGCCATTCTGCGGCGGGTTATTCACAGCACAGCGGATTTCGAATTCAAGCACCTGTTGCGATTTAGTCCAGACGCGATCGCCAATGGGAGCGCAGCCCTCCGCCGTAGAATCCCCATCATCACAGACGTGGGCATGGTGCAGCAGGGGATCCGTTCTATGGTCGCCCGCACATTCAACAACCCCATCCTGACCGCCGTTGAACAGGCAGAAACAGCCCTACCCGGTAAAACCCGCACTGAGACAGGACTCCTAACCTGTTGGCGACAATATCCAGAAGCCATCTACGTGATTGGCAACGCCCCCACCGCTCTCTTATCCCTGTGCGATCGCCTCCAATCCTCCCCGACTCGACCCGCCCTAGTCATCGGCGCTCCGGTCGGGTTTATCTCAGTAGCGGACTCGAAACAGGCCCTTGCTAACACCCCGGTTCCTCAAATTCGAGTAGAGGGCCGTAAAGGCGGCTCCAGCGTAGCGGCGGCAATTCTAAACGCCTTGCTAGTGTTAGCCTGGGAAAGAGGAGATCACTAGAATTATGCTTACTCGCTCCTACATTGAACAAACCGATCCACCGCGTCCTCCAACTGAAACGCTGCCCACCATGTACGATCTTCCCAGTGAAGATCCTAACGAAACTGGTTTGCCTGACGAATATCACTACCTACAACCCCAACTGCTTAGCGCCACACTGCGCCTGAAGAACTACGCAACTGACCGGATTTTCAGCGTGGGGGACATGAATCTTTACTACAACCCGCACCAGCCAAACTGGTATAAACGACCTGATTGGTTCTTAGTGCTGGGCGCGCCTCGCCTTTATGAAGGGCGAGCTATGCGTTTAAGTTATGTTGTCTGGCAGGAGGGGGTTAGTCCATTCGTGGTGGTTGAACTGCTCTCACCGGGCACTGAGAAAGAAGATTTAGGCGAAACTCAAACTGAGGCGGGGGCTCCCCCATCTAAATGGATTGTTTATGAACAAATTCTGCGGGTTCCCTATTACATCATCTTTGATCGCTACACCGATCATTTCCGTGCGTTTGGCTTGACGAAAGGTCGATATCATTCATTAGACATTGCTGATAATCGACTTTGGATTCCAGAATTAAATCTTGGGCTAGGAACTTGGCAAGGCGAATATACCGGTGTTTCGCGTAAATGGTTACGCTGGTATGAGGAAGGCGGGCAGTGGGTTCCAACTGATGCGGAGATGGCCGAGCAGGCTCAAACTCAACTACTGGAGGAGCGTCGTCAGCGGGAGCGTTTGTTGGAACAGCTCCGTGCTAGGGGCATTGATCCCAATGACCTGCTGGGATGATATGAGGGAGATCTCACCTCTTACTCTTCAATCCAATTCTTCAAACCGATTGAAAAAATCGACTAAAAAAATCAGTCATCAATTCGTGACATCTGGCAATAAGGAAATTCGGCAACGGGGAAATCCGCTACTATAACTATAGTCTTTACCAATTCTTTACCAGAATCGCAGTGTTCCTCCGGAACCGAACCATTCTTTTGAACTTTCATAATAGAGTTGTTGCTATTATTTGGCTCACTCCGTACTGTGTTTAACATAACGTTTTGTAGGGGTTTAAGGTGGGCGGATGAAAGAATTCACCCCTGAGGATGAGTCTAAGCTAGATAGTCATATTGACCAGCTGCTTAATGAAGCCATTAAGCAGGGTCAATTGCTACGGGCGCTAAAAGAAAAAGAAGACGGAACTTGTGTTGTGGTCTATCTTGATCCCAGAAAATTTCATCTATATCGGCAATTGAAACCTTAACGAACAACGCCCTTCAAACCAGCCGATTCATAGATATGAAAACAATGTGAGCAGGCTGATGGGCGCTTCGTTACGGCTAGACAATCCGGCGTGATTTTAACACCCTCAATCTCTACAAAGACTCCCCTTTGATTTGCTCATAGGCCCAATCCAACCACGGCAGCAGTGCTTCAATATCGGATGTTTCAACCGTGGCGCCGCCCCAGATTCGTAGACCCGGCGGGGCATCCCGATAGGACCCAATGTCATAGGCTACTTCCTCCTTATCCAGAAGCGCCGCAATTTGCTTAGCGCCTTTCGCCTGCTCTTCTTTTGAAAGGGCAATGTACCAGGGATCCACAATCTTTAAACAAATGGATGTATTCGAGCAGGTTTCGGGCTCGACAGCGAGGAAGTCGATCCAGGGGGTTTTGTCCACCCAATTGCTGATCGCCGCCAGGTTCGCCTGCGATCGCGCGATTAATGCAGACAATCCGCCAATACTTTCGGCCCATTTTAGGCCATCCAATGCATCTTCAACACACACCATGGACGGAGTATTAATGGTGGCTCCCTCAAAAATGCCTTTAATCAATTTGCCGCCTTTGGTTAACCGAAATATTTTGGGCAGGGGCCAGGCAGGGGTGTAGGTTTCTAATCGTTCCACGGCTCGAGGACTGAGCGCCAGCATGCCATGGGCCGCCTCTCCCCCCATTACCTTTTGCCAGGACCAGGTGACCACATCCAGTTTGGACCAGGGTAAATCCATGGCGAATACAGCGGAGGTGGCGTCGCAAATGGTGAGCCCCTGACGATCGTCGGCAATCCAGTCAGCATTGGGCGCCTTGACCCCGGCCGTGGTGCCATTCCAGGTGAAGACCACATCGCGATTGCAATCCATTGCAGAGAAGTCAGGCAATTTTCCATAGTCTGCCGTAAAAATGCGGCAATCATCCAGTTTCAATTGCTTCTGGACATCGGTAATCCACCCCTGGCCAAAACTCTCCCAAGCCGCCATGTCGACCCCACGGGCGCCGAGTAACGACCACATGGCTATCTCCACTGCGCCTGTATCAGAGGCGGGCACAATCCCACATAGGTAAGAATCGGGCAGCCCCAATATAGCCCGACTGCGTTCAATCACCTCATGCAGACGCCGCTTCCCCGGTTTCGACCGGTGGGACCGACCCACTAGGGCGTTACTCAAAACATCAATACTCCACCCCGGTCGCTTGGAGCAGGGACCTGATGAAAAGTTAGGACACTGAGGACGTTGGGATGGTTTTGGCATAATTCAGTCGAAATTCAAATTCAGTCGAAAACATTTGCAATGCCTATCCTACAGACAAGTTTATGAACTGAAGGTTTTTTTTGGGTTGACTTAAGGGGAGCAGGGGGAGCAGGGGAGACAGAGGGGAAAGGAATTTAACCAAAGCCTCGCTTTTTTTTCTTGCTGGTTGATTTGGATTTCTTCTCTTCAAGGCCAGCGGCAATTTGGAGGGGGGATTTTTGGGGCTTGTGGCGTTTAATCGATTCAAAGTCATCTTGGTAAGATTTGCGATCCTCGTACATGATGTTCCGAATACGCTTCAGATCCTCCATCATGTGTTCTTGATCCGCTGAATCGTCCAAATCATCTGCATCTTCTAGCTCTTTGAGGGAAATTCCCACTTGGTTGGCATATTCATTGATTCGCTTCTCAAGGGCTTTGTAAATTCCCATCTCCTCACTAAGAGGCGTTACTTGCTGGATGCTATCAACAAATTGTTGGGTTTCGGTTATGAAAGTCTCTTCAGCAATGCTGTCCGGAGGTAACCAGCGATGGACGAAGTCATATTCCCAAAGGGAATTGCTAAAACCTTTAATGATTTCTTGCTTCACAGCAGTGGCCGCCTCAATCGCCTGTTGGTGTGTCTTGGCCGAAATGATCTGTTTTGAGAGCAAAAAGTCATAGACATAAGGCAATCCCCAAGCTAGGGCGGCGCCTCTCAGGTAATTCAGGCTCAGCAAATTCATCTTTTGACTGATGAAGGCTGCCAGACTTTTGAGCGTCATTGAGAAATATTTATCAGGGTGCGATAGCCTCTTGTGCGAAACCCCTGGCCTATCCAAAAACTGAAGCAATTCCTCCCAGATCCCCCGGCTGGCAATAAAGCTGACCTGTTTATGTTCAGCCATGTACTGAGCAAAGGCGCAAAAAAGGCGGCGGATAACCGTTAGAAAATCACGCTTAAATTCTGCAAAAAACTCTGAATCGCCTTCAATCTCTGTTGCTAAATCGCACCGAACATCCTCCATCCATTCTTGGAGATCAGAGAATATGTAAGGCGTGATGTCAGTCTGGAACTTCCGCCAATCGACCGTTTCGCCTTGCACTAGTTGCTGGTGAGCCTGTTCCATCAGATTGTCAAGCACAATAACAGCGAGTTCAGAAATGTCAAGGTCTTCAAATTCTTCCAATTCTCTCGCCGAGTCATAAATTGAGCGAGAACATTCGACAGCCAGATCCGTCGCGTTGTAGTACTTAAGATAATCCAGAGTTAGGAAGAGATGCCCCTCATCGGCGAATGGGTATGCGATCAGTCTCTCTATCGGCTCCTTCAATGGCTCAAGCTCATGATGGAAAAGATGATAGGGGTACAGCAGACTATCAAAAAAGGAAAATTCTGCTTGGAAGATCTGGGGCTGAAATTGTTTCAGCTTATTGATGAGGTTAAACGCAAGGTCAAGCAGGTTGTTAACTCGAAGTTCGCTCTGGAAGTCTATCAGGAGATCTAGGAAATCTTCTTGATCTCCCTCGTCCAAGTTAGTGGGAAGTTGCTCAATCGCTTCTATGAGCAGGTCATACTGTTGCTTGGCTGAGGCGTCCTCATAGACCTTATTCCAACGGTCAGGGTCTTCTAAAAACAAAGTCATATTCAAAGGATTTTGAAATTCAAAATTGGGGCTCGAAATACCGTTATCCTATGCTAATCTCGCTGATGTGAAGAAGAAGCGAATAGAAAAACTTAAGAACTATATGGCGTCTGCAATTAAGGAGGCAAAAGCCGATAAGCAAAGAATCAAGGCATAGGAGTTAAGCCGACAAAGTCCAGTGAAGTCGGAAGACAGGAAACGAAGCGTGAAAAACATCAGGGACTGAATGCGGCGGCATTGAAAAAGGAGGAATTCGTGGCTGTCCTGATTGTATTATTAATTACTTTTAGCTTGGTATTGGCTATTCAAGCTATCACCAAGCGGTCCATAAATTATCGTGATGCAGGCTGTCTTGCGCTAGCGGCGATGTTTCTTTTTGCTGGGGTGAGTCACTTCGCCCTTACAAATGGAATGGTGCAAATGTTGCCGACTTGGGTTCCCCAGCGATATCTGATCATCTACATAACTGGAGTGTTGGAACTGATGATGGGGATGGGTTTTATATGGCTGCCGACGCGTCGATTGACGGGGATTACTGCGATCTTATTTCTAATTCTTGTGTTTCCCTCCAATATTTATGCCGCTCTGAACTCGGTGGAGTTTGGCGGCAATGTCTATGGTCCTCGCTATCTTCTATTCCGAGTTCCTTTGCAGATTTTTCTCATGGGGTGGATCTGGCTAATGGGGGTCCGTCGACACCTTCCTGATTGACCTATCGGGTTAACCCAAATCCCTTACCAGTTGGATAACCGACTCTTTTGAGCGATCGCCGTTTAACTTTACACCGCCAGGAATTGTTGAATCACATCGTTGCTCAACTCATTTGTTGGCCCAGCAGCCACGATGCCGCCCTTTTGCATGGCGTAGTAGTAGTCGGCTTGGCGGACGAAGTGGAGGTGTTGCTCCACCAACAGGACAGAAATCCCGGCTGTTTGGACGATTCGGCGGACGGCGGATTCAATGTCTAGAATGATGGAGGGCTGAATGCCTTCGGTGGGTTCGTCCAGCACCAGGAGTTGAGGACGGCCCATCAGAGCGCGGGCGATCGCAAGTTGTTGTTGTTGTCCGCCGCTGAGGTCGCCGCCCATGCGAGAAAGCATGGTTTTGAGCACAGGGAACAACTCAAAAATATCTTCCGGGATCGTTTTAGTTGCTTGGCTGCGAGATTTTCGAGGTCGGGCTTCTAGCCCCAGCAGCAAGTTTTCTTTTACTGTTAAACGGGGAATAATCTCACGGCCCTGGGGAACATAGCCTATACCGAGACGAGCCCGCTGATCGGGAGACAACTTCAGCACCGATTTCCCCGCAAATTGAATATTTCCTCTGCGGGCGGACAATAG
>JAAUYH010151258.1_pt1 | contig 17702 bp, 20 predicted proteins | sample 7278061 | NCBI WGS metagenome assembly JAAUYH01 (sample SAMN14350203, study PRJNA611818) | marine sediment metagenome | isolation source: surface marine sediment (0.6m) | place: French Polynesia: Moorea | collected 2018-08 | reverse complement strand
GCTGAGAAACAGAAATACTCTGCCCCCGCTCTGGTTGCCGACAAAAGCTTCCTGCTCTTTGGTTGATGCCCTGGCCAACAATAGCGTCGACCCGGCCGGTCCCGGAGGTGCTACCACGACCCATCTCTTGTCTTGAGCAGCTTGGTATACGTCTTCAACCACCCTGAAGTTCAGTTTGACGGTAAAAAACTCAATAGCCTCGTCGTAGTCTCGAACCACCAGGGCCACGTGTGCGGTCGATTGTTTCATAGCCTGTTTCGTCCCTATTGATTATCCGTTGAGTAGTGACAACTGATTACGCACGCCCTTTACGAATGCAAAAGCGATCGGGACCCACAGGATCGATACGCCAAAGCCATACCAAAACTCCCAAAATCGGACCAGCGTGGGTAGTGACGACCAAACCATGTCCCAGTAGTTGGCGATCACCACCGTCGCGGATGCGATCATCACGCATCTCCAGTTGTTGGAGCCCTCAAATGCAGTGAGGGCAATAGCAGCAGGCACCGCCAGAACAATATTTATAATCAGGTCGTGCGTATAGATACAAAGGTAATACAGACCGTTGTGACCCTGCCTCGCAAGGACGTCCAGTAGCCAGTCGCCAATTGGGTGATTGACGACGTAGCGAATCCAGAAAGCGACCGAATACCAACTGAAAGCAAGGCCTACAAAGGCCGCGACGAGGTATTTCGTGATTGAGCTGTTCTTCAAAGCTTGGTATGCGACCGATTGAGCCCGCAGTCCGTAGCCGTCATCCTACCCAAAATCGCCCAGGCGGCGGCTTCCGGCCAGAACCAGCCGGTCATTCCGTCTCGGTCTTTCGATGAAGCGTACCGACAATCAACAATCGGCCGTCGACATTCCCTGACCCGGTTCCGGTCTGGCCGAACTCGCTCCACGGTTGCTGCCGGATATCGTACATCACTTGATACCATACCGGCACGGTACTTTCATCGAAACCGAATACCTCAATCTGGCACTTGGTCGTTCTGCATTCGACACTCGAAATGTCGAATTGGTCAATTGAGGGATGCGCAGCCAGGAACTGAAGCAGCGTCTGTTCCATGTAATAGGCCCAACTGTCGTCTTTCGCCTCTAACGCTAGCTTTGCCCGCTGGTTTTCTGGCCACGGCAGTACTGGATCGTTAGTAATATCGATCGAGGGCTGCGGGTCGCCCCTTTCCGAGCTACTCTCATCAGGCAACTCTTGGGGTTCTCGTTCGACAGGTGACGCAACAGCGACTACCTCAGGATCGCTCGTCGCATTGCTTTCTCGTTCCGCAATCGTAGAGACTTCATCCCCGCCGCTATCGCCAATCAACCGGACGGCAAGCACGCCGATGACGACACCACAGACAAGCCCAATGGCAAATGATCTTGAATCCATATCTGCATCGTCGATCGGCTATCAACAGCGGTAAGACGAAAGACCGGAAAGGGTTAAAGAGCCGACGTAAATCATACCCTGAAACCGGCCGCTCGAGCGGCTGCTATTGGGGGTGTTGCAGCCCAGGACGACGAATACGGGCTACAATTGGCGCACGTCGCCATGAGAAGTACGTCAGAAACCATCCAGCTCGACCAGTCGCTGCGACAGTCGCGAACGATTTACGTGATGCTGGCGATCGTCCTGTTGCCATTCGCGGTCGGTGGTCTGCGGTTCGGCCTGGCGGCGATCGGCGAGATCATTCGTATGTTGTCAGAGGGCTACCCTGCCTCTGCATTTGCCGGGCAGGCACTCCTGGTTGTGATGGGCGTGATATTCGTCGGCGTGGAATATGTCGTTATTTCGCAGACGTTCGAGGCGAACCGCCGATTGAGAATATTGAGGGAAAACCCGAACCAGAAGGTCAGGAAGTTGCCGGCACCCTTCCTGTCATCCTTGTTCGGGCCTTACCATTAACAGCGCATCGGCCATGTGCCAGCCGAACTCCACGTAACTCTCTTCTGACGGGTGGTAGCCGTCCGGCGCGAACTTGTGGTGTTCCGGTTCGAAGTCCAGCGGTACGTGTATGGACGCGGGATACTCGTCGACGACGGCCTTGGTCGCCGCGTCGAAGGATCGCGCTCGCATGCCGATTACGGCGCGAAGCGGTTGCGGCAACAACGGAAATCCATGCATCGGTGGCATACCGGCGACGGCAATATCGGCATCGGGTGAGTGTTCACGAATTCTATCGAGCAACAGCGACAGATTGCGCCGCCACGTATCGATGCTTGTCAGACCAGTAATGTCGTTCACACCGACAGAGACGATGAAATAGTCGGCGGCGGGCTCGGCCAGTTGCGGCACGAGTTCGTCGATTACCTTCCTCGAATCGTAGCCGCTTACGCCAAGCGCCTGCCAGGAGACCCTGCAGCTGCGCGCTGCGGCGAGCGCTGCAGCCGTCCGGCCTACCAATGCCTTCGACAACTCGCTTGCTCCTACGCCCGCGATGATCGAATCGCCGATTGCGACCAGTCGCACCGGGTCACCCTCGCCGCAGGCACCCTCTCGAGGACCTCCTGCAGGTGCAAAACGCGGCGCCGTCTGCCGAACGTACAACGCTTGTGGTAAAAGAAGCGGGAACACGCCCCAGAAAAGCAGGTCTCTCATGGGGCGCATATTAGAGGATCTTTGCTAATGGTCGAAAACTCTCCGAAGTCGCCTACGTTCGGCATCCTGGCGGTGGCACTGGGATTTCTCGCTTTCGCAGCCGTCGTCGGACATTTTTTTGCTGGCCCTTTCGATCCGCCGCCGCCTGTCGAGGTTTCTATTGCGGAGAAAGCCGCCGACATTCGCGACGCCACTGTCGCTGCGCTCAAGGGTGAGGAGTACGAAGCGAAGTCTCAAGTGCGGCAACGGACGCTCGATGACTACCTGACGTATTCGATCATGGGTGTTGCAGCTATCGCGATCCTCATGGGTGTAATCGGCTTCGTTCGGCATGAGAGCCTGCGGCCGAGTATCGCGGGCGCAGCACTCGGCGGATTGGCAATTACGTTCCAGGTCGCCGTGATGCTGTTCTTTGCGCTGCTGTTTTGCCTGCTACTGGGCGCGGTGCTCGACAAGCTGGATTTCGGATTTTAGGGCTGATCGCGGCGCGACGCCGCTCCCACGACCGCTCCTACAACTCCGACTCAGGACGGAATACCAGGTCGAGCTGGCGGGCGGCCTTGACGTCGTCGAGGCGGCGCACGGGCATCTTGTACGGCGCTTCCTTGAAGCTCTTGCCATTCCTTGCTTCCTCGGCGATCGCGATCATCGCGTCGGCGAATCCGTCCAGCGTTTCCTTGCTTTCGGTTTCCGTCGGTTCGATCAGCAGGCATTCGGGTACCAGCAACGGGAAATACGTCGTCGGCGCATGATAGTTGCGATCGAGCAGGGCCTTGGCCATGTCCATGGCCGTCAGCTGGACCTCCTTCGCCTCGTGCCGCAGCGTCACGATGAACTCGTGCGTCGCCCGGCGGCCCGGTATGGCGAGCTCGAAGCCGGCCTCCTTTAGCCTGGCCGCAAGGTAATTGGCATTCAGTGTCGCGTACTGGGCGATGCGTGTCATTCCGTCGCGCCCGACCATGCGCATGTAAACGTAGGCGCGCAGCAGCACACCGGCATTGCCCATGAATCCCGAGAGGCGGCCGATACTCTGCGGCAGGTCGTCCTCGGTCAGCCAGTCATAGTGCGGTTCGCCATCGACATCGGTCTTGCCTACGATCGGCAAGGGCAGGAAAGGCATCAACTTCGGATGCACGCCGATGGCGCCCGATCCCGGCCCGCCGCCACCGTGCGGCGTCGAGAACGTCTTGTGCAGGTTCATGTGCATGACATCGAAGCCCATGTCGCCCGGGCGCGCTTTCCCGAGAATGGCATTCAGATTTGCGCCGTCGCAGTACATCAGGCCGCCGGCTTCGTGAACGATGTCGCAGACCTCCTGGATGTGCCGCTCGAATACGCCAAGCGTCGACGGGTTCGTCAGCATCATGCCCGCCGTGTTCGGTCCAACCGCTGAACGCAGCGCTTCGACGTCGACGTCGCCGTCCTCGACCGTTGGCACCTCGACAACTTTGCAACCGATCATGGTTGCGGTCGCAGGATTCGTACCATGTGCGGCGTCCGGCACGATGATCTCGTTGCGATGCTCCTCGCCGTTGGCCGCGTGATACGCCTGCATCATTGCAACGCCGGCAAACTCGCCCTGCGCGCCCGCCATGGGGGTCAGCGATACGCCCTCCATCCCCGAGACGTGCTTCAACATCTCCTGCAGCTCGTACATGCAGCTCAGGAAGCCCTGGCCCTTGCTCGATGGCGCGAGTGGGTGCCGGCCCGCAAACTCGGGCAACAATGCGAGCTTGTTGCAGGCGCGCGGGTTGTACTTCATCGTGCAGGAACCCAGCGGGTAGAACTGCGTGTCGATCGAGAAGTTCTTCTGCGACAAGCGCGTGAAATGGCGCACGACCTGAAGCTCCGATGCCTCCGGAAGACGGGGACGATCCTTTCGCCGCAAGGCCTCGGGAATCTCAGGACCTTCGGCGTCGTCAGGCGCCTGCGCATAGGCATGGCGGCCGTGCCGCGACTTTTCGAGAATCAGCGTATCGAGATTGGTGACTGTCATTCGTCTTCCAGCGAAACTCCGAGCGCGCGAAAAGCGGCCTCGTAGTCCGGTTCGTTCGTAATGTCTTCGATGTGCTGCTGGTGCACCACCGTGTTGTTCTCGTCCAGCACGACGACGGCTCGCGCAAACATACCCGCCAAGGGTCCGTCCATGATCTCTACGCCGTAGTTCTCACCGAAGCCCGCGTGCCGGATTGCGGACAGGCCAACGACGTTCTCAAGCTCGTTTTCCTGCTTGAAGCGTTTGTGCGCGAACGGCAAGTCGTAGGAGATCATGAGCATCGCAATGTCGTTGTAGCCGGCGCCAAACTGGTCGAACTTCTTTACCGACGTCGCACACACGTCGGTATCGATACTGACGAAGATATTCATGATCTTGCGCATGCCGATCCAGTTCGCGAGCGTCACGTTGGCGAGATTGGTGTTGACCAGCGAGACGTCGGGCGCCGCACTGCCCACCGCAGGCAGTTCGCCCGTGGTCCGGTAGGTCGAATGATCGAAGACGATCTTGCTCATGCGGCAAAGACCTCCCGCATTGCGCTGACGTATGCTGCAATGTCCTCGCTCGTTTTGGTTTCCGTCGCGCAGACGAGCATCGCGTTTCCGAGTTCCGGATACTCTCGCGCCAGGTCGTAGCCGCCGAGGATGTCACGCTCGGCGAGCTCTTCGAGCACCGGCGCGACGGGCCGGTCGAGCTTTAGCGCGGTTTCGTACAGGTATGGTCCGTCGTACACGCGCTCGATGCCGTCGATGGCCGTCAGCCCGCTTACGAGATCGACGGTATTTTGGTGCGAGCGGCGCGCCACGCGCGCGAGTCCATCGAAGCCGAGCAACGACATGTAGATTGTACCCGCGGTAACAAGCAGGCCCTGGTTCGTGCAGATGTTCGACGTGGCCTTGGAACGGCGGATGTGCTGCTCACGGGCCTGCAGCGTCAGCGCGTAACCGACGTTGCCGTCGAGGTCGGTCGTCCGGCCGACGATGCGCCCCGGCATCTGCCTGACGTGTTTTTGCTTGCAGGTGATAAAACCGAAGTAAGGGCCGCCAGACGACAGCGGCGAGCCCAACGGCTGGCCGTCACCGCAGCAGATATCCGCACCGGTCTCGCCCCACTGCCCGGGCGCCGACAACAACGACAGCGTCGTCGGGTTGACGATCGCGATGACGAACGCTTTGCGCGCGTGCGCCCAGTCGGTCAGGCGATCGACATCTTCCAGCGTACCGAGGAAGGTTGGCTGCTGGATCACTACTGCCACGGCATCCTCTGCCTCGCCGAGCGCGTCGAAATCGAGCGTGCCGGAATCGATATTCATGGGGAGCCGGTCGAACGACAGCCCCTGGCTTGCGGCGATGGCGTTGGCCACCTTTTCGAATGTGTGACTGACGCCCGGCGCGAGCAGAATGTGCCGGGACTTGTTGCCGCGATTTGCGCGCACGGCCATGAGCGCTGCCTCTGCCAGTCCGGACGCACCGTCATAGAGTGACGCGTTGCTCACGTCCATGCCGGTGAGCTCGCTCATCATCGTCTGATACTCGTAGATCGTCTGCAGCGTGCCCTGGCTTGCTTCAGCCTGGTAGGGCGTATACGCGCTGTAGTATTCGCCGCGGGTCGCAATATCGAACACCGCGGTCGGTATGTGGTGCTCATAGGCACCGGCCCCGATAAAACACAACGGCCGTCCGTCGAGTGCCGCGCGCTCCTGCATGAGACGCGATACCTGCATTTCGTTGAGCGCGTCCGGAATTCCGTGCAGCGCAGCGACTTGCAGCTCTTTGGGGATCTCGTCGAAGAGATCGTCGATATGCTCAGCGCCAATCGTCGCGAGCATCTCCTTCGTGTCTTCGTCGGTATGCGGGATGAATGCCATGGTGCGTATCAGTCGTCCAGTTCGTCGAGTAGTGCCTGGTAGTCGTCCGGCGACATCAGGTCGCCTTCGTCTGCATCGTCTGCAGGCTTCAGGCGGACGATCCAGCCGGCGCCATAGGCATCGTTATTGATGGTCTCGGGGTCGTCGGCGAGTGCCTCGTTGATCGCGACGACAACACCGGCGATCGGCGCGTACACGTCGGACGCAGCCTTCACGGATTCGACAACGGCCATCTCGCCGTTGTGATCGACCTCCTGGTCAATCTCCGGAAGCTCGACGTAGACGAGATCGCCCAACGCCGCCTGCGCGTGATCGGTGATTCCGACCGTCACGCTGCCGTCTTCCTCCTTGCGCAACCATTCGTGTTCCTTGGTGTAAAGCAGGTCACCCGGTAGTTCGCCCATAATCAGCCCTCCCCTGTATCGATGCGGATTTCCCCGTTGCGTACGAACGGCGTCTTGACGACCCGAACGTTCAAAAGCTTGCCGCGCACCTCGACCCGGGCACGCTCGTAGTCGCCCGCGGGCAGCCGTGCGAGTGCGATGGACCTGCCAATCGTCGGCGAAAACCCGCCGCTGGTAATCTCGCCGTCGCCAACATCCTCGACGACGATGCGCTGGTGATTGCGAAGCACGCCGCGATCCTCGAGCAAAAGCCCGACGAATCGGCGCAGGCCGCCCGCCGCCTTCTGGGCCTCGAGCGCCTTGCGACCGATGAAATCGCGATCGGCGGGCTCCCAGGCGACGGTCCAGCCGAGCCCGGCCTCGAGCGGCGAGATCGACTCGTCCATGTCCGATCCGTACAGGTTCATGGCCGCTTCGAGGCGCAGCGTGTCGCGCGCGCCGAGTCCACAGGGCTGCACGCCCGCAGCCAGCAGACGGTCCCAGGTCTTCGGCGCCAGTGCCGCTGGCATGAGGATCTCCCAGCCGTCTTCTCCGGTGTATCCCGTGCGCGCGACGAACATGTCGCCCGCGTGCATGCCGGTGAACGGCTTCAGCGCGAGTGCCCGGTCGCGATATTCGGCGTCGATGCAAGGCGCCGCGAGCTCGCGTGCCCGAGGCCCCTGTACAGCGACCATCGCCAGCTCTGCACGTTCATTCACGGCCACGTCGAATCCTTCCGCCTGTTGCCTGATCCATGCCAGATCCTTCTCGCGCGTCGCGGCGTTGACGACGAGGCGGAAATTCGCGCTGTCGAAGAAGTAGATAATCAGATCATCGATGACGCCCCCGTCCTCGTTGAGCATGCAGGTGTACAGCGCCTTGCCGGACTCCTTGAGTTTGGCGACGTCATTCGCAACGAGAAAGCGAAGGAAGTCGCGGGTGCGTTCGCCTGAAAGGTCGACGATCGTCATGTGCGACACGTCGAATACGCCTGCGTCTTTTCGTACGGCGTGGTGTTCCTCTTTCTGCGAGCCGTAGTGCAACGGCATGTCCCAGCCGCCAAAGTCGACGATGCGTGCGCCGGCTGCGACGTGGTTGTCGTACAACGGTGTCTTGGATCCCATATCTTCAGACTCCAGAAACGAAAAGAGGGCGGCGGACACATGCTGTCCGCCGCCCCTCTGTCCTCGTCAACCTGAGAGATAAATGGCTGCTGCCACGTTCCCCTTCGGTGGGCCGTTCAACAGCCGCTCTCCAGAGCCAATCAGCGTACACAGTCCTTCTGCCTGAGCGTTTCCGGGCGAGTTGCGCCTTCGGCGCCCCGTTCGCGACGGGGTCTCTTCCAGGCACGCTATCGATTGGTGACCGCATCATAGCCAATAGGTGCGATGGTTGCCAGCCGACGGGACGGCGTTCACAATCCGCGCAACCGTCGATTCGGAGTTCCTGGTAATGCTGATTCGAAGAAGTGGCGCAATCCTGCTCTCATTGCTGGTGTTTCCGGCCTGGGCGGGTCCGAGCGAGGATTTTCATACGCTGCTTGACGAGGCCTGGGAATGGCAGCTCACCGAGAATCCGGTGTTTGCATCGTCGCTCGGCGACCGGCGTTTCAACGACCGATGGCGCGATATGAGCCTCGCAGCGATACAGCGTCGCCACCAGCAACGACGCGACTTACTGCAACGCCTGTACGCGATCGACCGGACCGCGCTGGCGGACGCCGACCAGCTCAACCACGAGTTGTTCCGGCGAATGCTTCAGAACGAGATCGACGCACACCGTTTCGGCGGATACCTGCTGCCCTTCAGCCAGCGCGGCGGCGTACAAAACCTCGAAAACACGACCAACGGCATACGCCTTGAAACGGTCGGCGACTTCGACGACTGGCTGGCACGCGTCGGCAGTCTGGATGTCGTCATCGAGCAGACGATTGGGCTTGCAGAAGCCGGACGGAAGGCCGGCATAGTGGCTCCGCGCGTTCTCATGGAACGAATCCCTGCGCAGATCGATGCGCAGCGCGTCGACGACCCGCAGGATAGCCCGTTTTTCAGGGTGTTCGCTGACATGCCCGAGTCGATTCCGGCCGCCGATCGCGAACGGCTGCGAAAGGCTGCCCTCGACACCATTGAAGATGTCGTACTACCTGCCTACCGGCAACTCGACGGCTACTTCAACGACACCTACCTGTCGGCCGCCCGCGAGAGTATCGGTCTCTCCGATCTGCCCGACGGAGCTGCGTGGTATGAGCATCGGGCGCGGCGCTTTACGACGACCGCCATGGCACCCGACGACATCCATCGCCTGGGACTCAGCGAAGTGAAGCGCATCCGCGACGAGATGCAGGACGTTATCGACGAGGTCGGCTTCGAGGGGAGCTTCCGGGACTTTCTCGAGTTCCTGCGCACCGATCCCCAGTTCTACTTCGATAACCCCGACGACCTCTACCGGGAGTACCTCGCCACGAGCAAACGCATCGATCCCGAACTCGTGAAGCTGTTCGGCAAGTTGCCGCGGATGCCCTACGGCGTAAAGGCGATCCCGGATTCGATCGCGCCAGACACGACGACGGCGTATTACACGCGACCCGCCGGCGACGGCAGTCGCGCCGGCATCTACTGGGTCAACCTTCACAAGCCCGAGGCTCGCCCGAAGTACGAAATCGAGGTCCTGAGCGTGCACGAAGCCATGCCCGGGCACCACTTGCAGATTGCGCTGCAGCAGGAGCTACCCGGTATGCCGAAATTCCGGCGCTTCCAGGGATTCACTGCGTTCGTCGAGGGCTGGGGGCTGTACAGCGAGGACCTGGGCTACGATCTCGGGCTCTACGAGGACCCCTACTCCCGGTTCGGCGCACTGACCTATGAAATGTGGCGCGCCGTTCGCCTCGTCGTCGACACGGGCATCCACTACAAGGGCTGGACCCGACAGCAGGCGATCGACTTCTTCACGGACAACGCCGCCAAGAGCGAGCACGATATCGTCAACGAGATCGATCGTTACATCTCGATGCCTGGCCAGGCGCTCGCCTACAAGGTCGGGCAGCTGAAGATGCGCGCGCTGCGCGCCGACGCCGAAATCAGGCTCGGCGACAAGTTCGACATTCGTGCTTTTCACGACGAGCTGCTTGGCGGCGGTGCCCTGCCGCTGGATATCCTGCAGCGGCGCATGGACAAGTGGATTGATGCACAGTTGTAGGAGCGGTCGCGGCGAGACGCCGCTCCCACACGACGCCGCTCCCGCAACAACCGCTCCTACAGACCGAACTCGGACCTGGACGCTGCCGCTCGCTCCCCGGCTGATGCATCTGCCGACCAGATCGCGTCAATGCGCTCGATCCGCGGCATGAGGCCGCAGCAGTTTGCAATCTGGATGTTCAGCCCGGGACGCGCGTTCATCTCGAGGATCAGCGGTCCGCGGTGCCGGTCGATGACGATGTCCACGCCGAGGTAACCAAGCCCGGTCACGTCATGGCCCTTTGCGGCGAGTTCGAGTATATGCGGCCAGTGCGGGATCGCCAGTCCGGATATCAGCGCCCCGGTGTCCGGATGCTCGTCGACGACCTCGTTGTCCAGCACGCCGGTCAGGGTCTCGCCGGCGCCGAGATCGATGCCCGCGCCCACTGCGCCCTGGTGCAGGTTGGCCTTGCCGTCCGAGGCGCGCGTCGGCAATCGCACCATCGCCATCGTCGGGTAACCTCGATAGACGACGATACGCACGTCGGGCACACCCTGGTAGCTCAGTTCCTCGAATACCGGGTCGAACTGCACGCAGTATTCGATGAGAGCTTTGTCCGGATTTCCGCTCAGGCTGTATTGGCCGCTCACGATATTCGAGATGTGGTGCTGGATTTCCCCGTCAGTCACGAACGCGCCGCTTGCCAGCCGGTAACTGTCACGCTTGCGTGCGCTGCGAGCCGTAACGACGAGAATGCCGTCGCCGCCGCTGCCTTGTGCGGGTTTGACGACGAAGCTGTTGAGCTCGGCAACGAGGGCGTTGAACGTTCGCACCTCACCCTGGTTACGAATGACGCCGTACAGGTCGGGCACGGCCATTCCGGCCTGTAACGCAATCTGTTTGGTCTTCGCCTTGTCATCGACGAGCGGGTACAGGCGACGCGGATTGAGCCGCATTATGAACTCGGCATTGCGCTCGTTAAGGCCGATGACCCCGGCGTCATGCAGCTTGCGCGCGATACCGATCATGGTTTTTGGGTGAGCGCCTGGAACCGGCGTAGTTCGAGCAGACGATAGCCCGTGTACCTTCCGGCCAGCACCGTCAGGGCAAGCGTGACCAGCAATAATTCGGGGAACGTGAAAACGAGGTGCTCGACCCACCCGATGCCCATCGCGATATACGCGAACACGGCAATGACGAGGCTGCCGAGTCCGGCGCGCATGGCATCGGCCGCTCCCCGCTCTTCCCAGATGACCGACATGCGTTCGATGGTCATCGCAATGATCACCATCGGAAACAGCGCGACCGACAGGCCGGTGTCCATGCCGAGCCGGTGCGACAACAGGCTGATCAGCATCATCAACAGCACGACGACGATGAGCACGGCACTCAGCCGCGGCACGAGCAACAGCCGCAGGCGCTCGAGCAGGAAGCGAATGCTGAGACCCAGCGCTACGAGCAGCGAGAACAGGATGACGCCCCAGAGCAGCTTGGTCTCGCGAAACGCAAGCGCGATAAGAACGGGCATGAACGTTCCGAACGCATCGATTCCAACGAGGTTACGCATGACGACCATGACCAGCGCACCAATCGGAATCATGAGCAGAACAGCGTAAACAGCCTGGGTCTGGATCGGCAGGCTGTACAGAGAAAAGTCGACGATGTTTGAGCCCTGCGCTCTCGCCTGGCGTTCGGCAATCGCCACCGCGTCGAGGTGGTATTCCTGGATCGCGAAGTTCACCTGCACGTTGCTGCCGCCCTCTACATGCACCAGTGGCTCGTTGCCGCGCCACCAGACGAGAAAGCGCTCCGGAATGCTTTCTTCGCCGGTTGCCGGATTGAAGAATCGCCAGCGGTCTCCGTCGTGCACTTCGAGCCATGACAGCAACTGCGCATTGCGCTGCCGCCCCGCCAGTTCGAAACCACGAACCATGCGCGCCGGGATGCGCGCGGCAGCCAGCATCATCGTCACGGTTTCCACGAATTCGTTGTCGTCATCGACTTCGGACATCAATAACTCGACATTCGAGTCGGGCGACGGGTCGTTGAGGTAGCTCAGCAGCTCGGTCGTGAACGAGGCCGTGTCCGCCGAACGTTCGCGCACGTCCGCGACTATGACGTCGACGGCAGTCTTCATCGGTTCGTTGATGACCGGCTGCGGCGGGAACGGCGGCGTCGTATCGGCCTGCTCACTACCGGGGTCTTCGTAAACCGAGATGCGGTAGTAGATCGTCTGCCGACCGTCCGCACGTCGAATTGCCCACTGCGCCTCGCGACCTCCGCTGGGGTAGTTGAGGCTGAAACCGTAGCCGCGGGAGACCGAGTTTTCGTTGTGCGTGCGAAAGCCCGGAGTCAGCGTCGGGATATGCAGCTTGACCTTGATCGAGCCGGGTCCACTGTCGAAGCTGATCGCCGATTCGATGGTCCAGACTTGCGTTTCCTGGTCCTCAACGATAGGGAACCCGAGGGCCTTCCACTTATAGAAGAAGATCGCGAATCCCAGGATTGCCAGCGTCAATGCAAGCACGTAGACATAGCGTTGCTTCATAGCCTCCCCTTAGCGGCTTACGCCAAGCGCAACCTTTACTGCTTGCTCGCGTATCGGTCCGCTGCGATTGAACAACCGCATCCCTGTGGACCTGAACTCGCCGAGAATAGCCGAATCGGACTTGAAAAGCCGGTTCAGACCGGTCATAAAATGCAGCATCGTCGCGTTCGCACCCTTACGCGCGCGCTCGTACTTCCTTAGCATGGGACGATCGGCCGGATTGAGGCCACGCCTGGCGGCATCGATAACAACGCGGGCAAGTTCCGCTGCGTCCTGAAGGCCGAGGTTGGCTCCCTGGCCGGCCAACGGGTGTATCGCGTGCGCGGCGTCCCCGATGAGCGCCACACCGGGCATGACGTAATTCCTGGCGTGGCGCGCCGTCAATGGAAACGACCCGCGCGGTCCTTCGACCACCAGCTCGCCGAGCACGGAACCCGACGCCGCTGTCAGCATTGCACCGAGGTCCTCGTCGCTTGCGGCTCGTGCCTCGGCTGCCGTGGCAGGCGTCGTAGACCAGACGACCGAGATTCTGCCATCGGCGAGCGGCAGCATGCCGAGCGGTCCATCGCGCAGGAAACGCTGCCATGCCGTGTACCGGTGCGGGAGCTCCGGGCGCAGGTGCGTTACCACCGCTTCCTGTTCGTAAGGCCAGGACACGGTTTCGATACCGACGCAGTTGCGGACGAATGAATGAGCACCGTCGGCGGCGATAATGAGACCGGCGTCCAGTATGTCATCGTCGCCCACGATGAGCTCGTAGCCTTTGCCCTGACGTTTGATGGAACGAATCGACGCAGCAAAGCGCAGGTCGATGTCGTGCGCCTCGAGCACATTTAGCAATGCGGTCTGTACGAGGACGTTCTCCACGATGAAGCCGAGCTGCGGCACGCCGAATTCGGCTGCCTCGAAGCACAGGGCCGACGGGCTCTCCTCGGTGTCGTCCTCATCCCATACCCGCATGCTCTCGTACGCGCACGCCCGTGACGCCTTGACCGCTTGCCACGCGCCGACCGAATCCAGGATTCCTGCCGACCCGGTGGACAATGCGGACACCCGCAGCGTGACGTCGTCGCCGGCCGCATGGATCGGCCGCTCGCCGGCGTCGACCAGTGTCAGTCTGAATTCCGCGGCAATATCGCTCTGTGCCAGGAGCGCCGCACAGGTCAATCCCGCGACGCCGCCGCCGGCAATGACGATATTCAGCCGGTCGCTCACTTGAGCGGTACTCCGCGCGACAGGCGCGGCAAGCGGCCTGCGAGGCCCATCGTGTGCTTCGCAAACAGCGATCGTACGCCCGGCACGAGATCAAACCCGATCATGCCGACGTCGCGCAATACACGCAGCGGTGGGCGCCGCGTGCCGAACAGCTTTACCAGGCTGTCTGTGAATCGGACGAGTTTGCCCTGGTCACCGCGGCGCCATTGCGCATAGCGATCCAGCATGTTGGGGTCGTCGCGGTAGTCGGCGAGACAATCGCACAAAGCCGCAACGTCCCTCATCCCCAGGTTGAAGCCTTGTGCAGCGACGGGGTGCAGGCCGTGCGCCGAATTACCAACCAGCACCGAGCGTGTCGCGGTAAGGCAAGCGGCCTTGCTCAGTACAAGCGGATAGGCTGCCCGCTTCCCGACGTTGGAGAGCACCCCGAGCCGATTGCCGAACGCCGCCTGCAGCTCCGCAAGGAACGACGCGTCATCGAGGGCGAGCACTCGATCCGCATCCTCTTCCGCCACCGTCCAGACGAAACCCGTCCGCCCTTCGGACAGCGGCAGCATGGCGAGCGGACCCTGCTCGGTGAACCGTTCGTACGCGACGTTCTCGATCGGCTTTTCGGTGAGCAGGTTGCCGATGACCGCGCGCTGACCGTAGCTGGCCCGGCTGGCGGAAATGCCCATCATTTCCCGGACCGCCGAATTTGCGCCATCCGCCGCGACCAGCAGATCGCACCCCAGGGTACGGCGCCGCCCGTCTCCGCCTTCGACGGTGGCGCGTGCGATCTCGGGCGCAAGCTCGACATCGACGATTCGTGCCGGGCAAAGCACGTCGATCGTCGGGTCGGCGTCGAGCGCCCGCTGCAGTACGCCACCGATTACGCGATTGATGACTACGTAGCCGAGCGCCTCGACTCCCTGCTCCCCCGCATCGATATGTGAGAAACCGAAGCGACCCTGGTCCGAGACGTGGATGCTCGTGATCGGCGTGGATGCGGCCGCGATGTCATCCCACAGCCCCATAGCCGCGAACATGCGCTGCGTGCTTCGCGACAGGGCCGTCGAACGATCGTCGAAACTCGGCTGGGCCGGGGATGTGCGCGGCACGGCCTCGACGACCGCAACCCTGAGCCCGAGCGGCAACAGCGCAAGCGCGAGACTCGTGCCGATCATGCCGCCGCCGGCAATGACGATGTCGTAGCGCTGGTTCATCCCGCCTGCATCAGCTTCTCGATCGCGTCGGCTTCCTTGACCAGTCCTTTGGTCAGGACGTCCGGACCCTTGCTTGTGACGGCGACATCGTCCTCGATGCGGACGCCTATGTTTCGCCAGCGCGCAGGCACTTTTCGACTGTTCGAGATGTAGACGCCGGGCTCGACCGTCATGACCATGCCGTTTTCGAGCTCGCGCCACTCATCGCCGACCTTGTAGTCGCCAACGTCGTGTACGTCAATGCCGAGCCAGTGGCCGGTGCGGTGCATGAAGAATTCGCGGTAAGCACCATCCTTGATGAGCGTCGGCAAACGGCCCTCGAGCAGTCCGATTTTCTTCAGCCCTTTGGTAATCGCGCGGACAGCTGCGTCGTGCGGTTCGTTCCAGTGATTGCCTTGTCGGACTCTGTCTATGGCAGCCAGCTGCGCGTCGAGAACGATGTCGTAGACGGCGCGCTGTTCCGGGCTAAATCGGCCGTTTACGGGGAATGTCCGAGTAATGTCCGACGCGTAGTAGTCGAGCTCGCAGCCGGCATCGATCAATAGCAGATCGCCGTCCTTCAACTCCTTATTATTGTCGACGTAGTGGAGGATGCAGGCATTCGCACCCGAGCCCACGATGGGGCTGTAGGACACCCACGCATTGTTTCGCCGGAACTCGTGACGGAATTCCGCTTCGATCTCGTACTCGTACATGCCCGGACGCGCCATCTGCATCGCCCGCTTGTGCGCAGCGACGGCGACCTTTGCAGAGCGCCGCATGGCGGAGATCTCGGCTCGGCTCTTGAACAGGCGCATGTCGTGCAGCAGGTGGTCGAGTGCTACGAACTCGTGCGGCGTATGCATGCCCTTCGAGAGGCCGGAGCGCAGTGAATTGACCCAGTCGGCGATGCGGGCATCGAAATCGGAGTACATGCCCATCGTGTAGTAGACGCGGCTGCACGGCTCCATGAGCCCGGGCAGAATGTCGTCGATGTCGTCGATCGGAAACGCATCGTCGGCTTCGTAGTTGGCCACCACGCCTTCCGGCCCCTCGCGATAACCGTCCCAGATTTCGCGATCCCGGTCGCGCTCCCGGCAGAACACCACGAACTCGCCGGAATCCCGGCCTGGCACGAGAACCGCGACGGCTTCGGGCTCGGCAAAGCCCGTGAGGTAGTAGAAATCGCTGTCCTGCCGGTAGATGTACTCGGTATCGCGGCTACGCGTTCGTACCGGTGCCGAGGGCAGGATGACGATGCCGCCCCGGCCGACCATGCGCATGAGCTGCTTGCGGCGGCGCGCAAATTCTTTGCTGTTCATAGGTGCGAAGTGTAACTGACTAGTGCAGCGTATCGGGGCCAGGCCCGGCGTTTTCAGTTGGCTTGTCGACCGCCCGGATGTCCGCTAGTTCCTCGTAGGCCAGCTGCGCCGCGACCCGCACGTACTCCACGAGCTCGGTCAGCGCCTCCTCACTGCTTTCCTCGTCGTCTTCTTCGTCGATGCCGGCGCGAGTAATCTGCAGCAGGTCCTTGATGATGTCGGCCAGCGGGTCGGCAGCGAGCCGCTCCTTAAGTGCCTCGTCGTGCCTGGCGGATACGAGGCCGTGCAGGAACCCTTCGCACCAGTGTGCCAACCCGGTTGTGCGCGCTGCGACATCGTGATCGTCATCGGGCAGCAAGGGCTCGAACCCCGACAGGCGTTCCGCGAGCTGCCGATAAGCCGTCTCGAATGCCGCGACCAGCAGTTTTTCGCACTCCGATCGCAGCGCGTTGGACAGGTCGACGTCTTCGAGTACCTGCTGCAGCCATGCCGATCCCCCGTCGTAGCCGGCAACGGCTAGCCTGCCCGTCAATAATCCGTGGCTCTGTGCGGCGCTCCATCCGGCGCCGCAGCGACGGAGCGCTGCGTCGAGCGAGTCGTGGTCGAATTGGCTCTCCATCCGGGAATGATCCCATACTGGGAAAATTGATTCTCTACCGTCGCCTGACTATATTGGCGCTATGGCCGAAGACATGAATTCCGTGTTCGAACACGAACTGAAGCGACTCGAAAAACGCGTCGACGCGCTGGTACGTGTGTGCGATCAGCTGCAGGACGAGAACAAGTCCCTCAAGCAGCGCCAGGATATCCTGACTGCCGAGCGCGCCAGCCTGCTGCAGAAGAATGAGCAGGTGCGCGCCCGTGTCGAGGCGATGATCGGCCGTTTGAAAGCAATGGAACAAGGCTCGTAACGAGCCAAACTTGGCGGAGTAACAAGGTATGAGTGAACCGTATGCTCAGGTCAGTGTCAGGATTCTGGACAAGGAGTACCAGGTTGCGTGTCCTGCGAGCGAGCGTACCGACCTGCTGGACTCTGCGGAGATCCTCGACGCGCGCATGCGCGAGATCAGAGACAAGGGCCGTATCGTCGGCCTGGACCGTATTGCCGTGATGGCGGCGCTTAACATGGCGAACGACCTGCTGCACTCGAAGGAGCGCGACAAAGCACTCGAAGCCGATATTTCGCGCATCAAAGTCATCTCGGAGCGCGTCGACGTTGCACTGGGCGGCACACAGCAACTGGATCTCTGAATGTGTCCCAAATTACGAAATGGCGCCTCCTGCAGTGTTCGATACTGACCTGGATGTCTTTCGACCCTAAATTTCTACCTAGGGGTCGTGATCTGTCGGCAGCATTTGAGCAGGGTCGTAGGTAGAAGCGACAAGCCTGTTGCGGCCACGGTTGACCCCACCT
>JAAUYH010196738.1_pt1 | contig 17704 bp, 14 predicted proteins | sample 7278061 | NCBI WGS metagenome assembly JAAUYH01 (sample SAMN14350203, study PRJNA611818) | marine sediment metagenome | isolation source: surface marine sediment (0.6m) | place: French Polynesia: Moorea | collected 2018-08 | reverse complement strand
ACACTGTCTTTAATTGATGCCCGAATTTCGGTTACGAGTTCGTCTATTGCTATTTCCTGTAACTGGACTCGATCTGAGGTATCCAATTCGGCAATATCTGTCCACTCTAGTTTTAATGCTTCACAAATACCAATAAACTTCTGCTTATCAATTGGTTTACTTTTCAGGAAATTACTTACTACAGGACGAGAACAATCTGCTAAATCTGCCAAAATTTGTTGCGTCCAGCCTTTCTTCTTGAATTCTTGTTTAGCTAGCTTCAGTCCTTGTTCGGAAGCAATATAAGACCTTTCCATGAATTATGAATTATTACTCTCAATTTCAAGCATAAGGTAATTTTTAATTCATGATATCGAATTGTGCGATCGCTTTAAATTTGACGATTGACTTTTACATAAGTTTTACAAAAGTCTACTTGGTAGTTTTACAGTTTAAACAACAGCTTAAGAGACTATATAAGAGTAAATAAATATAGGAAATTGATTGAAACTTAATTATGCTTTATTTAATCAATTTTAAGGGCTTAAGCAAATTATTCAGACCCTCTAAACAAAACACTTCCGAACTACAAAAGGAAAAAGAAAATCTTCGCAAGATCGCCCATCAACGCTATCGCACTAATATCCTGTTTATCTTTACTCTATTTGTTTTGACTATTACTTTGTATTTCTGCTGGGGCATAGTCAACAACCCCGAATCTAATCCCGATAATGTTAAGTCTGCATTTGCTTTAATTACTGCGATTGTCAGTGGCTTAGTAGGTTTTGTTACAGGAAAAGCGATCGGCTAAATTATGACTGCCAGAACAGCTAACCACCAGGCGATCGCATTCAAGTAAGGGCGCATCGCGATGCGCCCCTACACATGATTGATACATCTGAGCAAAATCTGGTAAAAATATTTCGGGAAATCACCTTAATAGAGATTTCGAGCGGCAACCAAAACTATGATAACTAATGATACCAATTCTCGAAACTAGCTAGATACATGAGCAATTATTTCTTACTAAGAAAAAACTTGCGAATCATTAAAATACCTATTACTTTGTCCTCTACCAAGTCTATTATTACTTTGCTGGATTCATTTCTATCTTATATTAGTTACCTACTTACTAACATTAGTATCGACGATCGCGATCTTCCACTGTCCAAATTGACTAGTTTGAAAAGCGACTTTACTAGCATCCCCATTAATTGTAGGATGACATAGAGAGCCTTGTATGTTGACACTCAGCAATTCTGACTTTTGTTTGGTGCGATCGTAGAGCATAATATCTGTTTTGCCTCGTTCGGTAGAAACATAAGCGATATAACGTCCATCCCCACTGAGAGATGGTTGGTCTTGACTGGAGTTTCGGCGATTGAGGTTGGGTAAAGATACCAAACGACGTTGTTGGAGATCGTAGAGAAAAATATCTCTTTGACCACGGCGATCGGAAGCAAAAGCAAGATAACGACCATCACCACTGTAAACTGGATGTTCTTCGACAAAATTGCTGTTAATTCCTCCAGGGATTACCTCAGTTTCCACTAGCAAAGCTCGATTACAACCACTAATTGAGATAAAAACTAACAAACAAAATACTTTGAAGCCAAAATCTTGTAATTGCTTCATAAGAATAAGGTAAACTACGCCTAACATGACGTTGTTTGCGATAATTTTACGATCCTTAATGTAGAATTATTCCTAATTTTAAAATATCTTTTGATTCCACATAGTTTTAAAACTCACCTGATGTCGTCAAGCCAACTACCATCCACCACCAGACCGACATTACTAATTAATAGTCTTACTTTACGTTCAGCGATCGTCTGGCTGCTTGTGATTAGTGATGTTTTAGGATTGCTACTTTGTTTTAATTTAGCTTTTCTAGTTCGTTTGGAAGAATCTGTTGATTGGAGATCGCCAATTTTATATGTTCTGATGGGCGTATATTTGTTTGGCTTATATTTGGCAGATACCTATAAATTAGACAAACAAGTATCAGGTTTGTGGCCCTCAGAAAGAGTATTATTCGGTATTTTGGCAACGGTAACAGCTATTACTTGCTGTATCTACCTGACTGGTTTGTGGGGTAGTGAACCAATTGTGGGTCGCGGCATATTATTAATTAGTGTGGTCTTATTCTCTGTTTGGGCTGTAACCTGGCGAACTATAGCAGGGAAATGGGTGAGAGAGAATCAAGAACGCGATCGCTTTTTGGTATTGGGTAAAAGTCCAACGGCTTTAACTTTTGAGCAAGAATACCGTGCAGTTCATGCGGGTACGGAGTTTGTATTTTTAGACCAACTCTTAGAGACTAAGACCAAGAATCGTGTTAGTGACTCCAGTGCAGGTAACTGTCTAGTGATAGATAGCCTGGATAACCGAGTAGATTGGCAGCATCAATACTGGTCTGGTATTTTGATTGACGATTCTAGCCACCACCTCTCAGCAACTATGGTTAGAGAATTAATGGAACTACGGCTTAAAGGTATACCAGTCTATAGTCTGGCTGATTTTTGCGAACAGTTTTGGCAAAAGATTCCTCCTGCTTATGTTCAGGATGATTGGTTTGCCTTCACATCAGGATTTAGTATTTTACACAACCGTGTCAATGCCAAGCTCAAACAATTGTTAGATGTTTTAATGGCAGCAGTGCTGGCGATTTTAGTTTTGCCTCTGGTTTTGTTAGTGGCGATCGCCATTAAATTAGATAGTGCGGGTTCGATTTTTTATAGTCAAGTCAGAACAGGACTCAACGGCAAAAAATTTAGGGTCTATAAATTTCGCTCTATGTATCAAAATGCCGAAAAAAAAGGTATCCAATGGGCGCAAAAAAAAGACCCCCGCATTACTAGAGTCGGTTATTTGTTACGCCTCACTAGAATTGATGAATTACCGCAGTTATGGAACGTGTTAAAAGGGGAAATGAGCTTAATTGGTCCTCGTCCCGAACGCCCTGAATTTGACCTGCGACTGCGGGCAGAAATTCCCTATTATGATGTACGCTATTTAGTTAAACCAGGTATCACTGGCTGGGCGCAAGTTTCTTATCCCTACGGTGCTTCAGTGGAAGATGCCTATCAAAAAGTGGCATACGACCTCTATTACATCAAAAACTACTCTCTATTTTTAGATGCAGCGATCGCTCTCAAGACTTTAAGGGTAATGGTTTTTGGCAAAGGAAGATGAGCATTAATGTTTAAATTAGCGGCTGCAAACTAGCTAAATCTAAATAGTCATTATTTACACAGCTACCTTGAATCACTCGCATAGGTTGTTCTGGTTCTCCTAGATCGCTCAAGACTAAACTTGCTCGCCTAAAATCTTGGTCTTGGGTGTAATTATTGACTGTGACAATGGTTTTAATCCCTGCGGTGGTAGCAGCTTGCAAACCATGGGCAGAATCTTCAATTGCTAAACAATTTTCGGCTCCCAGATTCATTTGTGCCAAAACATAGTCATAGATATCAGGGGCAGGTTTTTTACTCTCGACTATGTCTCCTGCGGCAATAATTTCAAACCATTGGGGATTGAGGGTTCTCTCCAATAGTGCCATGGCATTGGCTAAAGCACTAGTAGTGGCGATCGCCAAGCGGAGATTTTCTTTTCTGGCAGCGGCAATTAATCGCTTAACTCCAGGACGTAGAGGTATCCCTCCTGTAGCAAGTAGTTCTTGATAATACTTGGTTTTTAATTGATGTAAGTTGGCAATAAACTCAGGCAGATTCTGGTGCTGAAACTGGGGTTGATATTGCTCTAGATAAAACTTGAGCCGTTCTTTACCGCCAGAAACTACAAGCAATTTGCCATACAAGTTAGTTGACCAATGCCAATCTAAACCAGCTTCAGTAAAAGCACGATTAAAAGCTAGGCGATGACCATCCCTTTCTGTATTGGCTAAAGTTCCGTCTACATCAAATATCAGAGCCTTTAATTGAGTCATAATGTATGATCGTGAACTACCCGCGATAAATCGCGAGCTTCCTGTTTCCCGCCAACGCCTCTTACAAGCAAGCTCGTAATTGGTCTTACTCAGCGTCCAGAGGTTTGACTTATCCGAAGATAGCCCTGCACTCTTGCAACAATCTAGTTGTTGCCCAGGCAGAACCGCCAGCACCGTGCGGTTATATTACTTTTATTTGGCTAACATATATATATGGACTCTATACAGATCAGTCTTATTGGCAATGCGTCTGTACGTAACACCAGTGATATAGAGGTTTGTCTCGGACTGAGATCGATAGCGAATACCTTGGCACACTTCCGAGAAACTTGAGAGCAACTAAGCCAAGCTTTCAAGCAACAAAATAATTATACAACAACTATAACTCTTGGTACATAAAAATTCTGTTCCAAACTGTAAACCGATCAACCCTATGTCCAAATTCATCCCGTCGATAAATCAAGGGACTTCTTTGAACAATCAGTTAAATTTTTTGGTGATTATTCAGCACTACTATCTAAATCCAGTCATAATTAGCTAAAATGGTCATGTTTAAGGCTAAAAATCAGACAACTATTTACCTAAAACTTGACCGCAACTATTGAGAATGACTTTTACCCATGTTATATCTAAATAGCTTGACTAAACACAATCATCAGCAGGTACTGAGGTTTTATCTCTCCTGAAATCGAACAGTTACCAGTTACCCAAACCCTTACCCTTGGTTGATTAATCAAGAATAAACACCCTTCTCCCCTTCACACCACACTATCTATCTCTCGTCCCATGACTAAAAATTCTGTCGATTTTGATTTGGTCATCAGGTTAGTTGTTATTTTTCTAGTCAGTATATTGCCCTGCCTCGTTTATCTAGTAGTACAGCGTAGAGTTAAACGCAGATGGCAATCTAGGTTAAGACGTGCTCGTACCATAGATTTTTATCAGCATCAAGAGCGATCGCGAGTATCTAATTATCGTCACGATTATCCTCAGCGAGAAACTAAATACTTTATTGGTGATACCACTTGCCGTAACAATGCCCATTCTCCTTATATCCGTTGTGCCGTTAATCCTAGTGGACCTTGTGAAGAATGTTCCCATTACGAAAAAAGTAGCTAATTAATAGACGTTTGGTCTAAGGCGATCGCTCTGTAATGCTCGAAATAACACGATCTTATAATCGCCTTTAGGGATTACGAATTTTCCAAACTTACCAAAAATCGGTTTTTTAACCTCATGTGCGAATTGATTTGCTGCCTGGGTTACTCCATTTAGGTATTCTTTAAAGTCAAATTAAATTCTTCTTCGTAAATAGCAATATCTTCAGCATATCTTATTCTTACTTTTTGTTCTAATTCAGGTGTATAGAATTGCTTTGCTGTAGGAGTAGCAGAAAGCTTACTTAATTGTTCAGGGTAAATATTGTTAAATTTTTCTCCGCTAGCAAAATCTCCATAATCAAGTCTATTTTTTGAACCATTAGCATCAATTGTAATATTTAATTGTTGCTCTAAATAGTTGATAACAGTATCTAGTTTTTCAAATTGACCAACATAATCGAATTTGACTAAATCAGAGGCAAAGTAAACCGACTGTGGTCGCCAATGACCATCTAAATGACGATCTTCAGTTCTCAGTAAATAATCAATAAATTGGCTAAAGGTAATTGATTTTGTAAAATTTGTTTCTAAGCCCAAATACTCATAGACACTTTTAATAACTGGTAATGCATGGGGATCTTTGTTATTTCGTCTTTTAATAAATTTATCTACATAAGTAGATACTAATCTTTTAAAAGGATTTCTAATTACAATAAATTTAAAGTAATCAGAGCGTTCTAAGTAGGAAAAATCTTTAAGACTAAAGAGGTCTTTATTTTTATCGATATATTCATGCATTTTTAGGTTTGATTGTTGATAATTTTCCTTCTCAGGACTAATTGACAACAACGTATTTTTCAAAAGACTACAAGCATTTTTGCCAATCGGACAATAGACAATTTTGTGACTATGTTCGACTAAATAATAATTTTCAATCCATCGTTTATATGCCCAATATGCTGCTTGTTTATTGCCTAATTGTTGTTGAGCATATTGTAATTCTAAGTATATTCTTTTCTGTACTTCTCTATTACGATCAATGACTTTCTGATAGTATGAAGCAGCTTGTTCCCAGTTATTTTGTGCCTGAGCTTCATCTCCTAATTCGATTAATGTAGGTGGTTTCATTGGCATAAAAATAATTACCTAAAATGACTAAATTTATTTAGACTATTGATTATTTATAAATTGCTTTTAAGATAGTCTCATTAGCTTTTTGTAGTTCAGAATCTAATGTCATCGCCAGAGCCAACTCTCTTCCTTGTTCGCCTATAATTCGTGCTTCGCGATCGTGTTCGCGACACCAGGTTATTTTTTCTATTAAATCAGACATATCATTTTTAATTGGGACATAGTTTACCCAAGGTTTTAATCGAGGATAATACCATTGTTTCCATTCAGATTCGACTTTCAATACACAACTACCTGTTAGCAACTTTTTAAATAATCCTGACCAGGCGTTTGAATTACCATCAATATCAATAAGATATTTATATTTCATAAATTCGATGTTTGTTACATAGTCTCCCAGCAAATTAGAGTTAATAATTATCTCTTTAACGTAATCATTGTCAACTTGCACAATTTTTGCTATTTTACAATCAATTAATGATTCATCATTTAAATCTTGGGCTATTCTACACAACTTAATTCTGGGAACATTTTGCCAATTACTCTCTGTTATCCGAGTTCCCGTTGTTGAACCTCTCCAAAAGACAGTTGTTTTTCTTCGTTGCCAGTCAATCCATTCGCGATTCACTGCCTGACGAAACTCAGAATATGCTCTGTATTTTAAAAATTCATGATCGGGTACAAACAATGCTAATGGGTCTTTTTTTAAGCCAGAAAAACCAATAAATTTTTGCTGAGCTTTAAGTTTATAGTTAGCTCGATCTCCAAAGCATAAAATTATTCTTCCCTCTGCTTCGGGATGATTTTTTAAAAAATTGACAAATAAAGCATTGGTGTTGCTGACATAATTTGGATCTTTGATAACAGGAGGATTAGTAAGTTTACTTTGATTTATAGTGATTTGTATCTGATTATTGTTGAAAAAATAGTTAATAGAGTTGTTTGCTTTAAATTCAACTATACAAGCTACATCTTCAAAAGTTTTATCTTGCTCCAATAAATTTATTTTTATTACATAATTATTATTATTTTGAATAATTGCTCTAGAATCTGATTTGATTTTTTTATGCAAAAACTTTTCTATCTGTTGATTAGCTGAATTCAAAAGCTTAGGTTGATTTTCAATTGCTTGGCAATAAAAATTAATCCCTTGAGCATAGTTACCTTTTTGTAAAGCTAGCTCACCTTTCTGAAAAGATAAGTTATCTTCTGCAATAGTTTGAGCTTTTGACTGCCTTAAAGGTAAGTCAGTTTTTCTAAGAATCATAATTCCATTACCAAAAGTAGGGTGAATAGAATTAGAGCAATTGTTAGTAAGCCTATCGTAAAGAATTTCGTATTGTCCCGAATTTTCTTTGACAAAATTTAAAGCGACTTGGCGTACCGACTTGAGATTAGTGTTATTGATAATAATAATTGCATTTTTAGATAAATATGGTTGTGCAAATTCCAAGGCTTTTATCTGTTCTTTGTTGGTAATGCCACGGTCGTAGAAATATAAACCTATTTTATGAGTATGCTTTTTTTTAAAATATTCAAGCTCTTTGATGTCAAAAAATTGGCTTTGAGAGTGTTTAATTTGAGCAAAATCGTTTTTAAACTCTTCCTTAAGATTATTGTAATTTAAAAAGGAATCAATGCCGATGGATGTACAACATGAATTTAATACACCAGCAAAGAAAAAATAACCGTTTCCAACTCCAACATTTAGATAACATTCGTCGGGTTCTAAAAAATTAGTTATTTGATTAATAATGTAAGCAATTGCCAAAGTTGATTTTTTCGGTATTTTTTCTAAAAAAGCAAGATTTTGCCTGATTTCTAAATCTTGATTTAAAAAGTAAGTGTTCAAATAATCGATCGCTAAGTTCTTGCCAAAAATTTCAACATATTCAGGTTCAAATTCAGAATAGCTATCGTGAGGGTGAATAAAACGAAAACTTATATTTTCTATAATTTTAGAAAATTCAGATCGATCTAGTTTCATTTTAAATTTATAGATAAAGATTTAAAAATTTTATAATGAGTATATATGAAAAGTCAAAATAAATGCGATTGCTTTGCAGTGGCGGGGCAAAATCGCCAGCAAAAATTAGAAAAACTCTCGCTACATTAAATCTTTCAATAGCTTAAAAAGACAGAAAACAAAAATAATGCATGTATGTTACTTTTTAGACATCCTCTAAGCCTTAATTACTTGATTTTTTACCTATATCCGATATATTACTTAAAACTCTAAACTTATGTTTTTATCGATCGCAAGCATATTAACTATGTCTAATAGTATAGAAATAATTTCAGTTCATATTCCTAAAACAGCAGGAACATCTTTGCGGAATATGATTCTGCAACATTATGGTTCAGATCGAGTTTGCACGCATTATCCAGACTCACCAGAAGTAGATGGTACTAGAGAACCAACTGATAATACCAAAGTTATTCATGGTCACTTTTTTATTAGAGAATATTTAGAGCGCTATCCTGAAATTGCTAGCGATCGAGTTAAGAAAATAGCATGGCTCAGACATCCAGTAACCCGCTTGATGTCTCACTATTTTTATAATAAAAAATATCCTTTTTCTATTAGGCAAGATATGACTAAATTAAGTCTTTTAGACTATGCTAAACTGCCTTGGAAACAGAATGAGATGTCTAAACATTTAGAAGGAGTAGCCTTAGAAGACTATTATTTTATTGGTATTCAAGAATTTTTTGCTGAAGATATAAGAGAACTACAAACCTTGATGGGTTGGCACAATCTTCAGACTAATATTCGTGATAATAGTAGTGTGTCTGACCAATATTATCAATTAATTAAAGAGACTTTATCGCAGCCAAAAATTTTAGAGGAAATTATATCTTTAAATGCTAAAGATATGGAACTGTATGAACAAGCACTGCGTTTGAGAGGTAAACGTCGTCAAGAATCTAGTCAAATTTATGCAGTACAAATTGGTTGGCAATGGGCTCAGACTCAATTAGAAAATATGGAGTCTAGGCTAGAACTAGCCGAACAAAATTCTGGCAGTAAGTTATTTTTACAAATGAACTCTAGTGTAGACGATCTGACTTTTATTAATAATCTCTATTTTACCTATCTCAAACGAGAGCCAGATGAGGAAGGCAGAGACAATTATCTGCAACAACTCCGTCAGAGAATGCTGACTAGGGAAGACGTTTTAGACATAATTGCTAGTTCTGAAGAATCTAAGTTGGCACAAGCAGCTCCTGTAAGCGAGTTAGAGCAATTCTTACAATCTAATGCTCATTTGGATAATAACAGCTTTGTAACCAATGTCTATCAGTTCTTTCTCGATCGCTATCCCGATGATGAAGGTCAGGCTAATTATGTCTTCCAACTCGGTCAAAATTTAATTACGAGACAAGAATTGGTAGAGACAATTATGGTTTCTGAAGAATATCAATTATTACAGATGGCTGTTCAGAGTGCAGCTTGATTACTGTAGTTTAATCTTTACAACCTAAACTAAAGCGAGTATCTACTCCAGTAGTGGGATTAGTGCCTGTAGCTCTTTGACAAAGGAGATAAACTTGATAGCGATCGAGGATAGCATTAGAAAAATCCGCTCCCGTAATGGTAGCACCATCAAAAGTGGTGCTGGTAGCAACAGCATCACGAAAAATGGTATTAGTGAGGTTAGAACCATCTAATGCTACTCGATCCATCAAAGAGCTAGTAAAGTTAGCATTACTTAAGTTGGTGTTGATAAAAGTAGCTTTGGTTAAGATCGAGTTACTGACATCCGAGCCTTCAAAAGTGCTGCCTCTAGCATCAGCAGCAGCAAAGACAGCCCCAACTAAATTCTTATGGGAAAAATCCTGGTGGCGAATCTCGCTATAAGTGTAGTTGACTGCGCTGTCGCTAACATCAGCTACAGCAGGGCGAGCTGCCAACAATAGCCAAATTATGGCGATCGCAATAGTTAGAAAGAGAGAACACAAGCTGCGGAATGATATTGTTGTTTTATTCATAATTTATCGGCTAATTAAATTAACTACGATTCCAGATCGTCATACCTCCTGGTTGATCGATTAAAGTTATACCTTGAGCCTGTAATTCATCTCTAAGGCGATCGCTCTCGGCATAGTTTTTATTTTTCCTGGCTTGATTACGCTGCTCAACCAATTTCTCAATTTCTGCATCAGTTAAACCATTATTGCTGCTTTGACTATCATCTTCTGGATGTGCTTCAAAACCCAAAACAGTAGCCAGTTGGACTAGGGTGCGCCATTTAGATTCTAGCAGTTGAGAGTCAGTCTCTATTTTGCCGATGTGAACCAAAAGATTGTGTTCTTTGTTAATTAGTTTGGCTAATTCAAATAAGACTGCCAAACCAGCCGAAAAATTAAAATCATCATCTACTGCCGCTTTAAATTTGGCGATCGCCTCTCGCTCTAGGGCATTTTGATTTACCCAGCCTAAAGACTCCCCAGATAGTCTGCCAAATAATAATGCTGCTTTAAGAGTATGCCAACCATTGGTAGCAGAGGCTAAAGCTTCAGCGGTAAAGTCTAAAGGTTTACGATATTGAGCTTGTAAAATAAACAAGCGCACTACCATTGGCTCGTAAGTATCTAATAGATCGCGGATGGTAGTAAAGTTGCCCAAAGACTTGGACATTTTCTCCCCACCCACTTTAACCATGCCATTGTGTAGCCAATAATTAGCTAAGGGATGTCCTGTTGCTGCCTCTGACTGGGCGATTTCATTCTCATGATGGGGAAAAATTAAATCTCCACCACCAGCATGAATATCTATAGTTTCTCCCAGTCTTTGCCGCACCATTGCCGAACATTCAATATGCCAGCCAGGACGACCATTTCCCCAGGGAGACTCCCAAGCAGGTTCTCCTGCTTTAGCAGCTTTCCACAGGGCAAAATCAAAGGGATATCGCTTTTTACTCTCCTTCTCTTCTACTTCAATTCTGCCACTAGCTCCTGCTTGTAAATCCTCTAATTTACGTCCAGATAATTTGCCATATTCAGCAAACTTTTGTACAGAATAGTAAACATCACCATCGGCAGGATAGGCAAAACCTTTTTGTTCTAATTCAGCTACTAAACGCTTAATACCATCTAGAGTGTGGGTAGCGCGGGGATAGGCATCAGCTTTACTTACTCCCAGACGTTCCATATCCTCAAAATAGGCGGCGATAAATCTTGCCGATACATCTTCCATAGATGTTCCTTCTTCTCTGGCGCGGTTGAGAATTTTATCGTCAATATCAGTAAAATTCTGAATATACTCAACTTCGTAACCGCACCACTGGAGATAACGACGCACTACATCCCATACCAAACAAGTCCGTGCATGACCCAAATGGCAATAATCATAAGCCGTAATACCACAGCAATATATTTTTACCTTGTTAGGTTCGATGGGTTGAAAAATTTCTTTGCTACGACTGAGAGTATTGTAAACAGTTAAGGTCATGACAATTGATTGTTAAAGCTGAAAAGCGATCGCGCTTTAGGGTGCGATCTATATTTATATTATTAATATTTGTCACATCTTTGCCGCCCTAGCTCTACAGGTAAGGGAAATTAAGAATTAAAACAATTATCTTCGGCAAATTTACCATGAAAAGCTGACTCAAAACTTGTATTATCGATCTTCTTCGTAGTTAAGACAACTCCTACAAGGTACTTTCCCTCTTAGTCTTTTGCCGATAGAAATAGCCAAAGCATATATTTAAAATTATGATAATCAATAAAAGTATTGATTTTAGTATATGATAAAATAACTATGATTAAGGAGAAATAACTTGTGATTCAGGCTACTTTACATCAACTTAAAGTATTCGAGACGGTAGCACGTCATGGTAGTTTTACCCGTGCAGCAGAAGAATTATTTATCACCCAACCAACTGTATCTAGTCAAGTCAAACAATTGACCAAAGCAGTTGGATTACCTTTATTCGAGCAGATTGGTAAAAGTCTCTACCTAACCGATGCGGGTAAAGACTTGCTGTCTACTTGCCAAGATGTTTTTGAGCGGCTAGAAAACTTCGAGATGAAAGTAGCAGATTTAAAAGGAACTAAACAAGGGGAATTAAGATTGGCAGTAATTACTACAGCCAAATATTTCGTTCCCAGACTATTAGGTTCTTTTTGTCAAGATTATCCAGGTATTGATGTTGCTCTTAATGTGACTAACCACCAAGAAATTAAACAACGGATGTTAGCCAATGAAGACGATCTGTATATAGTTAGTAATCCTCACAAAGATGTCGATTTAACCAGCCAATCATTTTTAGATAATCCTTTGGTTGTAGTTGCCAAAAAAAATCATCCTTTAGCGGGCAAAAAAAATATTGCTTTAGAGCATTTAAATGATAAACCATTTATTATGCGGGAAAAAGGTTCGGGAACAAGAGACGCAATTTTAAAACTTTTTGCCGAACATAATATATCAGTAAAAGTTAAATTAGAATTAGGTAGTAATGAAGCAATAAAACAGGCAATCGCAGGAGGATTGGGTATTTCTATTTTATCAGAACACTGTTTAATTTCTGAAGGAACTTCTGGAGAATTAACTATTTTAGACTTTCAACATTTTCCGATAGAACGTCGTTGGTTTGTTGCTCATTTAGCTGGTAAAAAATTGTCGGTTGTTGCTCAAGCTTTTTTAGAATATTTATTAGAAGAAAGTCCCAAAATGAAATTTCCTGATTCTAGTATTTTGGCTCAGTTAGCAAAGTAGTTAGGAGTAGGTAGAGACGTAACATGTTACGTCTGTACGAGTTAGGAGTTAGTAGATGGTAATCGATATTAATTAAACAAATACCTATAAAATATCAATATGAGTCTGACTGAAGAAATCCTGTCTCAACAACCAGATAATGTCTTAGAAAGATTACGCAATGCGGATAAATTTTGGTCTAGATTACGGGAAGGAAAATTACAAGTACCAGAGGTTATTCAAGCAAGTAGTGAGCATCTACCAGAATATGCTAGTGATGTAGCGATCGCTGGTGGTACATTAGGGATACTTTTAGGCACAGCACTACAAAAATTAGGCTGGCAAGTTACTTTAATTGAGCGGGGGATCTTAAAAGGTAGAGAGCAAGAATGGAATATTTCTCGCCAAGAGTTAGAAGTATTAGTTGAATTAGAATTATTAACAGCAACAGAATTAGATAAAGCGATCGCTACTGAATATAATCCTGCTAGAGTGGGATTCTTAGCAGGTAAAGAAGTATGGGTAGAAGATGTATTAAATATTGGTGTCGATCCTGTTTACTTGTTAGAAACTCTAAAAAATAAATTTATTCAAGCTGGAGGAAAACTATTAGAAAATACTGCTTTTAAATCTGCTACAGTTCATCCTAATGGATTATCAATTATAGCAGGAGAAGAGAAATTAACTACTCGGTTACTAATTGATGCTATGGGACATTTTTCCCCTATAGTGCAGCAGGTAAGAAAAGGCAAAAAACCCGATGCTGTATGTATAGTTGTTGGCAGTTGCGCCACGGGTTATCAAGAAAATAAAACTGGAGATTTAATTTATTCTTTTACGCCCATTATCAATCACTGTCAGTATTTTTGGGAAGCCTTTCCTGCTAGGGATGGTCGTACAACTTATCTGTTTAGTTATTTAGATGCCCACCGCGATCGCCCTAGTTTAGAATATTTCATGGAAGAATATCTAAGACTGTTACCAGAGTATCAAAATATTAAACTAGAACAATTAGAATTTAAGCGATTTTTATTTGGTTTTTTTCCTGCCTATAAAGATAGTCCTTTACATCTACCATTTAACCGTATTTTGCCTGTAGGAGACAGTGCAGGAGGGCAATCTCCTGTTAGTTTTGGTGGCTTTGGAGCAATGATCCGCCATTTAAAACGCCTCAGTAATGGTATTAATGAAGGTTTACAAACAGAAAATTTAACCAGTCGAGATTTGGCTTTATTACAATCATATCAACCGAATATTTCTGTTACTTGGTTATTCCAACAAACCATGAGCGTAGGTATAGACCGACAAGTCAATCCCCAGCAAATTAATAACTTGATGAATGGCGTTTTTACCGTCATGGAAAAACTGGGCGATCGCGTTTTAAAACCTTTTTTACAAGACGTAATTCAGTTTGTTCCTTTAGCCAAAACTTTGCCTTTAGTAAATCCTAAATTAGTTTTACCAATATTACCCCAAGTGGGATTATATTCCTTGATTAATTGGAGTTTTCACTATTTTAATTTGGCGTTATATAGTGTTTTATATTCTTTAGGCAAATTGGCTCAACCATTAGTGAAAAATCTACCACCTGCTCAACAATATTATTACCATCGTTGGTTAGATGCCTGGCAATATGGTTCTGGTAGGGATTATAGATAGAATAATTTAAGAGATAATTTTTAGACATCTCCATAATATAATCAACACGAAAATATCATGTGCAAATAAGGCTTAAATCTAAGCAAAAAATCGACAAAAATGAACAATTACACTTGGGAATATATTCAGAAACATTTTCAAGATTAGTGTAATTGATATAATTTGTGTTCTAAGCCATTTTTACCATTATTCTTGACTTTATACATCGATTTATCTACTTGTTCGACCATGTCATCTATGGAATCTGGTAAATCGGTAAAGGTAATCGCCCCCATACTAAAACCAACATCAAAAGAGTTTTTTTCTACTGCGGCGAGTAATTTTTGTCTTACCCGTTTTAAAACAAATTGGGCTGCTTGATAATCTGTTTCTGGCAATAATAAACCAAATTCATCACCACCTAAACGAGAAATTATATCTGTTTCGCGAATATTTTTTTGCACAGTCTGGGCAATAAGGCGTAATAATTTATCTCCTTGGGCATGTCCTAAGCGATCGTTAATGGCTTTAAAATTATCTACATCAAAATAAACCAGAGTCAAACAATGTTGATAGCGAATAGCACGTATACTTTCAGACTGTAAAATCTCTAAAAAGTAGCGGCGATTGTAAATAGAGGTTAATCCATCGATACGAGCTATTTTTCTTTCTCGTTCATAACTAACTTTTAAAGCAGAAATCAAATAGACCACCATCAAAAAAACTACTAGTCTAACAATTGTATTCCAAAGCAAAAGCAAAGGATGAAGCTCTGCCTTAGCAGCACCTTCAGCAATATACCAATCGATCGCACTCAAAACAGATAAAAAAATACCTGCTTGTTTATTAATGTATCTAGTAACAATAACTATAGGAATTAAATAACATATAGACAAAGAAAGATCGATAGTAATTAAATAATCAAATAAGCCAATTATAAATACACTAAAAATGGCAATTATTAATATTAAAGGTTGAGGAATAGCCATAAAATTGAAACTGATTAATCGCTGATTTTAATTAATGGCGATCGCAAACTAAAATTTTTTTATCTGTAACTAGCCGTTCTAACATACCGATGAAATATATAACAAGTGAACTAAGCTGTTTACATAAATATCTCAAGCTGTCCGATCGCCTTAAAAGAATAGATAGAATAGGCTAAGAGATAATTTTTGTTTCCACAATTACCCAATAACCACAATGCAATTTGCCCAGCGTCTACAAGCTCTTGCTAGTAATGTCTTTGCCGATATGGACAGAGCCAAGGCGATCGCCAAAGCCACAGGCAAAGAAATTATCGACCTGTCTTTAGGTTCATCGGATCTTCCCGCCGCCGAAGCTACCTTAAGTGCGATCGCCAATTCTTTGAGCGATCGCACCACCCACGGTTATTTACTCCACAATGGCACGAAGAAGTTTAGAGAAGCTGCGGCTAATTGGTATACTCAGAAATTTGGGATTAATGTAGACCCTGAAACTGAAGTTTTACAGTTAATTGGTTCTCAAGAAGGGACAGCCCACTTACCCTTGGCAATTCTTAACCCAGGAGACTTTGCCCTCTTACAAGATCCTGGTTATCCTTCCCATGCAGGGGGAGTTTATTTGGCTAGTGGGCAGATCTACCCGATGAAACTGTCAGCAGCCAATAACTTTTTACCAGTATTAGCAGATATTCCCCCTGCTGTCTTAGCTCAAGCCAAAATGATGGTTTTGAGTTATCCTCACAACCCCACCACAGCAGTTGCCAGCCTCGATTTTTTTCAGGAGGTAGTAGCTTATGGTAAGCAACACAGTTTAGTGTTAGTTCACGATTTTCCCTACGTCGATTTGGTCTTTAACGAAGATAGAGCCAGCCTTGCCCCTTCAATGTTACAAGCCGATCCTAATAAAGAAATCACCATTGAATTTTTCACTATGTCAAAATCCTATAACATGGGTGGCTTTCGCGTCGGTTATGCCATTGGCAACCCAGAATTAATTACAGCCCTCAGACAGATTAAGGCAGTAGTTGATTTTAATCAATATCAAGGAATTTTAAACGGAGCGATCGCGGCATTATCTGGTTCTCAAACATCTGTAACCAAGACAGTAGCTACTTTTAAACAACGTCGGGATGTGTTTGTGGCTGCTTTAAATCAAATTGGCTGGCAAGTAGACTCACCCCAAGCAACAATGTATATTTGGGCAAAGTTACCCCAACCCTGGCAGCATAATTCCGTCGAATTTTGCACCCAACTAGTAGCCCAGACAGGTGTAGCAGCTTCTCCTGGGGCTGGGTTTGGCAAATCTGGGGAAGGTTATGTCCGTTTTGCCTTAGTTAGAGAGCCAGAAATACTGCAATTAGCTGCCCAAAAAATTGCTCAATTTTTAAGTTCAGAAATCAAACCTAATTAGGCTCAAAAGGGAACGTCCTCATCATCATCATAATTGCTGAGATCGGGACGATTCCCCAGAGTGATGTTGCTGGTGCTTGCTGGTATATCTATTATTTCCAATTCTTCTTCTTCTTCTTCTTCGGCAAATACTTTATCTTCTAATTGCACCACTTCCCCTTCAAAGCTCTGAGCTAAACTTTCTATTGCTTGCTGGAGAGCGTCGGGGGAATAATCCTGAACCTTATTATCTTCTGAAGGCGATGTTAATTTAGTCTCTAGATGAGGAGATTCAAGGGAAGAATTGGGAGTATTAGGGCGGTTAACATTGCCAGGTTTTTCCCCCACTAAATGTACAGGCTTCTCAATAGGTACATCTGCTGGAGGAGTAGTCTGGATTACCGTTGGTGGTAGTTGGGTTGGATCGGTAGCTGGTTCAGATCCATCGACTTCATTATTACTCCCTGCTGTTGTGTGGGGCAGAGTAACACTTTGAGGAGCTTTTGAGGGCATTGCAGCCACAGATTCTGAAGTCAAAGCAGGGGGATTTGCAGGCAATCGCTTTTGGGTTTCCTGCCCTTGAGGAGTTGCAACTTCCAAACTAACTTTAATTTTATGCTGACAAACCTTAGCAAATGCCGCTTCAATATTAGGGACTTTGCGTTGATGTAGTTTTTGTAAATTTGCCGAACTAATACCGACAACCGCGCTAGAACCGTTAAAACTAATTAAATGACAATGTTGGCTTAATAAAGCTTTAGTGGTGGGTGGATATAAGCAAGCAATGACCTGTTCCCAGAGTTGTTGATTAGCTACAGGATCTTCTGTT
>JAAUYH010074837.1_pt1 | contig 17705 bp, 19 predicted proteins | sample 7278061 | NCBI WGS metagenome assembly JAAUYH01 (sample SAMN14350203, study PRJNA611818) | marine sediment metagenome | isolation source: surface marine sediment (0.6m) | place: French Polynesia: Moorea | collected 2018-08 | reverse complement strand
CATCTACCCATCCACCCATCCACTGCCTTCTACTGGGACTTAATTTTGACTCAAATTCCTCATCCAGCCGGAGGCAAATTAGGCGGCTCCTCGCCGGTGAGTAATTGGGCTTTCATGGCGGCGAGTTCGGCATCGACGTCTTCCCCTGCTTCGAGGGCGGCGAATTGCCCCTCCAAGCTGCTGGTTTCGTTTAACTCAGCAATGGCTTCAGATTGAATCTCAAGCGCTGACACCTTTTCTTCCATCCGCTCGAAGGCGGCGATCGCACCGCTGGCTCCCGCCTGTCCAATCATTTCATTAATCTTCCGAGAGGCTTCCGCCGATCGGGCTCGGGCGATATACATATCTTTTTTAGTGCGGGCCTCGGCAATTTTGCTTTCCAAAGTCCGCATGTTTTTTTTCAACTGGGCCACCACCTGCTCCTGCTGATCCAGTTGGCTTCTCAGGGCATGGGCAGTCTCTAAATAAGGCTTGCGTCGAGTCAGGGCTTCACGGGCTAAATTCTCCTGCCCTTTCTGCAGGCCTAATTGGGCTCTACCGTACCATTCATCCGCTTTAGACTGAGCCTGAGAGTATTGACGCTCCGTTCGTTTCTGAGTCGCGATCGCTTGGGCTACAGACTGCCGCAATTGAATCAAATCCTCCTGCATCTCCGCCACTGTCTGCTCCAGAATTTTTTCTGGATCTTCAGCGCCGTTAATCAGGCTGTTAAGGTTGGCTCGAATTACTCGCCCAATCCGATCCAGCAATCCCATTTTGGCTTTCTCCCAGACTGAAATACCTCTATAGGTAGAAGGATAGCAGGGGCGGCTTAGGCTTGACAGCGAACGTTATCAGTCGACATGCACCTGAGCCGAAATTCCTTGATTTTGAAGTTCCTGAACCCTAGCTTGAGCGGCTGTTTCATCGGCAAAGGCGCCAGCTTGAATCTGGGATTCACGCACAAAGGCGTCCGCCACAACCCCACGCACCCTGACCAAGGACAAATCGCCAGTATAAGGCGTCACCACCCGATATCGGGGGGTGGCGATCGGAGTAGATTCAGTATTTGCAGAAATTGCGGATGGAATCACAGCGATTGGAGCAGGGGCAACGGTTGTGGGGGGCTCAGCCACAGGTTGAGGAGAGGGGGCGACGACCGGAGGGGCCGCCGCCAGCGATGGTAGAGTTTGGCTAGAAACTGGATTAGGCTCAGGTGAGGCGACCGAAGAGTTTGATGATGGGGTCGGACTAGGCGCAACCGAGATAGGTGCGGAAGCTGGCCTTGGCTTAACCGCGCTCGGCGGCGTCGCCGAATAGGTAGGCGGTGTTGAGGAAACTGACGGTTGGGCGACCGGGGTTGGATTAACTGATTGAGCGGCGGCGGGGACATTAGAGACCGTCTGAGGTTGAGGCGTCGACGGCGCTCCAGGATTGGGTAAGGGATTCGCTGAAACAGGCGGCTGAGGCTCCAACCGATTGGGGGTTCCAGGAAGCGTACTCAGAGCATCTAAGTCCAGATCCACAAATTCCTGACTAGACAGATCGGGGCCTAAGGGCCGAAATCCGCCTTTCCCGGATAGACCCGCAATTGAGTCAGCTGATGATTCAATCGGTTGGTCAGGAGCGGAAGCGTCTGTCCAAAATCGTCCGAATAGATGACTGACCGCCTCTGGATTGGTGCCCACATATCCTAGCCCGGCGCTAATAACCAATAGCAAAAGGAAGGAACCTACATTCGTCGGTGTAGCAAGCCTGCCAGACCAACCAAATTGGGACTGAGCAGGCTGAGCAGCTTTTGACTTTGGTTTCAACCTATCCGCGATGCTCTTGATCAATTCTTCAGATGACTCTAGATAGTCATCTGGGTCGCCCTGCTTATCCGGATTCGGCGCTAAAGCATATGGCGAGGCGGTTTTGGGCGAAACTTTCTTAGCCATTACAGCTAATGCCCCAGCAGCTTCGATGGGGCTGTGGGATTCCGCAGATTGGGCGGCGGCGACTTTCGAATTCTGTGGGACGCTCGATCCCGATTTATGCAAAAAAGGGTTGGGCGGCGGCGGCGGCGGCGTCACAGCGCCTCTAGGCGTTTGGTTTGAGGGAGCTGCGGGCGCTGACTTTTGCGGGGTGGTTTCCGCTTTAACCGCGATCAAATCTAGAGGTTTGCGGCTGGGTTTAATGGTTTTCGAAGTTTGCGAAGGGGGAACTGGTCGACCTTGCCGCTGACGTCGATATCGCGCCAATTCTTCCTCTAAATGGACATTTAAACTGCTTAGGGCGCTGCTTAAGGTCGGCTTCAAAATAAATAAATCAGGACTTTGAGGGGAAGCTTCACTTGAGGTGGGTTGTCTCATCTCACAGTCCTCCTACTAATGTCACGGGATACACGCAATTAAAACCACAGCCGATGTAGCTAAATTGACGAATAAAACGACCTGCGCTCCTTGCATATAGCCATCAAGGCGAATGCAAAGCTTAGAGTACACTAAGTCAATCAATTTGAGATATCCCAATATACTGCTAAAGATTTTAAATGCAAGCCCTAAACTCGAAATTCGAATGAGTCGGAAAAAAGGTGTGCGGCTGATTCGTCATCTGTTTGAGGGTAGGTTGGCGACATTCTATGAATATGTTCAAACTTTAAGACTCAAAATTAATCGTCCTATGTCTCTGCAGCCGCTGAACCATGTCTTGACCAATATTGAGAAGCAGGAAAATTGGCGATCGCGGCGCCAATTCCGTCGAATTGTCGAGATTTGGCCCAAAGCCGTTGGCTACGCCGTCGCCAGACAAACTAGACCTGTCGGAATACACCGACACATTCTTCAGGTTGCGGCCGCCAGTTCAGCTTGGGCGCAAACCCTAACCTTTGAACGCCGTCAGATTCTTGAGAAGTTGAATGCCCACGCGTCTATAGCGCTCACAGACATTCGGTTTTCCACGGCCCAATGGCGTAAATCGCCCCATAGTCAGACCAATCTCAGCGAGCTTGAACAAAATCGGCTATGGCGAGACCATCCCAGCTGGACACATGGACAGGGCTCTGCCCTTAAATCCGCCCCCCCATCAGGAGCCGAAAACCAAAATCCAATGGAAGCGTTTCAGCAATGGGCCAATCGGGTTCAAACTCGGGCTTTAAATCACCCCGTTTGTCCCAGTTGTCGCTGCTCGTGTCCGCCCGGGGAACTTAAGCGATGGTCTGTCTGCGCCATTTGTGCGGCAAAACGATGGTAACGATCGAATGGGTTGTCGCTGCTCGTGTCCGCCCAGAGAACTTAAGCCAGAGAACTTATAGCGGTTCTCGATCCCATTGAATTCAGTCTAAATCTGAGGATATTACGGCTAGTACAAGCCAAGTTCGAGGGGGATTGAACTCAATCCGGAAACGCTACAAGCGGTAGTTTGTCTGTGCTATTTGTGCTGTCAGGGCGTGTCATTTAAGTCGGCGCAATCCTAAGGAGAAGGAATACAGCTCCCTACGGACATTGGGAATGCGCGTTAGACACGAAAAAACCAAAATTGTCGCCCTTTGAGAGACGATCAGTCATTTTGAAGCGGAATTAGATTTTGTTCCTCAGGAGAATAAAGAATACAGAAATTGGACAGGAGCTGAATTCTGACTCCTGACTCCTGTATTCCCCCTTATGAAAAGTTTCCCGCTTTAAGTTATAAACCTGCTGTAAGCAAGTGAAATACCTGAATTAGATGGCCAAAATTATTATAAAATCTCGCTTTCTCTGAGCCAAAAATAATAACTAAAAAGGCAAAATTTACCCTTAGAATTTGGGTGATATTCCCCTTCCGTAAAGCACTTTTAAATCATTTCCGCAGCGATCCCCGTTTTTCAAAAAGGCGTACTCCATAAGATTTCAGGGATATATATCGAAATGTATCTGATTTTAACGGAAATATAAAAAAAACATAAAAAGAGACTCCCGGTTGGGAGGGGTCAAACACCTTTGGACTCAGTGGTTTGGAGTGGTTTCAGATTATTTGGATGAATTCTGAATTTCCTTCAAAATGTCGGAGGTGATGACTGATGGAACTCTCTTATGAGAATTGTAAAATTAGGAATTTCCCACTGCCGCAACTGTGGCTTTTATACCCCAGAAGGGAGAAGAGGTGGGCATTGTAGCCAACTCAATGTTCACGTTCAAAGCGAATGGAAAACTTGCTCATTAGCGATCTCACCCTTTATAACCCCTCTTCAAAGAGTAGAGGGGATCAGCCTATGGTCGCAGGAGATGCTCAGGTTGCCTGAGGAAGATCTTGAGATCATTGATGATAGCTGTGCGCCTACTTTGAGATAAGGATTTTAATCATTCAGTTTTTGATCCCCGACTCCTAATCACGCAAATTGAGTTCTTTGTAAACCCTGTAATTCAGTTTTGAAACTTAGTTTTTTGAATTCCTTTTTTTCTAAATTGAGTCTGAATTAATTTCGAAAAAATAGATTGTCTGGTGTTCCTGAATCTGCTTGAGGAGTAAGCGGCTAGCTGAATTAAATCCCGAAATCTTCATGCGACTTGGAAAGACGCCTATGCATGAGCAAGGCGTCTTTTTCTATCTTTCTCACTAAGGCAGCCAGGGATACTGGCGGAAGTTGGGGGAGCGCTTTTCCAGGAAGGCTTGCTTGCCTTCGCTTCCTTCTTCAGTCAGGTAGTAGAGCAGCGTAGCGTTGCCGGCTAATTCTTGAATGCCTGCTTGCCCATCGCAATCCGCATTAAAGGCTGCTTTCAGGCAACGGATGGCGATTGGACTCTTGGCCAAAATCTCCTGCGCCCATTTGACGCCTTCAGATTCCAATTGGTCAACGGGGGTAATACAGTTGACCAGTCCCATCTCTAAGGCCTGTTGAGCGTCATATTGGCGGCAAAGGTACCAAATTTCGCGGGCCTTCTTTTGACCCACGATACGGGCCAAATAACTCGCTCCAAATCCGCCATCAAAACTACCGACCTTCGGGCCAGTTTGCCCAAAAATGGCATTATCGGCGGCGATGGTCAGGTCGCATACGACATGGAGAACATGGCCGCCGCCGATGGCGTAACCCGCCACCAGGGCAATGACCACTTTAGGCATTGACCGGATCAATCGCTGCAGGTCTAGGACATTGAGTCGAGGCACGCCATCTTCCCCGACATATCCTGCCTTGCCTCGGACGCTTTGATCTCCGCCTGAGCAAAAGGCGTATTTCCCATCGGTGTGCGGACCCGCCCCAGTTAGCAGAACAACCCCAATCCGGCTATCTTCCCGTGCATTTGAAAAGGCGTCATAGAGTTCAAACACCGTTTTGGGGCGGAAGGCATTGCGTTTATGGGGACGGTTAATGGTAATTTTGGCAATACCGTCAGCTTTGTGATATTGGATGTCTTCGTAGGTTTTGGCGACTTGCCATTCAACTTGCATAGGTAGAGCGATCTCAAACTTGACGACTATTCAGGATTACCATTTGTTTTGTCAGAGGCGTAAGTCCTCCAGACGTGCTTGGTCTCCTTTAAACATTAAGATCCGTTCGAGTTGGCTTCAAAATGGTGAAGGACTACCGCAGAATGGATCCCAGCTGCCTTAATATGCTCAAGTTTGGATATGGCTTACTACTGGTTCAAAGCATTTCACATTATCGGCGTTGTCGTCTGGTTTGCGGGCTTGTTCTATCTGGTCCGTCTTTTCATCTATCACGCAGAAGCAAAAGCAGAACCGGAACCGGCCCAAAGCATTCTAAAAAATCAGTATCAGTTGATGGAAAAGCGCTTGCTTAACATCATCACCACCCCAGGCATGATCGTCACCGTGGCTATGGCGGCGGGGCTCCTTACCCAAGAACCGGAAGTATTGCACGACCGTTGGATGCACATCAAACTTGGACTGGTGGCCCTCCTCTTGGGCTATCACTTTTACTGCGTTCGCCTGATGAAGAAATTGGAAAAAGATGAGTGCCAATGGACGGGGCAACAGCTGAGAGCGTTGAATGAGGCTCCGACCCTTCTGTTGGTGACAATCGTCCTACTTGCTGTATTCAAAAATAGCTTCCCCACCAGCGCAGCGACCTGGCTGATTGTAGGGCTAGTCGTTCTGATGGCGGCTACGATCCAGCTTTACGCCAAAAAACGTAGGTTGGATAAAGAACGCCAAGCAGCGATGGCGATGTCTACGGAAGATCAGGCGCTGCAGAACTCTTAGGCGCTTGAGATGGGACCTAATTGTAGAAATTACGAGACTTCCCTACAGGTTTCCACCTTCGTCGGAATAACAGAAAAAACCAGTCCTGAATACTTCTATTCTCCTTAAGAGAGCCAGGCTTAGGTCATTCGCGTAAAATCAGGAATCAAACCACAGTCCTCAAAATTAACTGGGTTCACTTGACGATAATTGTCTGCTGACCGCTGTATAGTCTGCCGCCAAAGCCCTCTAAGGCTAAGGCGGCAGTGTTGTTTTTAGAAATCTTGTCAAAGAACTCAGATATTTTTTAGTCTTGGCTCAAAAATTCAGGTTGCACATCCAAAATTAAGTTATTAAGATTTATGTATAGGCGCTTGACTCTGTTCCGAAGACGTAAGTTAGCGAGGTTTAAGTCATGACTCAAGATCAATCTAAATTCGGTTTCACCAACTTTGCAGAAAACTGGAATGGTCGCTTGGCCATGTTGGGTTTTGTCATTGGTCTAGCGACTGAACTGTTGACTGGCCAAGGAATCCTTTCTCAACTCGGTTTGATGTAAGCGTCTTTTTTCTGGTGTGTTGATTCATTTGTCATTTGCTTCTCTGCAATCAGTTAGTCTCCGTTGACGTTCCTGCGTCTTCTAGTTAGTGACTAATCAGTTGTCAGAATACTCAGGTAATTGGGGTGAGCACTGCTCACCCTTTTCTATTGAATTGAGCTACGACTGTTTCTACTTCAATCAGGACAAAGCGCTTAAGGGGCCTAATCGTTAGGACGCTTATCTCCACTTAGAGTGAGAAGCGCATCATTTCTCCAACAAACCTGCGTCTCCCTGGTTGAGTTCACACCAGGTCGAGATTGGTTTGATGGCGGAAGGAATCACAGCCTCGGGGGGAAACTCCAAAATGGTTTCCCGATAGGCTAAGTAACCAGATTCTGCAAAGGATGTCAGCATCCTCACCAAAGCCAACCAAACTCCTTCCTCAAATTCCCAAGCCCGTCCCAGGTTAGACCGATCTGCAATGGAGCGTAGGGCCCAAAAGTAGGTGTTCCTCACCATCGAGCCCTTTTTCTTGTAAGGGGGAACATCGTCAGGGTGAATGTAGAGGACTTGATTTTTTGTTTCGGCTCTCATGGGGCTCCCTTACTCCCTCAAACCATTTTGGTTTACGTCTAATCCCCGTAATACCTTAAAATTTCAGGGTTCGTACAAGTATAATGTTATAGATTAATACATATATACCATGTCTACTGCAGTTTCCCTGCAAAACGTTCATAAGGTCTATAGCAATGTTCCAGTAGTTAATGACCTGTCTCTGACAATTCAGCCAGGAGAAATCTTTGGACTCCTTGGCCCGAATGGCGCCGGAAAGTCCACCACCATTCGGATGTTAACGACGCTGACTCAGGCCACCCAGGGAGATATTGTGGTGGCGGGCTATGATGTCAATCGCCAGCAACTTCAAGTTAGGCGGCAAATTGGCGTTGTGCTTCAGCAAATCAGTGTGGATGGAGACCTCTCTGTTTGGGAAAATATGGAGTTCCATGGGCGGATGCACCATATTCCAAATCCTCAACGCCAGCATGAGATTGGCCGTTGGTTAGAATTTGTAGAATTAGCAGATCGTCGAAATGATAAGGTGAAGACCCTATCTGGCGGAATGAAACGGCGACTTCAAATTGCTCGGGCATTATTGCACAATCCCAAAATCTTATTCTTGGACGAACCTACAGTGGGTCTTGATCCCCAAACCCGTCGCCGCCTATGGGAAATCATTAGAGGGTTGAATCAGCAGCAAGGCATGACGATGTTACTGACAACCCACTACATGGAAGAAGCTGAATATTTGTGCGATCGCATTGGCGTGATGGATCGGGGCCGATTGATTGAGATGGGAACCCTCATAGAGTTACGGCGCAAGCATGGGGAAGGTATTGTGATGAAGAAAAAAGGGGATCGCTGGGACTATACTTTCTTCTCTACCCTTAAAGAAGCCAACGATTACCTAGATCAGCAATCCGATAAAACCGGTATGATGACTCGATCCTCTAACTTGGAAGATATTTTTGTAGAACTCACCGGACGGAACCTTGATTGAGAATGGGCGTACTTTAGAGTTAAGTCAGAAAACTGTTTGTTTTAAGCTTGATTTCGCCCATGCCGCGTTTTGCGAGTAAGATTGAAGCCATTCTTTATCTCAAGGGTCAACCGCTGTCGCTGGCGAAGCTGGCGGAATACGCCGGGTGCGATCGCAAGCAGGCGGAAGAGGGCTTAATTGAGTTAATGACCGACTACGCCCACCGAGACGGCGCCTTAGAAATCGTTGAAACGCCTGAGGGATATAGTCTGCAACTGAAAAATGCGTTTAAGCACCTGGTGGATGTCTTAATTCCTTTGGATCTTGGGGTGGGGGCGTTACGAACCTTGGCGGCGATCGCCCTCAAAGGCCCCATCGCCCAAACAGAATTGGTTGAATTGCGCGGGTCTGGAGCCTATCAACATGTCCCAGAGTTGGTTCGCTTAGGCTTTGTTCGGAAACGCCGCCAGTCCGATGGCCGTTCCTTCTGGCTTCAGGTAACGGATGAATTCTATAAACATTTCCAAATCGACAAATTACCGCAAATCAAGCTGCCCACTCCTTCACAAAAGGATGAGGCAGTGCAGGGTAATCTGGATATAGCGACTGATGATAAAGCTATTGATATTGATAAAGTCTCAGAGTTAGGGGAAGCTCCCGATTCGGATGAAATCCCAGATTCAGATGAAATCTCAGATTTAGCAAAAGATCCAGATTTATAGAGGCGTATGCCGAATGCCAATTAATTTTGTTAAACTTTCATTAAATCACTAAGATACTTTAAATCATAGTCCTCAATAGTGGAGAATCTTCACTTCCTGGCAAAGACTTAGTTTAGGTGTCAGAATAGATCAAATCCTATTAAGGATTTGAGGTAGGAAAAAGCTGTTTTCCAGAGCTTCTTTATTTATGGTCTTTAACCCTGAAAACGCCGATTTCATGAGCATCAATGCGGAAAGCACGCAGGCTAATCAGCTGTTGAAATATCTTCAGCACCAGCCTCCTGAGGTTTTAACCCGAGTCGCTCAATCCGTCAGCTCCGAGATCAAGCAGATCATTTCTCAAAATGTTCAGGGGCTAGTGGGTGTTCTGCCTTCAGAAGGCTTCAACGTCCAAGTAACAACTGATCGGGAAAATTTAGCCGGATTGTTAGCCTCAGCAATGATGACTGGCTACTTCCTGCGCCAGATGGAACAACGGATGGAGCTTGAGGATACTTTATCAAGTTCTCTCTCTTTAGGTCTGGATGCCAGCAGCGAAGAACCAGACTAATCAGCCTTGCTGTGAATGTTTAGAGACGTCGAACCTCGCCGTCTCTAAATTTTATTTAGAATTTAGAGTTACGCATCGTTACGCGATGCACTCCTAAAAACTTGGTATATCTAATTTTTCCATGTTGCACATCACGTTAGCGGCAACTTCTAATACTGTTAATTAGGATGTTTGACTATCATAATGGTCTAAACATATTTTAGCCATCTCATATGCGCCCTCTGTGCATACAAACGGCCAGATGGCGGCGGGTTATAATTCCTTTCCCCTATTCTTGAAGTTCTTTAGGTAAGGCGGTGGGCAATACTTCTAATGTCTCTTTGGAGCCATTGCGATTGACTTCCACTTTGAGAACTTTACCAATGGTGCTGGCTTCAACCTGGGTTTGAACCTCCGTAGCATCTTTAACGGGGGCTCCAGCAATTTTGTTGATAATATCCCCCTGCTTAAGCCCAGCTTTTTCCGCAGGGGCTCCCTCCATCACTCGGATAATGATCACCCCTTGATCCTGGGTGACCTTGAGATTCAGATCCCGATCCCGATTAATCCGGTCTCGCATCTCTGGCGTCAAATTAACCATTTGGATGCCTAAATAGGGATGCTGAACCTCCCCTGTGTCGAAAAGTTGATCGGCAATTCGTTTTACCGTCTCAATCGGAATGGCGAACCCGAGGCCCTGAGCATTGGCGCGAATAGCGGTGTTCATGCCGATTACTTCACCCTGATCGTTGATTAAGGGTCCGCCAGAATTCCCTGGATTAATGGCGGCGTCGGTCTGAATAAATCGAACCCGCTTATCCGGTACGCCGACTTGAGAGCTGGTGCGGCCAATGGCGCTAATGATGCCTGCGGTTACCGTATTATCCAGTCCTAGGGGGTTGCCAATCGCGATCGCCCATTGTCCCGGAGAAAGATTTTCAGTACTGCCTAAAGAAACCGTAGGTAAGTCAGAGGCGTCAATTTTTATCACCGCAACATCGGTAATCGGATCGGATCCTAAAACTTCTCCCTCAAATGTCCGACTATCTGTGAGGGTAATGGTAACGATGTCGGCGCCCTCTACCACATGGGCATTGGTAATTAACTTACCATCCGAACTGATGATAAACCCTGAACCCGTCCCCTTTTCAAGATGTTCGGGAAATGGGGCTGGAGGTTCTTCCTCCCCAAAGAAACGCTTGAATAAAGGATGCTGGAAGGCTTCAGGAATATCTGAGGGCACTGAACGGGCGGCGTCAATTCGCACCACTGCGGAGCCGACTTGCTCCACCGCTTCAGCAATAAAGTTAGGATTCGTTTGCGCCAATACCGTTGAGGGAGGCGCAAATTGATTTGTGGTCTCCACCACAGATTGCAAAGAAGTTGTCACTGCCTGAGGCTTTGGGATGGGCTTTACTTCTAGTTGCTCGGGTTGCTCGGGAGAGACGTTTTGTAGAAAGTAATGATGACCAAACCACCCTGTACCACACCCTGCCGCCAGTAATACAGCGTAAAATCCCACATGCTTGGGAGAGAGGCTCATGACATTTTCCTCGTGGTGAAGACGAACTGGAGTTTTGAGTCTTAATCGGATGACTATACTTTAGCGAATTTACCTAAACAATCTCCTAAGGAATGGGGAGGACTTTCTCCGAATGTCCAAATTCATTTGTCCCCCGTAATTGCTAAGGCATTTGCTAAGAATAATGGATGTATAACTACAGCATTATGTTACACATATGTTACATATATGTTCGTTAGGACCGGATTCCGCCTCCCAACTCCTGTATTCCTTCTCAGGGGAAGTTTCCCAGGTTTAGTGGATCAGCCTCCAAACTGGATTAACCCCTGAAGTAATTTCCTTACTCTATCTAGAAAATGATGGGATTATTACCAAAGTTCATCGGTGCGGCGGCGGTTGGAGTGGGATTATGGATGAATCCAGGGACAGGTGAAGACGCCTATTTACGAGGCGTTGAATTGGCAGAAGCGTCAATCTGTCCCCCCCCCGCCTTATCCCAACTGGTCAATTACACCCTTGAAACTGGAGACACCCTTGAGACCGTCGCTCAGCGATATGGAGTGCTCCCTGTCACCCTCCAGGGGATGAATCCGTCCCTGCGCCAGGGGGATGTCCCCATCGGGGCGGAAATTGTCATTCCTCCCTTCAACGGAATTCAAGTGGACGTCCAGCCCGGACAGACTTGGCGGCAGGTGGCTGAAGCCTATAATGTGCGCGCGGATGTCTTATTTGAAATCAATGGCTGTCAGGCGACCGTCCCTCCCAAGATCTTTATTCCTGGGGTGAACTGGTTTCCGGGGTTCACCGCTGCTGGAACCGGCGCTGACTCGCCCTCACCCGCACCCCCGAGGTTTCAAGGCTATCCTCTGCCTGAGACGGCGCCCATCGTTTCAAATTACGGCTGGCATCCTCACCCTTCCCGTGATGAGTTGGTGTTTAACAGCGGCATCGCCCTAGCAAGCGCCGCTAACACGCCCGTTCTGGCGGTGGATGACGGCGTTGTTGCATTTGCTGGTCAACAGGATGGCTATGGCAATCTGGTTGTGATTAATCATCGCCAAGGTCTGCAAACCCGTTACGCCAATCTGATTAATCTATCGGTTACTGTGGGGCAATCTGTTCGCCAAGGGATTCAACTTGGCGTCATCGCGGCAGGAGAGACTAGCGCAAATTCCTATCTATACTTTGAGGTCCGCTCTAATTCTGACCTGGGCTGGGTTGCCCGCAATCCTCAGGAATATATTCCGGCGTTGGGATTGCAGTAATTACCGCCAAATGTGGAAATCTCGTCGGGAAGCGCCTACAATTGCCCATAGTCCCTGAAACAGGCAGAGTATGGTAATGACAAGTATCGGCTATGGCCAGACAACACCCGGGGCAACCACCCTACGAAGACCCTAATCTATTTACTGGCGGGGAAATTAGCGCTGGCGATTCTGACCCTGCGAAGCGAGGATTCTGGCTGAGTTTATTTTTGGCTCAACCGCTCCTTATGGTGGGCGGAATGTGGATGTTGCTGGTATTAATTGCGGTGATCGCCTTTGGCGGCCTCCTCAATCCAGAAATAAAACCCCTGCCCAGAATGAATCCGTTAGAACAAGCCCGCCTATCCCGCATCCAACGGTCTGCTTCTACAGAAGCCGATCAAGAGCGTCAACTATCCCATCTAGCGGAGAATGAACTGAGATCGACCGACGATCCTAAGGTCGCTGACTCTCTTCTGGTTGATGCAAATGAGGAGAACAATGATTCAGGTCCCAGCATTCCAGTGTGGTCCCTGGCGACCCTGGCCCTGATTTGCGCATCAGGGTGTTGGGTGATTGATAAGGTCCTGAACGCACCGCCTTCCGCTCCAGTCAAAAAACTGCGACAGCCTCAGCCGGTTAAGTCTAATGGACTGACCCCCAGAACCTTAAAGCTTAAGCCTTATCTCGCCTCCACTCCCTCTTCCTCGCAGCCAGAGGGCAAAATGCAGCGGCTTCCCGGCCAGACCCCAAACGCTCACCCAACGGCGTCTCCCCCGCCGGATTCTGACTCGGTTGTTCCCTCTGTTGTCCCTCCGACCGAAGTTAGTTCCCTTGATTGGCCGGATGGCAGTCTGGCTCATCAGCTCGATCTGCGACAGCAGAAATCTCTGTCCTCATGGCTTTGATGGGGAGCCTCAACTTTGCCCGACCTGCCCATTGTCTATCATCCTGACTATGTCGCCCCCTTACCCGCGGGCCATCGCTTTCCAATGGCGAAGTTTGGCGGTCTTTACGACCGACTGGTTGGCGATGGAGTGGCGTCTATCAATCAGATTCATCAGCCGACTCTGCCGACTCTGGCTTGGGTTGAACAGGTTCATGCGTCTGATTATGTGAACGCATACTGTCAGGGGGGACTGGATAGCAAGGCTCAGCGTCGCATTGGTTTGCCCTGGAGCCCTGCGCTGGTGCAGCGCACTCGGATGGCTGTTGGCGGTACGATCTTGACGGCAAAGTTGGCGCTTGAACAGGGGGTGGCTTGCAATACTGCTGGGGGCACTCACCACGCGTTTCCAACCTATGGGTCTGGATTCTGTATTTTTAATGACCTGGCGATCTCAGTCCGAGTTTTGCAACGAGCAGGCCTGATTCAAACCGTTTTGATTGTGGATCTGGACGTCCATCAAGGAGACGGCACCGCCTGTATTTTTCAAGACGACCCCGATGTCTTCACCTTTTCCATGCACTGCGCCGTGAATTTTCCCAGCGCTAAGCAACAGAGCGACCTGGATATTCCACTTCCCGCAGGCATGGAGGACGACGCCTATCTTCAAACCCTGGCGGCGCATTTACCAGATCTACTGAGCCAATTAAACCCTGATTTAGTGCTGTACGACGCCGGGGTGGACACCCACATTGGCGATCGCTTAGGCAAACTCGCCCTCACCGACACAGGCCTCTTTCGTCGAGAAATGCAAGTCCTCAGCACCTGCATTGCGGCCCGATATCCCATCGCCTGCGTCATTGGCGGCGGGTATGCTGAGGATCTGGACGCGCTAATTTATCGACATTCCCTCCTTCATCGAGCGGCGAGCGATGTCTATCGTCAATATCGACTGTAGACTCTATGTATTCCCCATAAGACCCAATTCTCTATAAAGCCAGAAATCTCCATCAGAGACGCCTGATAAAGAAATGACTTGGATTGTTGCGACGCTCTATAAATTTGTTCATCTGCCCGACTACGTTGAGATCCAGCCCCGCTTGTTAGCTCACTGCAAATCCGAGGGAGTGAAAGGAACCCTGTTGCTAGCTCAAGAAGGCATCAACGGCGCCATTGCCGGTACACGCGCAGGCATTGACTCGGTCCTGGCTTGGCTTAAACAAGATCCGCGCCTATCTGATCTGCAGCCGAAAGAATCCATCGCTGAGCAGCCGCCCTTTGAGCGCATGAAGGTGCGCTTGAAAAAGGAAATTGTGACCATGGGGTTACCGGAGGTGGATCCCAACTCACAAGTGGGGGTCTATGTCAGCCCTGAGGATTGGAACCGCATCATTTCAGATCCAGAGGTGGTTGTGATTGACGCCCGCAATCAGTATGAGATTGATATTGGCACCTTTCAATCCGCCCAGAATCCGAATATTCAGTCTTTCCGTCAATTTCCAGACTATGTGCGGAAGACTCTGGATCCGACGAAGCATAAGAAGGTCGCTTTATTTTGCACCGGGGGAATTCGTTGCGAAAAAGCCTCTTCTTTCATGCTGACTGAAGGCTTCGAAGCGGTCTATCATCTCAAGGGCGGCATCCTCAAATATCTAGAAGAGATCCCTGAAGCCGACAGCCTCTGGCAAGGCGAATGCTTTGTCTTTGATCAGCGGGTGGCGGTTCGCCATCGTCTGGAGCCTGGAACATATAATCTTTGCCACAGCTGCGGCCATCCCATTTCAGAGGCTGACAAAATCTCACCTCATTATGAAGCAGGGATTTCCTGTCCCCATTGTTTTCACATTCTGACGCCTGAAAAACGCCTTCGCCAAGAAGAGCGGCGGCGGCAGGGGGGGCAGGCTCAGTTGGATGATCGACTGGGATAGGGGGAGGGTGAGGCAGGGGAGGCAGGGGAGGCAGAGGAGGCAGGGGAGGATGGGGGAGCAGGGGAAAGGACAAGTAACAAGAATAAGTAACGAGTAACAAGTAACAAGTAACCAAAATCCAAAATCTAAAATCTTCTGACCAAAATCCAAAATCTAAAATCCAAAATCCTCTAACGAATGACCAATGACCAATGACCAATGACCAAAATCCAATTCTATTGCTGCTTCAACGCCAGCGTAAGTCCGTCAGCAATGGGAACGACGCTAAGGGTAATGCGCGGATCCCGGTGGAGCTTTTGGTTTAAGTCGCGAATGGCTTGGGTGCGGTTGTCCTTAACCTCAGGGTCTGCTACTCGCCCTGACCAAAGGACATTGTCAATGGCGATCAGTCCGCCGGGGCGCACGAGTTTCAGGGCGCGCTCATAATAGTTGTCGTAGTTACGCTTATCGGCGTCGATAAAGGCAAAGGCAAAGGTATTGGCCTGCCCTGTCGCTAAGAGATGATCTAAGGTTTCTAGGGCGGGGCCGATGCGGAGGTCAATCTTGTCGGCGACGCCTGCCTGACGCCAGTATCGACGGGCGATCGCAGTGTACTCTTCGCTCACATCGCACGCCACTATTTTACCGTCTGGCGGTAAGGCTAGGGCCGTCGCCAAGGCGCTGTAGCCAGTGAATACCCCCACCTCTAGAGTTTTCTTAGCCCCCATTAATTGAACGAGTAGGGCCATAAACTGTCCCTGTTCTGGAGCAATCTGCATCCGCCCCATGGGATGCAGCGCCGTCTCCTGACGTAGTTGGATTAAGACTGCAGGCTCTCGCAGAGAAATCGATTGCAGATAGCCATAAAGCCGCGCGTCAAGTTCTAGGGTTTGAATCGCCATGGTCGGGAGTTAAGGGTTGAGAGCTAAATGTCGAGAGCTAAGGAAGGAGAGATCTCGCCGATCAGTAAACAATTCTCAATAAACAATTCTCAATGTTCACTCTACTGATCATTGGCTATAGTTAATAAATAATCTCCTTCCTTGTTTTGCTTCTTCTTCCTTCTCTCAACTTAGCTTGCTTCTCTCAATCCATCGCTAAAAGCGTTGGCAATTTCAGGATATGGAAATAGAACAAACCCACAATCAGGATGGTATAGGCGGTTGAACTGCCTAGGCCAATCCAGAGATCCTTTTTCATATCTTTCTCTCGGTTTGAAAAGACCATATCCGTTACGCCTACCTGCACCATCACAATGCCGAGGACATTGGATATCCAATAGCCCAATATTGTGAAGGGTAGGAACCAGTCCGGACGGATCCAGCTCACTAGGTAACCGAAAGCATAGGCGATCGGTAGATTAAAGAATAGATCATTCCACCATGATAGGGGGGACAGCATATAGCCAAGCCCGATTATTAAGCTATTCCTGATGGTTTTGAACATGCCAGGGGTGGAGCAAGGGTTAAGATTACGAGCAAATAACTTGCCGCATCTTTTTCATATTGCCAGGTAAATCTTGCTGAATGGCTTGCTGAATGAAAAAACTCGGCACAGGAACCAGTGGGGTGGCCTGTACCGAGTAAGTTAAAAGGGTTCCTTTTTCATAATCCTGTAGGGTCAGATCGGCGGCAAAATCAGAGAAGGCGCCCCGTTCAAGCCGGAATTGAATTTGCTGATGTAGGGTCTCAAAAACTTTTAGGTAAATTTCTACCTGGGCGGAAAACATTAGAAATGCCTTCCTCGCCACCTGGTACAGACGACGACAGCGTTTTGAGCTACGGATGCTCTGGTCTAACACCTCACTCTGAACAATATCAGGGAAATAATGGATCCAGCGAGAGTAGTTTGTGAGTTGGACCCAGGCTTGCGATCGCTTCATCGGTAAGTACATTTGAGCCGTTACTGCGCCGCCGCATAGGGAGTGGGAGCGAGTTTCTAATAGGACTTCCCCCTTTAACAGTGCAGTGCGATCGGCGCCCAATGCAATTAAATTCTCCCTTTGATTGCTCAGATTGGGTGGGATCACGGCATTATTACTCGTCGCCATATTGACTTCATCTCCTTTCCTACGTCTTGCTCTCAGGAATGGATACATTACACAGGAATCACATTCCTCAATAAATAACTTCTCTCTCTAAAGGGTATTATCCCCTTCTAAACCAGTAGAAACATCAGGAGAACATTTGCTAAAGTTGAAACTTCTATAAAAGTACCTGGTTTCTGAAACATTTATAAATATTTGGTGAAGTTGGTCATCAGCGGTGAACAGTTCCCTCGCCTCAAAGCCTTTTCAGTGTTTCAACATTATCCCAAGATAGAGGTGCGCCTTATGCTAGGGGTGTACATGCCAATCACATCGTTGATCAGAGGATAAACCGATGCCTTTTGGGCCACGCATACCTCCTGGAAGCAAACTTTTTTTGACCTTATTGGCGATTACAACAGTTGTCTGGATGCTCAGAGGCTTTGGGCTGCTGTCCTTTTTACCTGGGATGGTGATTTGGATGCTCATTCTACTTTGCTTTGCGACTGGCATTCTCAATAGTCTAAGGAGCATCCGTTAAATAGACCTGTCCGGAAATTTGGAGCCCTTGCATAATCTTGATTTCAGGCGATCAGCACGTCCTCCGCACATAACGAAGGAATGGGGGTTTGAACCTATTTTGTCAGTTT
>JAAUYH010119420.1_pt1 | contig 17712 bp, 9 predicted proteins | sample 7278061 | NCBI WGS metagenome assembly JAAUYH01 (sample SAMN14350203, study PRJNA611818) | marine sediment metagenome | isolation source: surface marine sediment (0.6m) | place: French Polynesia: Moorea | collected 2018-08 | reverse complement strand
TTATGATTTAGCTGGGACAGACTTCGCATTTTTCCCATCAAATTTGACTTGAAGGTTATAATGAGTTTGAATTTTACCTAATTTTGCTGTTCAAACTCGTACAAAAGCTGCAAGATTCACCGAGAAGCTCGAAGTCAGATAAGATAAATTTATGTGAAATCTGCAGAAACTAATCGGAACAAAATCAGGCATTAGGCTGTGATTGCCCTTATAAGTATCATCAATCCTATTCATAGCTAGATAATTGTTTGGAGTATGATAATATATTGATACCGATATATACATTCTTGAAATGCTTGCGTTTCCATTGTGGCGAGGACCTCAACGCAGGTAAAGATTTATTCATTTAAAATTATTAAAGAGATGGATTATAGCTATATAAAAGAGAATTTCAGTTAAGATTGTAATATAAGAAAATTGGAATAGATCAAAAATAGACTTATAATGAAGCCTTGAATGTCAATTGACTACAAAAGGAACACGAGAAAAGCAGCAGTCTACTCTTTTTCTCCAATTCATTTTCCTCTAGCATTTTCCTGCTACCAGATACTGGAGGAATGCATTTGGATCTGATTTGGAGTATTTGCGGATCTAAATAGCACAAGAACAACCTTCACGAGGGGAGTTGATTTTTTGTAAGATCAAAATCGGTTCATCAGCGGAATGCAAACATTAATGTTTACTGCGAGAATTTTGGTTCTGGAAAGAAAACATTACGACAACTGTATGCGAAGAAAGTGGCGAGTATTCAATGGTTGTTGTGATAAAAGGCCAAGAATTTATTCTTTATGGTTAAGCTTGGCACGACAGTTTTCCTGTAATTGAGAGACTAAGAGAAGTTCCATTCAGAATATATTTTGTTAACTGGAGGAACTCTATTTACGTAGCGGAAAGTCATAATTGCCCCAAACTAGATTTATTATACTCTCTCCCACCCGCTATAATCTTGTGTGGTGTGTATACAGTGATTTTGCCGTTAGGGTAAGCAAGCTACGGCACATGAAAAATCAATATACCGAAATTATACATCATGAGCTCTTCCACGGGAAGTATCTCAGGAACTTCTCCAGAACCCAAACTTTACAGCATTAGGTCTAATATCGAAGCCTATGTGGAGTGATTTTCGCATACAGAAATCATAGTGAGTACAGTAAATGTGCACCTGAATCGCTTTAATTGAGAGGTGAGTTCAAGAATAAGTGTTTGATTTATTCTATTGCAGGATCAAGCCATTTATCTACAACAGTTTATAGGGTGCGCGTAAAATATAGGGCACATTTCAATCATGACCCATCGAAATATTAAAGAAGATATTTGTAGTATTTTTTACCACAAGTAATATGCTCACTTGTTACGTTTTGTTCTATGTCTCATTTATTTCAAGGTAAAAAATTTATGCGACAATTCGTAAAAAGGGAGTTTTTGGCGTTTAGAAAGCTACAGAAGGCGAAATATGTAACCTGGTACATGAAAACGCAGTCTATTACAACCGTCTGAAGGCGCCATCAGACTAAGCATGGAGAAGCACCACCGGTACGCAACACAATTCTATGCTGGGTGAATAAATTTAATTTGAAAGGAAATTCCGAAAATAGAACAGGCCGTGGAAGACCTTCGGTCACTGAACAGTCCGTAAATTTGGTTCGATCTTACTTCAGGCGGCATCCTAGAAGATCAATAAGGCAAGCAGAAAGAGATCTATATATCCCCTATTCGGCAGTTCGGAAAATTCTGAGAACTCTCATTTACATGTTTCCGTAGAACATAACAAGAGTTCAGCATTTACGTGAGATTGACAAGCTTAATCGAGTCAGGTTTCCAGAGTGGTGCAAGCTGAGAATATCTGCAGATGTAAATTTTTTCGCACCATATTGTTTTTTTCTGATGAGAGTCTTTCTTGCATCGTGGATTGCGAACACTCAGAATACTCGCATTTGGGGGGACAGAAAATCCACGATCGATACAGGAGAATTAAAGGCATAGTGAAAAAATGTCAGTCTGGTTTGTCATTCCCTCTGAGGGTTTGCTAGACCCATATTACTTTGACAGTGAAACTGTGAGAAAAGAAGGTTATTGTGAATTATTGGACACTTACGTGAGAAACAAATTTGAAACCTTCTTTGAAAATCCATCATTCCAGCAAGATGGCGCTCCACCGCACATGAATCATGGTGTTCGTGACTTTTTAAGAGACACTTTTGGAGAAAACTGGATAGGAAAGTATGGCCCGGAAAACTGGCCCGCTAAATCACCTGATCTTACACCGCCTGAATTTTTTGTCTGATGATATGTTAAGGATAAGGTGTTCAAGACTTCTGTCAATAACTTGACTCAGCTTAAAGACAGAATAACGCGAGCAAAGAGATTTATAATGCAAAAAATGATTGAAAAAGTGTAGACAAACTTAGAAAATCGTTTGAATGCAATTATTAGAAAAAATGGTGGCTATATAGAAAATATACAGTACTGCAAAAAGCCATATTACTAGAATTCTTCGTAACAAACACATGTCAGACTGCTTACCTAAGGTGATGGACGAAGATGAAAAGGTTTGTATAATACGAAAACAGCTTTCAAATCTCCTTCGAAATTCAAGCCAATTGCCGACGAGAATCTGTGACGTACTTCTCTTCGTTCTATATCATTTGAAAATCAGGACAGGTAGATTATATTGCAAAACACCTCAGACGTCGTTATGCAACATTGTGTCTAACTGCCCTTCAAAATCTAATGAATATAACATAAATGTCAGCTGATATTGACGACTGTGAATTTCGAAAATCAAAAATTTTAGGCCTTCGGTTGGACGACGATTTTCACTTAAACTTGAAATTTTTTACGCCTTGCAGAAGTAAAATCGCTTAAGCAACGGAGAGTTTGGCAATTAAATAAATCCATGAATATAATCCTTCTCGGATTTCTCCTCTAATTTTTTACTATATTGTGTAGTCTCACTAAGGATACGACTTATTCCGCCCCATATCCGTAAGAAACATGATATTCTTCATCGGAAAAGTCAAGATGAATAGAGCTACTACACAATCTCTCTGGATTATGAGTTCTGAAGGAGCATCCTGGAGTACAAAAACGCTCAACTCTGTTTCTCATTCCGTTAGTAGTTCAAGATTAAATGAGGCGTTGACTAGACCAGTTCGTCTAAATCACATTTTTGGTAGCTAGAACATTCTGAAGAACTAAAGCCGCAATATTCGATGGTTTTGATCTATGAATTCCTTTAAAATGATGTCGAAAATGCAAATAAATGACGAGGATAGTTCTCAGGAGTTTCGACATCTATTCTTAATCAGCGAGAATTATTGCTATAAGACTTGAATTCTTTGTTTCAAGGTTTTATATGGCGGTGTGAAACATGTAGGAAAGTAAAGCGCTTCAATCAATTCCCCTCATTATGAACGCTAATCGGCGTCATCAAACGAGCATAAGATTCGCAACAATGCTTCTGTGGCTTTCGAATTTGCTTCTAGTGTTATAACATCTAATTCCATCAAATTCATCGAAATATCTCTATCCCTTGCAAGCAAAATTACTAAATGAAAATCAGGATGAAACACTTCAGCGCATTCCAATGTGTCACAGAAAGTATGATGTTTCATGTTACACTCTTTTTCTTCGCGACGGGAAAGGTGGAAGAAAGACTGTGTTCCAAAGCTGCAATGTTAGATCAAATACTGTAAGAAAGTATATTCTACGGTGTACTACCTATCTTTATTATTGAAGGACACAATTATTTCCTTCTTATTCTTCTAAATGGACATATACTTCAGCAGTTTTTTGCTTGCAGGATTTTTCGATGAACCAGGGGAAATTTGCGTATAATTTATGCCGCATGAAGGTCAAAGTTTATAGGCGTTGATATTTGGATGAGGCAAAAATGAATGACATCATCGCAATGTCCAATAAGATTGGTGTTTAGAGATATTTCACACAATCATGCGTAAACAGTACTAAAAAGAGAAAACTGAATCTTTAGAACCGAATCAGGTATCTCAGGAATGTACTGAGCTGTGAAACAGAGTATTCTATATGAAAAGGTCCGATCTTTTCAATCAAATCATTAAGGAACAGCTTTTTGGCGCGGTAACAGCTCATGTCTGCATCGAATTATTATGAGAGAGAGGATTGATCCATTCTCACACAATTTTGATTTTAGATCAACCATCGAAGAGCGCTTTAAGGATGATCGGAATATCAACAAACTTGCTTCGGCTAAAAATTCGTGAGAAAATGGCGTTCAGTCTGTTGAAAAGTTATTAAGTATAAAATGTACCGGCCATTTAGCAAAAATACCTTTGTCGCTATTAATTAGCCTGAGTTTTATGGATTGTGTCTTGAATAATTCAGAAAGACTGCCGAAAACAAACTGAAACTACAGAGATAGATCTCTAGATAGAACATCAATGAAGACGTTCTGAAGCTGTAGAAAAAGCTCCATCGATCAATGCTAATGTAGGAGCAGTATAAGTGCACAATAGCCGGATTTTTCCTAATTCATCCAAGCTTCTTCAAATTTTCCAGTGCCATACTACCCTTGTTCATCTAGAACATGACGCTCAGTGGAGCAATGCCGTATGTGAGTCCTAGACGTCTAATTTTTCCGCTTTTGGCCCTCATCTCAGGTCAAGATGATCCTTCCCTCCTTAACCTTAGACAGAGTATATGTTTCTATTCAATTCGGATATTCGCTATCGATATCGTAAAGCATATTCTGCTTTAAATCGCTTGAGTTGAGATGAAGATGTGCAAAAATACCATTTGATCGAATTCAAATATTGGTAGAGCTTATGATAAACGCATCGTTTCCTGAATCATTTTTTGGCCCTAAATGTCTTCGTCCTCTGACAGCGGAAAGCCAAATTAAGTACATAATGCAATTCCTGTTTTCAGAACTTTTAAAACATTTGGGATTGGAACGATTTATGCTTTTCATTGACTCCAACCGTATAGAGCCATAGGGGTGGGTTCCTCTGTTGTAGATGCAGCACTTGTTGATGGTTGCTGGACGTCTCATTAGACATTCAATATTCCCATTCCATGTGATTATTTAATCTCCTGCAACGTTTTTGTGTCAGCTCAGTTTACACAACGATTGCCAGAAGCAGACATGTGCAATAATGCCGTGATGGCACACAATTATCCTAAAGAGACGACATAATGTATGCTAAAAGACACAACAAGAAACATGTTTCTTTTTGAAGGAAAAGCTTTCATGTTCAAACAGTGCTTCCGACAAATCTTGCCGGTTATCACGGGCGGGTCTAGATCCGAAATATTGAAAGTTTGTATCAATGTCTCAGAGTTACTCGCATTCTTCAGAATTCTTCTACTCTCATAGAATATGGGCCTAGCGCAACTTCGCGATCATCCTCAGGCATACCCATCTACTCTACAGTGCCCTGATTTCTTTTTCCCTCAGGGTGAAGGTAGACTTGAGCAGGTGAAGGACAATAATGATGTACTTTTACCTGATTTTTTTCAACACATCGAAACCTCTCGAGCTTTCAGCCTCTGTCTTTGAGAGTATCAAAGAAGATTAGAACAATACGGAATGGCTAACTTCACGAATGCTATTGATCACGAAAAATATCAAGCTCGGCAATAATAAAACAATGGTTGATTTTCGCATTCCCGGTGAAATCAAAATATTACAAATTATCAATTCTGTTGAAAACAATGATGCTCAGATTCAATTTTTGGCTGACATTTGGTATCTCATCAATTTTTTAATCAAGTAGAAGCTGGATCATCAATGCAGTATCATGGCTTGGTCTTAAAAAAGGTTATGATGTGATTCTGCCAAATGGCATATAAATCGTATTAGATGTGTTTTCGATAGATTTACAGACGATGTTCCCCACTTAATTTCTGCTACTTGGGCATTGAAAGGTGAAATTCTGGTATTAACTCAGATAAAATGCCGTACTGGTGATGAACATTGTCTTATTCCTAGGTTTACTAGAAAAAAGTTGCTAGATCGAGGTCGCTTCGCACTGACGACTAATAAGCCACAGGGAAATCTATTCCAGGCAAGCTAGGCATGAATTTGGACAATAGCCGCTTCTATCATGGTCACCTTTATGTTATCACAAAAATTCGTACATTTGTTGCGCTGATGATGGATGCTTTCGGTCCACCAAAATTTTAAGACATCGGGAGACGCTAGGCTAAATAAGAAGACATTCTCGTCTTTAATTCCATTTGACCCTAGGAATTCAAATACAGATAGCTTCAAAAAGCGATATAATGAACCTCTCCTCAACATACCTCATCTTTTCAGTTGTCTAAAACAAATGCAAAGCATCTTTTCCTTCATTTTTTGAGGCACTTGTTCCAAATTTGCCATATATTTGAGTCAATCTTTCGATTGAAACAGGTCGTAATTGGAACAATTTCAGATTTTCTTGTACAAGTTTTTCAATCTGCAACCCATGCAAAACTTAAATATCAATTAATTCTCAGTTCATCCACGAGTTTTATTGCATTTAAATTACGGGAAATATGTACTCGCCATTTCCATTTCTACATTAATCGAACAATTAATATTGCGCAAAATCTTGATTGCTATTAAACTTTCAATTTTATAGACAATTCTTCACAATGTTGAAGTCCGGAAGTTGTGTACAGTTTAATAAGTAATTCTTTAATATTTGAAATTTATTCATGGTTATGGATGATTGTTGAAAATAAAATTCTGTCTTTTAGAGAATAGAAATATGTAAAAAAACCACTTTTGATAAAAGTGTAATGGAATCCGAACTACAGAATTTCAGGACAAAATATTTTAGGGCAACAAGTGAAAAAGGGGCATGAAATCAAGCTTATTAATCCCCAAAAGGAAGTTATGGCGCAACTAAAAATGTCGGCTTTTTGAGTACCTTGAATATAATGATAAAATATATGAAATCTGATTAGTCTTAAAATTTCGATCTTTTAAGTTAGAAATCCACTTTGCACACTTACAACTTCTGCGATCTCTTTATTCTCGATACATATTCTTCATCAGATGGCAAAAGTGACGTTTCGTGATATTTTGAATCAGAGTATGTCTACCTGATGGCAAATGTTGCTCATCTCAAATAATGATTACAAGATCTGCTTATTCTGTTATAGTTAAGATTTTTTTTATAAATTTTCTTAGAAAAGCTAAATCTTGCTGACACTTTAAAAATAAAAGATATCACTTGTTACACTCCCTAATATCTAATTGAGTCCGAAAATCATTTTGCATGTCTGCCCTATGAAGCCAAAATTAGACTTTTCTTGTTCGATTATATACCAAGCTGTTCGCGGACAGATCTCATTAGCCATTCTTACAATTCTTTTAGAAAAGACAATTTCAGAAGCTGTATCAAATTGGATCTTGGTGCAACTCCGTTCCTCTATTACCATGCGTTATCTCAATTTGTTTTCTAGTGAGTTGTTGTGTCGATGCCGAACGGGTTTATACTTCCCACTTCAGCGTTATCATTGGATAATCTTCTTTGCAAATTAGCAAATCTTATTTTTCTCTCGGAATTTTAAGAAGGGCCATTGGAAAATCCTAAATTTAGATTCTAGTATTAGCAGAACAGATCAGATCATGCCTCTCATCAACCAATAAATTTATATCAGAGTACTATTCCTAGTTTAAGAAATTTAATTTTTTTTAAAGTTTTATTCGATAATTATCTTGTTTGCTTTTTTACATTGAATGAGAGCGACGTGGTTGGTCCACACTTGACAAAATTTTTGCCAATCACAAAAAGACAATCGACTAAGTTTATTTCATGTTTGGAGCAATCAGCGACCAGGCGAGGCACACCAACAAGTTCTGTGGGCGTCATGCGTGGGCGGAAGCCAAGTGTGCCCGGCGCGCCACGTCCGCTTCCGAACTCCGGCGATGAAATTGAGGTCTATTGGGCGGGGGACCGCCGCTACTATCCTGGGAAAATTGGCAATTTCGACCCAAATACGAACACTTTTCGGGTTGAATATGTTGATGGTGATGTTGAGAACCTTGACCTCAATACTGAACGCTGGCCCATGCGCGATGAAAATCCCAACTTTCAACGCACTCAAGAACAGAGACAGACTGCCGTTGTGAACCCTGATAACGCATCTGTGGAGCAATCCAAGAGCATGTCTCCAGCAAAGCGGCCGCCGGCCGTTCACAGACCAACTGCGCATCCTAAATCAGCAGCTGCACCGATTGCATCCGGCCCCCCTGCGAAAAGCGCGGCCACCCCGAATGTTAGTCCACCACCTAATACCGTCGACAATAAGTCGTCTGTGAAGAGAACACCCTCCACCCCAGTCCCAATTGCCCCCTCAACGTTCTTATCACGGGAGCCGTTACCGCTTCGAACCGCCGCCACCCAACCCCAAACAGTTATGACTTCAACACCGAAAGTACTCGTGAGAGTGTCGGGGCCCATGACCAAACCCACTTCTACTCCTGTTCCTCCCATCGCTAATCCAGCTAACCCTGTCCGACCAAACTCCAATCCAACTAGAGCGCAGCCTCCTGCATGTTTGTCTGTAACAAATCGAAATCAACCTGAAAACCCGACACCTGTATCGAACATTCCTGTTGCAACTTCTAACACTAGCACTCATGTTGGATCGACAGCTACAGTTCAATCCGGCACTGCAATTCGTTCTGCTGTGGAAATTGAAGGTTTACCTCATCACGGCCCACCGATTCCCCCGCAACTACCTCCCCTATCGAATCCTGCTGCACCCGTCATCGTGACGCGACCAGCACAATCGGATCCGTCTACATTGATTGGCAAAAAGCGCAAACATTCCCCAGATTCAAATGGTGACATCCAAGCAACGTCACCTTCCCCAGAACAGAACAATGGTTTGCCAGCCATTGTACCAAGGAGCACCGCCCCAATGACTATGTCAAGAAATGGCCAAAACAATCAATCTCTTCCTGGACAATCTGCAAGACTGCCCTTTGTCCCCCCTATGGCTAAACGCGCCCGTCCAGTTCCTGTTTCAGACAAACGGGTTCGGAAATTAACTACGCGTCCTGTTCCTGATTCCGTTCCCAGCGTATCGTTGATGGCTCGGTATGCTGCTGATGCCGCACGTATTGTCGCCATGAAGGAAACAGGACCTGTCACAAAAGAGATTGGCTCAATGAGAGAAACCATGAAACAGTGGTCAAAGGATCACGCTGGGGTAGCAGAGAGTCTCGACAGATTTGCGAGAAAACAAACTGCTGTTTTAGAATCGAGCACGAATGCAATGCGCGACGCTGAAAAGGCAGCGGGATTTGATGTGATGTTAGAGAAGAAACTTCAGAAGTACTTTTCTGTACAAGCCAAGCAGAACGAAGAACTTATGGGACGTATAACTAAACTCGAAGAAGAGCTGGAAAAGTCGAATTCGAAAATCAACGAGTATTATACGAACGCCTCTACTTCAACCTCTTCAACACCGGGTATCCTAGATGCAAAGTTAAGTCAACAATTGCTCGAGCATGCACGACAAACCTCTACTCTCATCGAAAAAGAATTGAAAGAAATTGCAGGCGTAACTCGCTCAGTTACTGGCACTGAGCTACAGAAGGAAGTAAGCAAGTTCTTCAAGCATGTGTTGGAACCACGAATACGGGATTTGGTTGCCGAAGAAGTGATGAAGAGTAAGACACTCTTTTCTACGGAAGGAAGTCCAGGAGCAGGTAACACAATTTCGAGCCCAAGGGAACTTCATGTTCCAAGCATCGCTCAGACTTTGGTTAGTCGTAGCGCCACGGTTTGGTTGCTTGAGGATACAGAACGATCGCCGCCACCTTCAGCAAACGCAGAGCTCGCAGTGTGGAGACGAGATTGTTGTACGAGATGCTTCAAAAGCGTAGTGAACACATTGAAAAGCTTCGAAACAGCCGATACGGCGCTTCGTGTGTTAAAAGCGGCATCGCATGACGATATTTCGTTTGCATGGTTCTTTGAACCAGGGGTGGAGTCGAATGTGCAACTTGCACGTGCAAACTACAATGCGTGGGATCCACCACTCACGAATGAAGAATGGGATGCAGAAGCAGGAGTTCTGCGTGAGTTGAGCAGAAGATACGCCGCCGCACAGAATTGCACACGTATCAACAGCGAGAATGATCTCGAAGTCGCGATATCTGTTACGCAGGCGGCTGTTGACATCGATTAGGAGTCGACTGTATATGTACCACAGAGAGATGATTTATTTCCTCGGAATGATGGAAGTGAACACAACTCGAATAAAATAATAAGATTGATCAGTAATACTGTACGAACAAGTACTGTTGAAAGTCCTGCTTCATCTGTCTGTCTCCCTCTCTCTCTCCTCGGCACTTGTTCTATTCTGCTGTACTACAAAACTGCAAAAATTATTAATGGTTTAAAGCAGCTGCTGTACGTTGGATCTAGATTTTTGATTAAAATGTAGGATTCAGGGTACGGTACCGTATACAGTGCAGAATCAATATGGTTTGAATTTAAAGGTTGACCGAGCGCCACCCACATGGGATACCCTTGCTACGGTGCTGTACCGAAAGACCTGCAAAAACATGGTTGATGGTTTGTCGTTGGGGGCGTGTGTGCTTGCAATTATTTGTTTGCTGCTTTCCGCTGTACAGGCTGTATTACCTGCTCGACATGTTTGGGGTCGGTATGCGCGCTTAGCTGTTCAAGTGCTATTGTCCGCCGTACATATCTCTGCAGCATCGGTGATGCTTGGATCAATAAAGTCGCAGGAATACTACATCTACATTGTAACCTCGGCTGCCTACCTTTTAATGTTTGGCTTTCTGGACCTCGCAAGAGAAGGAACATTCCAATTACGAGCCGGTTTTTCCGACTTACCCTTGGTTACCATTCGTGCAACGATAGCAATCAGTTTTATCGCCCTGTTGCATATTGGCCTTTCGTTTGGCTTGCTCGTGTTGCCAGATCCTGTTCCCCCTCTTAATTATTGTGGTCATTCCAGGTATTTATTACGCGATATTGGACCTTGGTTCGGGGGCGCAGTTTATGCGTTTTGGACATTTTACGAGTACGCGGGCGCGTTTTGTTGTGGGCCTTGGACCCGTTCTATCGTTTGCGGTGGGAAAAACGAGACACGTGATGATGATGAGCGTACACTGTGGATTCAACATCGTGTCACTGCCGCAATTGGTGCCGAAGCAACTATCGAATTGCTACAAGTGACATTTGTTGTATGTACTCTAGTGTTCTCTTGCGCGCTTACCGAAACAGCATCTCGCCGTGCACGAATTTGTTCCGGAATTGTAGCAGCAAGTACTCGTGCGGTTCCATTACTCGCTATTTCAAGTGCTACCTTGGCTGGTCGCTTTTTTGCAGCGAGAATTCGAGAAATGGCTCTAGTCCGCTTATCATGATGAACGAGCCCTTCTGTTTTTCCGTTTTCCTACCTCCTCGTTCGCTCAGTTGCTTACCGTAGGCATCGAGCTGGTATTGGGTGAAATTGCAAAATGAAATTTTTAATTTTCTAAATATCATTAACTGAGTTGAGCTCTGAAAGCGCTGTATCATGTTTCAAATTAGCACCAAGTATCGAAAATCGAGAAAGCGGGAGCGAGAAGGAGTATGTGTTGATCACGATTCGTTGCATTGTTGTCACATCATTAAGATTCTTCTTTACGTCAAGAAGGCTTGATCCAACGAAAACCCTCATCCAATTGAACTAAATTTACTTTTCGTCACTGGATTTATGCTTCGTCCAAAAAGCCATAGAAATTGTCAAAATTCATTAGTACCTACGGTACCCGTGAAGTTGTCCAGTAGCTTCTTGTACAACACAGCTTTTTCCATGAAAATTCCATGAGAGTACGAATGCGAGCCCTCCGATACTGGGGTCGGAACGCAGACCGCTCGAACTTCGCTTTAGTACCTCAAGTGAAGAAAAGTAGAGTATCGTACATCCGCTGAATGAGTCCGCCACACCATACGAAACTGATCTACTTCTGATCAAAATATTTAACGATATTCAGGTTGAAGATGAGAATTTCGGGACGGTAAACGGCCATACTAATTTCACGGTATTGTGGGAAATGTAGTGTGCAGTTAATGCAATAGAAAAACTTCTCTAAATTTCGCTGCCGAGAAAAGAACGTTTCGAATTCGTAGATTTGCGAAATCATCTGTTTGTAGTGATGCTGAATTAATCTTGCCTTCATTTTTCGAACTGGAGTGACTAGAGATTCTAACAGAGGATATACGCTTTTAGAACAGCTCTCGAAAAGTATTCCGGTCACAACATTGAGCCAGAAGGTGGGCACTATTGATAGGGCCGAGAAGCTGAAGGAGATCTAGATTTCATTGGCCCTTGTAATTTTTTTGAGGATACCAGAAGAGGGCTGTGCCCAGCGGCTGACGAAAAGAAGAATAGATTTTTGGTATTATTTATTGAATTCTTTGAACAGATCGAAAAGCTTCTCGACTCCATAACAAAAACATCTTGCGATCAGTTAATTATTTTCGGGATCATCACAACGTAATTCTGGAATTCAAATACAACCATTACGTTTTATTCTTAGACCAAAATAAGAATGCGCATGCTGAACTAGAGCTTATAATTCATGGCGATGTCCTTGTTCCTCCTCCCTTTGGAGTATCAGCTACACTCGTAACCGATGCTTTCATATTGGATAATTTACAACAGTCACCTACTGGAAGCTTATCGAGGAAATCTATTGGAAATGTCAAAAAGGCCGACGCAAATTCGTTTTATGTTGGCTTATTCTAAAGAGCTTCAACATCTAAATGACAATCATTTTAGCAATCTGATCTAATCGACAATGCACCATACACAGATTTTTAAGCATTGAAATCAGCTAGTTCACAAGCAAATTGTAACGAGAATAAAATCTGTTCCGACACCCTACTATGCAGAATCTATTCCGAAAAATTGATTGAAAAACACAGCAGTCGCAATTCACTTAATGATAATAGAATTTAGATGAAGGATATCAAGTGATGTGAAGATTGGATTGTCGATTGTTTGTCACAGTTAATTAATCTGATTTTTCCGAAAAATATGTGAAAATTATCACCAAAGTAGGACTTTTCTGCTGTAGTCTGGAAAAGTATGGTATCAATCAGTACTAACACGGACGTATTGGAAAAGATAAAAAAATTCTTTCTTTGTCTCACGAGCACTAGATTCCTTGTCCACCACTGTCTGTCTTTTAGAATGGTGACAGCAATTCAGAATATGGATTCAACATCTCGAAGCTTGGTATATGCCTGAGTATTCTTAGTGCCGTTCATGATGTAGATAATTCAATGCAAAGTATTTTGTGTTCAACAAAGTCCCTTTATGCTTTGACCAGGGAGATGCAGTAAATATCAAATGAATGGCAGTATTCGAATGCACGAGAAAAATAATGTTTTTTGCAGATGTGTCACTTGCTTCCACGCTTATGCATGTATCAGATGAATTAGTTTTGTTGACTGCAAATCGAATTTTGAAGATGAAGGAAAAGAATATTCGACTATTCGGGGCTGCGTAACTAGACGGGTTGATATCGCGAAATATACAGCAGTCTAGATCGAAGACTTCAAGAATCTTGGAAAATGTAGGCTACTTCTAAGAAGATTTGCCATATTCGTTGTAATAACTCTGCCAACAACGAAGAAAACAGTTAGTAAACATAGCCAAATTTCGCTGATCGGCCTAAATTTGCGATTATTGGTGCCCAATTTCATGTGTTGTGCTTAGGTGCTAATGTCCTGTGAAAGGCATATGGTAGATCTACATGTTTCAATCACAGATTTACTGAGGTAAATTTGGTTTTCCACCAGTAATAGCGGTATTCGCACCCTTAAACTCAAGCACTCCGAGCAAATAGCGTTAAAGATTGCAATAATTCGACCGAAACTTCGGCGAATCTTCATCGAATGTTTGCTCGAATGCAACTTAATTGTTGCACTTAGTCTGTCATTTAATGCCTACGTTATTGAATGGTCATTCATTATAATATGGGCCGTGTTTGATTTTCACCTGATCCCACAATTCATCATGCCGATGATTCATAGAATATCGATCGTAATATTGATTAAGTGAAAAATTATTCTCGTCTAGTTAATGCTTTTTTGAAGTGGTGAATGTAATGTTGCACCAATACTCTTTTTTCCACCTCGAAATGAATCTCTTGCATTAGTGATTCAGTCTGGTAATAAGTACGATCGTGCGCTCGAAAAGCAAAGCTAATAGAAGATTTCCTTAGTTCATAAGAAGATTGCACGACAATTTTTTGCAGTAGACAGTTCTAGATAACAACATAGATAATGTATAAAGGCACAAAGAAAATTTTAATTACAAATAATGGATGAATTAGAACCTAATCAGGCGACCAGCTTGAAAAATTTTCAATTTATAGGAACTCTTGCCTTCTTTCGGTTTTTGATCCGTAAGGTCATCACAATCTACCACTTAATCTTACAACCGATATCCAATATAGGAATATGAATTGATGAAGTGAATACCACTGATCCATCCCGAGACAAAATCTAATTGTAAAGGTGAGGCTATATTATATTGTTGCTGCAAGTCATTGGCAGTTCTAGTATTTGATCAGACAGAAATTCAAAAATCTTTAGTGCTATAAGATACGCACAAGCAAGCATGCATTCTTTTCAGCGAGTTGATTGCGTTGGAGTTGCGGAAATATGGCTCTGGTGCTGCTGAAGCAGTTCGTGAATTTCAATTTGACGAGAGAGTTTTCGACTAGGCTCTTAACTAAGAGGAACCTAATTCTAATGATGAGGATCACAGGTAATTTGGCGAAAAATGTTAACTTCTGACAGTTACCGTTCGAGAACCGGAGGGTAAATTTTGTTTATCTACAACCTATGAGCATTAATATCAGAACCTTAGGACCAAGACTTCATGGAGAATGAAAATATCAATTCGACCCCATCGAAATTTCAGTTGAAAAGAGGGAAAGTTGCTTCAGTCGTGTACAGAAAATAGGTGGCCGCGTCCTTGACGCAAGGATTCCATCTTCCTCTGCAAAAGGTTACGTGATAATCTCACTCAGTCGAATCTCTACTAGCAACGCCCGCTACGGCACCGAAAGCGATTCGCTTTTGTGGGTTTCTGACCTACCTAGTCGAGATGCTCACTGGGCTTCAACCCGCTCACGCCCGGGTTTCCGGATATCCAAAAGTATTCACAGCCGATCGGTTTTTGTCTATTGTTGATAAACCGGTTCTTTCTTTCAGTTGAGGCTACATAGTATTTTCGATCATCTAGAATTGCATCTGTAATGATGGAAGTGTATTGAAAGTACAATAATGGAATTGAGTAGGACCTATCTTAGCAACAGTCTAGATAAAAGGCAGGTATGGCACACCGATAGAAAGGCCATAACTTCGCTAGTATCAAAATGCCAAGGAATCAAGTGAGCACCCAGTACTGCTCCGTGAAAACGAACTTGCATCGAGCGGGATAATGGAAAATTCATGATCGAAAGCACGGGAAATTAGGCACTACATACAATTTTCCACATGTTCCAGGGGATCTGATTGCTATTGTTCAGTAACAGCTATTTTTCTCTTCCATCTGATACAGGTTGGAGGGATATGGAATCCCATCTACTCATGAATCAAGATAAACTCCATCAGGAATCAGTACATAGGCATTACAATGATGTGAAAGTATCTTTTGAGTCAACCTAAAACCATTACCGACACAAAATTCAAAACTCAAAAATGAAACGGAATATGATTAGCACTGGATGGCTCCTGAAAAGGGAAGTAGAAAAAATGAATTTCGTGATATGAATCTCTTTCTACGAAAAACTTTCAAGAAAATCATTCCTCATATTTTGTGACTCCTTCTATATTTTTTAAACCTGCGTTGCATTTCTTCAAAGCGGAATGAAAGGCTCAGAAAAGCGGCACCGAAATTCTAAATTTCATATGGAAAAATTTTTTGCTGGCATCTTGAATGTTAAAAAAGGTTCGAACCCAGGGTATGTGTGATCTTTTTCGAAACGCTGATACAAGAAGTTGGGTCAAATTTTCAAACTCAATCATATAAAAAAGCGATATTATTTCATGAATTCCTCCTCTATTTCTTTAATTCATAGTAATTGATTTTGACATTACCTTTAAACGTCACAAGAATTCCTATTTTTTCGGCAAAATCGATTGTTGTGCGTGTTCTGTGACTTTTCACAGAAGCACTAGATCTCTAATACATTATTATTCAAATATTTTTTGCAGCAGTGGAAGTGTACATTGTTCCAAATTCTATTATTTTATGCTTGCTCTAGCTTCTAATTTAATCTTCCTCGATGTTGGTCTTATTGAATAGAAAAATTGGTCTTATGTGATTTTTTGGCAATTTTTCTTCCACAAAATAGCTTGAACTAGAATGGTTTACCACCGAGAAAAGTTCAAATTCTTACGGATTATCTTTCTGGTCTTGAATTTGGATTCTGTTGCACATATTTAACCCGTGCTATACGCAGTCTGACTATTTTGAATTGACATCTTCGATTTTATAATGTAGAAGAGATTCAATGTCCTCTATAATCTTACTGTGATTTGCGCCAAAAACGGTCGATTTGACAGGAAATTCATTTGAGTAGAGGAAAATGACAATTCATAGCTTTTCTATATCATCAATAGCGGTATTTTTATGACAAGAGCAGCTTATTAACGGTATTGAACTGATTTATGTTCACATCTTATTCCGCCTGTTCGATAATGATTTCCGAGTTTAATTTGTTCGGTATATTCTGGTTAGCTTGCTCGTCTCGTGTTGTGTACATTGATTTCAAGAAGTTTCATAGCTTATGAGTACTCTTGCTTTCCCCTTCACAATATGTAGGAACTCACAATTGAATAGCTAGGCTCAGCCTCGAGGTAACGTCTCCTTGGGCTGCAGTATTATCTTCAGCGGCATCAATCTCATTCAAGTCAGATTCAAAACAGAGAAAAAGTGTCATAGCGAGCGGGGTGTAGCGTTACGTTGGTGCAAGTGAAAAAAATTGAGATATACTTCAAGAAGCTTCACTTTTTTGAGAGATATCTCTGTTATAACAAATCTTAGATAGTACTTTTCGAATAGAAATTCAAGCGGAGAAATTTGTGCAAGATTTTGTGTGTCATATGCGAGGAAAAGAGTATTTTTGTTGGCAGACACTAGGCAAGTTGACTCATATCGATGAAAATCCACAGAAGATCATGAAACTGACACTTATCTTTTCGGACTCGAACAGACTCACTGCAAGTCTACATGAACCTAGGTAGAACCTGATACCCTAGAGATAGACAAATAAACCCACCAACGCACCAAATGAATTAAACTAACCACCTCCGTCTTTGTTACGACCCTCTGGTGTCATCGTTCGTCAAGGACGACGTATTCTAAAGTTTTGTATCGATCAATATTCCATTGGAAACTCAAATCCGTTGAAATTTGCTAAGTGGTAGGCATCTAGGAAAATTGAAATGTAATGATGTGAACATAGTGTGTAATGTACTTGTTAGAATCTGCTACGAATTACTCCTTAAGGGAGAATATTGCAGTAATAAAAGAATAGGAGGTTAAAAACAAAACACTGAGAAAGTTAAAAATTTATTATTAACATGCCAAAAATTAGTCCATATATTAAGAATTTTTTCTTGCCAACTATTTACTGTCAGTTTATCTGCTTAACTACTTGGGGTTGATTGTAATTAATCTTGAGCTCGCATT
>JAAUYH010030810.1_pt1 | contig 17728 bp, 14 predicted proteins | sample 7278061 | NCBI WGS metagenome assembly JAAUYH01 (sample SAMN14350203, study PRJNA611818) | marine sediment metagenome | isolation source: surface marine sediment (0.6m) | place: French Polynesia: Moorea | collected 2018-08 | reverse complement strand
TGTAAAATCATGAAGGAAAAATTTCAAGTAGCATATTTGATTGATTTCTGTTTGCAATTCAGATTTGTAATTCTGGATAACTTATTTATTACTCCAGTTGTAAAAATTCTTTTCCTAATTAATCCACAATCTGTTTTGATTCGGGGATGAAATGAACCGTATATCGATCAGCTGTATCGCAAAACCATACTTTACCTCTTTGCGGATTACATTCGAAAGCATATGCCCCTCGAAGATCTATTGCGATTGTGTTTATTACCGAATTTCTTTACTTGTTTATGTTATTCCAAGCTTCATTGCATTAGTATTCTAGAATTCATTAATACTAAAAAAAGTTTGATGGAACAAGCATTGCGAACATTCTAATTCGGCATTAATTCATCAACTACATATTTTATACACGGTAAAGCTGCAATGCATGGATTCAATTATTTGATTGTTGCAAACATAGCAATCAAACACTGTTTACCTGTAAACCTCACTTAGGTTACAGAAGGGACATTGCAAAGTTCGCTTTCTCATAATTAAGCTAAATTAGCATAAACTCATGTTATGAAGGTGTTAAATGTAGTAAGTTCAAAGTCTCAATTAGATTCTTCAGAATACTGTATACGTATTTTTGCTGTGCAAATAAAAAAAGTTAGCCTTTTACGCCTGACAGTATAATTGTTTAATTGAAAATTAGACCAATTTGCTTCACAGTGATTCTTTGTCGCTCTCGCGGTTTCTTGTATGATTCACTATTGAAAACATAATGCGTGTAGCTCTCATGAATTTCATGTTGTTGCTTCGTTCTGGTTGTCATTGGATAGCCAAAGATTCTTGCATAAAATGTGATAAACTGTAGATACAATGTAAATTCAAAACAAAAAGAAATATATTTACCTGATACTAAAACTGAAAGCTAACTACGTAAGCAATGTAAATCAAATAGCGATCAAGATTGGCATCCCTCACTAATATGATTTTCAACGGTCATCACAACTTCTGCATATATTTAGTGTATCTGCAGATTCTATCTTTGGCTCCTTCCACATCATTCTCTAGGTACATTACTACAATCAACTTGTTCAGTCAGGACAATTCAATCAAGTCGAATTACAAAAATTGATCATGAGAAGCATTTCTATCTGTATAGATATTAATCAATCCATTTTCTGCAGATAACAAGCGTATCTGTTATCTCTATTTTTGGCTCGAACTAGATAATTCTCCAGATGTATGGCTACGGGTGATGTGCTCAGTCAGGAGAAACATAAAGATCTTTGTGGATGTATACCTATCCATTTACTTTCAGAAGGATTATTATAATTCGCTGTCATTAAAACATGACTATGTCATTATCAGCTAGAGTGAAAGAGAATTTGCAGGTTGCCCTCATTCATCTACCCGTGCGAGTATCGATGACTAATTCTTTATGACTCTCTCGATAGTATGAACGCTCGTGAGCCTTAAAAAGCACATCCGAACGACCCTAAGGAAGCAGCAGATATGAATGTGGGCATTCAGGATACAAGTTGAGATTTCAACTATAGAAAAATTGTGATGGAATACTCTTCTCTTGATTTTTGGTCAAAAATAAGTTCAATTATAACACTGTGCGACGTATTTCAAGCACAAATTACTGAAGATTAAGACTTGAAGATAATTCCCGCTTGAATTTCAATAAACTGTAAATTCCGATACACAAATTGTTGTAGACGAAGATTTTCTTTTGTGAGTACAGTTCACTGCTGTGTGGTGGCAAAGACTCATAGTGATTAAAAAAGGTCTGTTCGTCAGATTGAAGCTTCAATCAGTCATTGTGCCACGATTTGATGTACTAGCTTGTGATCCAGAACCGTGCACGTATAATTTAGATCTATCGGCGGTTGTGTGGGTTGTTGCTGATCAAAATTATTGAAACGTCATCAATTGTAATGCAAAAACAGCGTGGACTCATATACAGAAATGCTTGAAATGAAATACGGTTCAAAATGAAATGACTCGCTCATCCATTGTTAGAAGAATCTTGCTAATTCACTGTCAATAGATGAATTTCTGTGCCCTACAAATCAACCAAAAATCATTGAAAATAGTATGGCGTGAAAATGACTCAAGGCGGACAGTATCAAATTCAAAGCTTGCATTGTACAGATTGGGAGAATCCTGAAAATGCAGTTGTAGAGCTTAGGAAAAGGTCGGATGACGTCGTTTCGTTCAAAAATCGCAGGTTTGAGGAGGAGTCCTTCCAATAAAAATTGTTTAGTAAGAATCGATGACACCTGCTTAACCTTTATTAGTCACTCATAAAGTGGTGAAATGGACAATATCTTCTTGAGTATTTCTAGAATAGTTGGGAATCAATAACTCCTATTGACTCCAAACAAACCACTCGCTGCCCCTTTACTTAGGATTACTGGTTTTCCCCACTATGTTACAGGTCCTGTACTTGCACGGTACAGGTACCGTCGCAAAATTAAATAATACTTTTGTTCCACACAGTATTCTTGTCCACGAATTCCTACAAGAAATTAAAAATTTTCAAGAGTTTGGTTGAGAAGCCTGAATAGAGAGGCCGTACAAAAACAAGTTTCCTTTGTGAAGAATTTTCTCATTAAATTACCAAATTATTAGCATTATTTCGTCGACGAGTATATTGTGTGGATCGAGGGTATTATTGTACTTTGCTACTGTACAGTACAACACGAAACGACTTGTAGTCAGCCTAATGCATCAGACTGAAGGTTAACTACGTGAGGCAGGCCTATATGCTCGACGTCATTACGGTTACAATTGATATTTCGGTGGCTTGGCAATAGTTGTTGACCTTTGTTTCTTCTGTTTGTCCTTGGAATAGTCGAAAATAACTTGAGGAATGACATTCTTGTGGTTAACAGGACAAAGAAACTTCACACAATACTTAGGAAAGTAGTGGATGGTATCAATGCGACAAAATCCGTCGAAGCGAACGCACAGCTTGGAGTAACAGCGCAGACGACAAATTCGGTCGCCTTGATTACACAGCGAAACACAAGCACTGGCACAACGCAACACCTTGCAAGTGGCGCTCGCCGAAGATACCAGCTTTTGGTATCCGCATGGAGCGTACTTGTAACATTTGTGGCTGGGTAGGGTGAACTTTAAAGGAGAGGCGAGAGCAGAAAGCGCGAAACTGAAGAGGAATAACACAGCTACAGTCTTCATCAGTAAGTTGAAATGATGTTCGGAGGTTGAAGATGAGGAACAAGACGAGCTTCAGTGAGTTTGTAGAGGAGTGCACTAATATGCATCATCATTATAAAGGCGATGTTGCTTGTGCAATAGAATCAAAATTAAGAATCGGAACAGTACCGTAGGATACTCGAAAGTGTATGTGGTGAGGACGCGAGGAAACTCCACTCTAAAGTGGTTGAACCGTGTCTGGATGTGTGTGTTAGTGATAGACAATCACTTTTTCAAGCAATGATGCAACTGCAAGTAGAAAAGTAGGATATTTATTTCACCTTTCATAAATAATTGCGTCGATGCCACTGCAGTGCCGTCGCCTCTTCAAATTTGTCAAGCGATGTCAATTCGAGTAGCACCACAGCATGATCATGCACTGTCTCCACACGTGCCGCCACTCCCTTGAACATTGCCATCGAGCCCCCATCCAACTTCTCCTTGCCCGACTTCAAAATCAGTGCTGTCTTTCGCACATCATCGGCGATCTGCCCCATTCCTTTGTTCAACACGTACACGTTAACCTCTGCACCTTCGCCTGCGAATGCTGTTCCAAATGTGCTACTTTCCATTACATTAAAGCAGAACACGCCCTTCGAATACGTTAATGAGGTCACTGTGAGTCCATACTCCTTCCCATCCGCTGCCACCGCGGTGACTACACACACTGAGTATGGCAAGTCGGAAAATATTTCTTTCGCCTGATTTTCCAAGTCCTGCGCCGACAAATCTCCTCTAGCGATGGTCGTCCTCCAATTCATGCCTTTCTGTTCACCCTTGGCAATGTAAGCGACTGTATTGCTCGAACCATACTGAATCTCCTCGATCTTCGCGACCGCCAATTCTTCCTTTCCTATCGGGTATACATCTTCAATACTCAGTTTAAACTCGATCGGTTTCTTCTTATCCGTGGCTGTAAATTCGAATTTCGCCTCTGCTCCCTTTGTCACCGAACCCTTGCTCACAAAGAATGTGACTATCGCGTCAATATCTATGGAGCACGAAACGAGCGTATCAACCATAGATTTCCCTCCATCACAAGAAAGCACACCAGGAATACGTGTTAGAAGCTTCAATACATTCTCATTCACAGCTGACGAAACTCCAGCACTAGATGATTCCCTCGCCTCGGCCGTAGTTTTCACTGCACCCTGGCCCGTAGAAACGAACTGACTAGTGAAATGATTTTCATGATGAGCCCTCGGCCCGCGTCCAACGACACAAAAGCCGAATACTTTAGTTGGGAACTTTTTCATGATAGCCTTCAAAAACGCCGCCGCTTCCACCGGCGACCCGAATGTCATTGCTGCCGTAGCAATGCCATCTGCCAACGCACAACTACTCGCCATCACGCTAATAGACCCGGGTGTTCGCGGCGACGCCTTCAGTGCAGCCACGTTCTCTACGGACATGATATGATGGAACCCGTACTTCTTGATTTGGAAATAATCGCCTGAAGTGGCCATTGCAACGCCTTTCCCCTCGTCCAGGTCCACTAGATAGCCTACATCGTCCTTGGTAAGCATTTGATCGAGTTTCTTCTCTTTCCATGCCCCGAATAGCCGCTGCAACTCTGGGGGGTTCACGACGGCAGTTCTCCAAGAACGGCCGGAAGGATGTTTCCCCATCACACGAATATCGCCCGCCCAGTCCACATAAAAGTTAGTGTAGCCTGCGGATTGCAGCGACTCTGTGATAAGGTCCACTGCGAAGCCCTTCGATACACCGTCCAAATCAATGATAGTATTAGCGTTGTTTTTCGTCACCGCCGTGCCCTTGCGCTTCATTCTTTTCGTCCAACCGGTGGCAAACTTGTACGGTCGCATCTCGGTTGGCTTCGGGGGCCGACCAGAGCCATGCAAAGCTTCTTGATAAGCCTGTTTAATAACACCAGTTGTGGGGTCGAATCTTGCATCCGACAAATCATGCAACTCGTCTACAATATCGAACAATCGTGCTAGTGTATCGGACAGCTTTATCGACTTTTCCGGTTTCGCGTTATTGAACTCGGATATCTCACTATCCGATGCCCACCCATTCGCGACGGTATTGATCGTATCGAACACCTTTTTGATTGTTTCCCGAATTCCTTCCTCTTCCTTCGCGTCCGCCGCCACAATCACAGTGTATCGAAGTGTCATGACCACATCAGAAATTGTGATCAATCCCTGCCCCCCGCGCGACGGCACGGAATCGTCGTCGGGATATACAGCAGCGGTGACACCCGGGGCTCCATCACCCGGCTGCTCGTACTGCAGAAGCGGTTTAGTACGACCAACTAGCAAGCCATGGAATGCCGGCAAATTCTTCCCGCCATCCACCAGACTCGCCGCGGTCTCCGTTTCGTACTCAGGCTCCGGCTGGGAGAACCCGGTGGCACTGCCTTTCTTCGCTATCGCGTTGCTCTTCCGCTTCGTCGCCGCAGCGGCCGAGGAAGACGAAGCGGATTTCTTTGCGCCCGCACCACCGCCAGATTTCTTCGCCGGTTTCGAAGCATCGTTGCCCATCGTCGCCCCGCTGCCGCACCCGCCGCCTCGCGCCGCCGCGCCGAGTGAACCCACCCCGCGCGGCGTACGAATGCCGCACGAAGCTAACGTCTACCTGGCCCGAAACATCGAGGAAATGAGGGCCCATCTCCCTATGAGTACAGCCGTATTATGTAGCGATCGTGTGGATTCCGGGCAGGAACTTTCGTTTCCCACTGCTCCTCGAACACGTCATTATTTAACGGCGTTTGACATGTTTCGTCGATTTCAAGGCGCACCATGGACTCGTTCCGATTTGTTGCGCATTCGAAAAGATATCGAGATGATCGATCTGTTTGGCGATTCCCTGTCGGGCCTCCTGTTCGTACCGTGCCACCGGTGCGCCTTGTCATAAGAACTACTCGATCTCGAGATTAGGAAATTGGTGTAGTATTACTTCAGAGCCTTGTACGATGTTTACAGTGATTTCAAGACCATGGGTCTGAAAACACACATCAATACCGCGGCTTTATCACAACCACCTCGAGTGATGCACCGCACGATTCTCCTGCGACACTCTCCGATCAATTTGTTCGAATTGTTTTCGATATACCCCGCGACCTCGCATACAACTATTGGCTGTGCTGTAGGCACCCGTAAGTACGGGCCTGAAATTGCCGTCCATTGTACCAATATTTGCGTCACAAATGATAGCGCTCATGGCAAGTACGACCGCTTTCGATAAGAAAATTACATAGAGTTTACAATAAGTGTCCTGACTCGGAAAATCAAAAACGCCACACGAAACCAATCAACGCACCACGCCTCAGGTCGGCAATGCGTACGTGTGCGCGAAAGAATCGAGCGACGCGTGCACCGACCGAATCGCAAACAGCGGCACACTCGCATTGCCCGCCTTCTGCATTACGTTCAACGCAGCCGCGATGCGGGTGTGCGCCATGCGCCACAACTCCTTCACCAGCACGCCGTCTTCCATCAATTCCGCGCCCGCGTTCGCAATCGACTTCTCCACGACAATCAGCCCTGCAATACTATCCAGCGCGTGTTCAGCCGAGGACACCGTCTCGAGTCGCGCCACGGCGTCACGCATTTGGCGCTCGCGTCTACGCCGATACGTGGTCCGCAGTTCATCGGAACGTCCCAAATCGCCATAAACCTGCACACACTGTAGCAACGGCCGCAATTGCACGGTGGGCGCCTCTAAGTGCAGTTTCAAGCTCGCCGGCTCCACTTCGCGATTCGAGCCACGCCCCGGCACACCCAACGACTTGGACCGCGCCAGCAGCAGCTGCTTCGGCTCCAAGTCCGACGACGACGACGCGGGTATCCAGCCGGGATGCGTCAACGCGTAACGGCCCGCAGCCTCGTGCAACGCGCCCGTTTCCGTGAGTGCGGACTCCAAAATGCGGTTCGCGATAGCGGAAATCTCGCCACGCAGCGACGCGGCTCTCGGGTACATGAACGCGAGCAGCGCAGCGGCATTCGGCGTGCGCGCGTCCGCCTCCAGCGTGCGCAGCATGTGCAGCGCGGTGTGTAGGCGGCCCGACGCGATGACGTCTTCGACGCGCGCGTACGTGCGGATCAGCTTGCGCGTGTGCGCCACCAGCCCCATCGCCGCATCCAGGTTGCGCCGCACGCGCACGCGCTCCTCCAGCAGCGCCGCGTGCTCCTGTATCGCCGCCCGCGTCGCCTCCAGCGACCCGTGCGCGTCGTCCAGCCGCTGCTGCTGCGCGCTCATCGCGTCGCGCGCGTCCGCCGCACCGTACAGCGCCGACTCGACTTGCAGCCGCCCCGCACGCGCCGCCGCCGTCAGCTCGCCCTCGCACCCCTCGATTGCCGCCGTCGTGCGCTGCATGAACGCACGCGTCCCATTCTGCTCCGCGCCGAACACCGTGCGTATCGCTTCCGTCACCGGGTTGTCCACCAGCGCCGACGACGGCGACTTCGGCGCCAGGCTCCCGCTGCTGTTCACGCCCCCACTCCCGCCTCCGCTCTCCTGCCTTTCGATTGCGGGCATGATGCGATGAGGACGCGCCAGTCCTGTGCAGCACGTCCTGACCCCACTACAAATTGTCTGATGCAAGGGGACTGTAATTGACAGGCTTACAGCAGATATGATCCGGATCAAAGTTTTGATTCCCGTCGGCGTTATCCCACTTGAAGTGAAACCTTGTGCATCGGTTCACCCGTTTCTCAGGCACTATGGGCAGGAAGAAACGTACACGACCAAGCAAAAAGTCGAAGGAACCAGAGGAAAAGGTTGTGGAGAAGCCGGACGAAAAAGATGTGCCCAAGGAACCCACGCACGTCGTGGAAGAATCGGAAAGTCCCGTTGTTTCCGACGACGACGGCGTGGATGTGGCAGCGCGAGCGTTGGGCGACAATGAGTTTCTGGCCGCGGCGAATGTCGAGGTGATTTCCGACTCTTCCGATGGCGAGGACGAGGAGGAAGCAGCTGTGCCGCGACGACCGCGGCCGTTCAACGATGGCGGCTCTGACTCGGACTCGAGTACGGAGGGAGCGGAAAATCCGGTCGGTGACATCCCGATGCGCTGGTACGAGGGGTACGACCATATCGGCTACACCCGAGATGGGCAGAAGTTTGTCCCGAGGAACAAGCCGAACGCACTCGAGCTTGCTGCCGACCCCCACGCGTGGCGGCGCGTGTACGACGAGGTGAACGACGAGGAGTTCGTGCTCAGCCACGCGGAGCTCAAGGCGATTGCACGGTTGCGTGCCGGAAAGAACCCGCATGGGGTACGCGACGAACACGGCGAGGTCATCGCGTGGAGTGGACCGATTCGCAAAACGCCCCTGCCGTCCGGCACCGAACCGAAGCGCCGATTCCTGCCTTCTCGCCATGAAGCGCGAATTGTCGTGCGTTACGTACGTGCGATGCGCGAAGGGCGTATGCGACGCCCATCTGAACGACGTCAGCGCACGGATGATGGCGGCCTGAGGTACGACTTGTGGGCGGGGCACGAACCGAAAACACGTGAGGAAATGACCAAATCCGAGCGTGCGCGCGACATTATGAAGGTGCCAGCACCCAAGGTCCCGCTACCGAAACATGACGAGAGTTATAATCCTCCCACGGAGTATCTTCCTTCGAAAGAGGAGCGTGAGCAATGGGAGAAGACTGCGCCCGAAGATAGAGTGCAAAATTATCTCCCTGAGAAGAGCGATTCTCTGCGCCACGTGCCGGGCTATTCGAACCTCATCCGTGAACGGTTCGAACGGTGTCTCGATCTTTATCTCGCTGTTCGAATCAAGAAGGATGTGCAGCAAATTAATCCCGATGACTTGCTGCCGAAGTTGCCGAGTCCGAAAGACTTGCGACCATTTCCTACTGGCAAGGTGCTTGAGTTTGGCCCGTTGCCGTCAAGGGCTAGAACTATTGATGTGCATCCGGCCGGGCAATGGCTACTTTCCGGCTCTGATGATGGAATCGTGCGGTTATGGGAAACTGGCAGTGGGTTCATGCGAGCGGAATGGAATCTCGGGAAACGTTTGCCGAAAGTTGACGGAAGAATACAGCCGATTATGAAGGTTGCATGGCGCCCGGCGATAGACAGCTATGTGTTCGCGGCCTGTGTTGGGAAGTCGATGTACATTGTTGCGGCAGCAAATGCATTGGGTATCTCGGATGTAGATGCGGAAGAATTATTGCATGGGAAGGGCGAAGGTGGCGATGTTGACGGAGAAATCATGGAGAACGGAAATAGGGAAGGTGAAATGGACGATGACTCGGATTCAGGGGATGAGAAAGAGAAGGAGAATCAGAAAGAAGCCGCTGATTCCAAGAAGATTGAATGGAAGGATGGCCACATTGATGCAACAAGCGCAGGACGAAGCGATGAATCTCGATGCGATACTGTCAAGATTGAACATTCCCGTGTACTGCGGGGCTGCTCATGGCACAAGAAGGGAGATTACATTGTATCCTACGGTCGCGATTCACATGGCGGATTGGTGGCGATTCATCGACTCACACAACGTAACACGCGGATTTTGTTCAAGAAGCGAAGCACGAATGTGCAATGTGTGCGATTCCATCCCACACGGCCGTTTTTGTTGGTTGCATCGATGCATCATGTGCGCATCTATAACCTGGCGGAGAATTCGGGGGTAAAAGTGCTGAAACCAGGTGTGCGATGGATATCAGACGTCGATGTTCATCGCACTGGAGATCATGTGCTCATCTCGGCGTACGACAAGAAAGTGTCATGGCATGACCTCGACTTTTCCGTTCGGCCGTACAAGACCCTGCGAAGCCATGACCGCGCCGTACGCTCTGCGCGATATCATCCGCGGCTGCCGCTGTTCGCGGATGCGTCGGACGATGGGTCGGTGCATGTGTTCCACGGGATGACGTACGACGATTTGGCGAAAAATGCGCTGATTGTGCCAGTTAGACGACTAGTGGATGCGCATGAAGTGGTGGATTCGTTAGGTGTACTGGCTATCGCGTGGCATCCCACACTGCCGTGGCTGTTTACGGCGGGAGCGGATAGACGCATTTGTTTGTTCGTAGACACTTCTTGATGGTGTAGTGGTAGGTTGTATTTTGTTCAGTGGATGAATATCAAACTTCATAAAGTACTTCCTTCACACTTCTAATGAAAGATCTTTGTAGAACTGCTTCGCGCTCGACTAGAAATCAATTTATTCGAAGTAATGGAACTCTATGACAGCTAGAAACAGCGAAAGAAATAAATCTAGATTTCTTCACTAGAATTTGTCATACACCGTGCGCAAACAGTTTTACGAAATTCCTCAAGTAGAAGTGTGGCAATTGTTTTGGGACAAGGTAATTTAGAATTTTCTTCCTTTGACCGTTTTTCAGGTGCGATAAACGGATAACTTGTACTTTGTTGCGCACGTCGTACACGTGTGCATGGGTGATGGCCAGGTGGCAGCGAACTTAAGAACGAGCAAAGCATCCAACTAGACCTATCCTCCGATCACAACTCGAAAGGTGGTGAACAACTTCTCAAACACGACTTTCACATATTAAGATGATTAGGCAGAAGATGAAGTCGACGAAGAAGCACGTGGCCCGACGTGAGGCGCCCAAGGAGTTCACGCACTATCGCTTGACAAGCGTGGGCGAAGCGTTGAAAGACACGCTCGATGAAATGGTGAAGACGAAGGTGTTCACGGAAGAGCACAAGGAGGCGGCGCTGTGCCGTTTCGACCAGGTGTTCACGCAGATGCTGCGCGAGGTGCCGCAGAAGACCGTCCGGCTCGGGGGTAAGGTGCTGCGCTACAAGAACGTGAACGACGTGTGGATGCTCGTCGTGAAGGACCTGAGCCTCAAAGTCGATACCACGCAGGTTGTGGTGCAGGACGAGCCGTCGAAGGTCGTGAGCATCAAGCGGCGCTAGGCAGCGCGTGTGGCGAGGTGGACGGCGTGCTTGTGGTTATGTATGATCGTTGTGTATAATGTTAGTAATGACATCTGAGTTGTAAAATTGAAGCTTGTGGTCGTTGCTCGTTCACGTAAGCACATGTTGTTTGGGGGAAGAAGGGGAGGTCGAAAGTGAGAAGCGAGCGTCGGTGATACGCACCAAGCGGAGTCCGTCGTAGAAATTAGCTCATTAATTGGAAGATCACTTCGGCCTGTAATCGTCGTAGTCGAAGCAATCGAGCTGTGATGTAGTGCGCTGCCTCACGACTGGTCTTCGATTCACGCGGCGCACTAGTCCGCCGATGTGCGTACTACACGCAGTGGCGCTGGTGCTCGATTGAGGTGAGCAAATTGCCTGGGCCGCTGCGGATTCATTCCATGCGGGTATTCTGCCTTCTTGCCTCGAAGCACGACTTGTTGTGCGCTACGTCCGTGCGATGCGCGAGGAACATATGCGGCCCCGTTCCGAAGTACGTCAGTGCACGGATGATCGTAGTGTGAGGTGGCGGCCTGAGATACGACTTGTGGGCGAGGCACGAACCGAAAATAAGTGAGGAGATGACCAAATCCGAGCTAGCGCGACATCATGAAGGTGTCGGCACCCAAGGTGCCGCTATCGAAACATGATGTGAGTATTAAACCTCCCGCGAAGTATCTTCCGTCGAAAGAGGAGCGAGAGCAGTTGGAGAAGACTGCGCCCGAAGATAGAATGCAAATTATCTCCCTCAGAAGACCCATTCTCTGCGCCACGTGCCGGGTTGTTCGAACCTCATCCGTGAATGGTTCGAACGGTGTCTGGACCTTTATCTCGCGGTTCGAATCAAGGACGTCCAACAAATTAATTCCGACGACTTGTTGCCGAAATTGCTGAGCCCGAAAGACTTGCGACCGTTTCATACGGGTAAGGTGCTCGAGTTCGACACGTTGCCATCAAGAGCGAGAACTATTGATGTGCATCCGGCTGGACAGTGGTTAATAACTGGCTCTGATGATGGAATTGTACGACTATGGGAAACTAGAAGTGGGTTCATGCGAGCGGAATGGCATCTTGGGAAGCGCGAGCCGAAAGTTAACGGAGAAAAACAGCCGATTATAAAAAGGTTGCACTGTGTCCGGCGATGGAAAGCTCGATGTTCGCAGACTGCGTTGGGAAGTCGATATACATATTGTCGCTACGCCCAAATGTATTGGGTATCTGAGATGTAGATGCGGAAGAATTATTGTGTTGGAAGGGCGGAGCAAGCGATGTTGATGGAGAAATCATGGAGGACGGGAATAAGGAAGGTGAAACCGACGACAATGACTCGGATTCAGAGGATGGGAAAAAGAGGGACAATGAAAGAGAAGCCTCTGATACTAAGAAAATTGAATGAAAGGATGCCCACAATGATGCGACAAGCGCAGGACGAAGCGATGAATCTCGATGCGATACTGTCAAGATTGAGCATTTCCGAGTACTGCGCGGCTGCTCATGGTACAAGAAGGGAGATTATATTGTACATTATGGACGCGATTCAAATGGCGGATTGGTGGCAATTCATCTGCTTACTCAACAGCAGTGATGATGTGCAAGTAGCTCGTATCACCCCGCTGACCCTAAGATTCGGCAAGAGTTTACGAAACCTGAAGTTAGAATGCCTTGATTTGGCTGAAACAGGTAGAAGTACTCCTTGCACAACTACCCGCTTGTACGAAGAAATAACTCACATGAATTATTGCAATCTATTTTTCCCTTCCTCTGCCACACTTCCATTACTGTTCACGGCGGGAGCGGATAGACGCATTTGTTTGTTCGTACACACTTCCTGATGGTGTAGTGGTAGCCCGAATTTTCTTCGGTGGAGAAACTTCAAACGTCGCACAGTTCTTCTTTCACACTTCTAATTTAGGAACTTCATGGCAGATTGAGACAGAGCGAAAGAAATAGAGTTCTCCACTTTGGCATAGGCCGAGCACAAAACAGTTCAACATATTTCACTTTGGGACGAAGTAATTTAGAATTTTTTCCTTCGACCGTTTTTTCAGGTGCGAGAAACCGATAACTTTCACTTTGTTGCTCACGCCGTACACGTGTACATGATGACCAGGTGGCCACCAAGTTAAGAAGCAGCAAATCATCCATATAGACCCATCTTCCGAGCAGTCCCTCGAGCTGGTGAACAGCTTCAAAAGCACGAATTCGCAAATCAATATGATTACGGACAATTTGAAATCGACCAACAAGCACGAGGAGAGACTAGAAGCGCTTGAGGAGTTCACGCACTATCGCTTGACAAGCGTGGGGGAGGCGTTGAAAGACACGCTCGACGAAATGGTGGAGGCGAACGCGTTCACGGAGGAGAACAAAGAGGCGGCGTTGCGCCGTTTCGACCGGGTGTTCCCGCAGATACTGCACGAGCAGCCCCAGAAGACCTTCAAGTTCAAGGGCAAGGTTCAGCAGTACAAGAACGTGGAGGACGTGTGGATGTTCGTCGTGAAGGACCTGAGCATGAAAGTCGACACCTCGCAGGTCGTGGTGCGTAACGGGCCGTCGAAGATCGTGTGCATCCTGCGGCGCTAGACGGCGCCGCTGTGGCGAGGTGGTCGGTGTGCTTGCGGGTTTGTACGATCATTGTGTAGGGTGTTAGTGATAACATCTGTGTTATAGAATAAAGCTTGTGGTTCTTGCTTGTGCACGTAAACGCAGGGTGTTCGGCGGAAGAAGACGAGGTTGAAAGTGAGAAGCGATCGAGCGCAATGCGCACCAAGAGAAGTCCGTCGTAAAAAATAGTTCATTAATTGGAGTATTACCTTGGCCTGAAATCGTCTTCCTCGATGCCATCGCGCAGTGATGCAGTCCGCTGCCACGCGGCTAGCCGTCGCCTCACGCGGCACTCTAGCCTGACGATGGCCGCACTACGTGCAGGGGCGCCGGAGCTCGATTGATGTGTGCGAGTTGCTGGGTCCGCTGCGGATTCATACCACGCCGGTGCTCTACCTTCTCGTCGCGAAGCACGAATTGTTGTGCATGACTTCCGTGCGATAGGCGCGGAAAGTATGCGACGACCATCCGCACGGCATAAGCGCACGGATAGAGCCGGCCTGAGGTACGACTTGTATCCTGGACTCGAACCGAAGAATCGTGAAGAAATGACCAAATCTGACCTGCGTGAGACATCATGAAGGTGCCGGCACTTAAGTTGCCACTACCGAAACATAACGAAATTGATATCCTCCTGCGGAATATCTTCGTTCGAAAGAGGGGGAGAGCAATGGGAGAAGACGGCGCCCGAACATGGGGTGCAAAATTATCTCCTTGAAAAGAGCGATTCTCTTCGCTAAGTGCCGGATTATTCGAACCCCATTAGTGAACGGTTCGAAGGGTGTCTGGACCTTTGTCTCGCGGTTCGGATCAAGATTTCCGTACAGCAAATCAATCCCGACGACTTGCTGCCGAAGTTTCTGAGCCGGAAAGACTTGCTACTGTTTCCTACGGGCAAGGTGCTTGAGTTTGGTGCGTTGCCCTTGAGAGCGAGAACTATTGATGTATGTCGGGCTGGCCAATAGTTAGTCTCTGGTTCCAATGACGGAATCGTGCGGTTATGGGAAACTAGCAGTGTGTTCATTCGAGCGGAATGGTTTCTTGGGAGGCATGTGCCGAAAGTTGACGGAGGAACGCAGTAGATTATGAACGTTGCAGGGTGTCCGGGGAAGGAAAGCTCTGTGTTCGCGGCCTTTGTTGGCAAGCTGATGTACATTGTTGCTGCAGTGAGCGCATTGGGTATCTCAGATGTAGATTCGGAAGAATCATAGAATGGGAAGGGCGAAGCTAGCTAAGTTGATGGAGAAGTCATGTAGAACGGAACTAAGGAAGGTGAAAATGACGATAATGACTCAGATTCGGAGGATGAGAACAAGAAGTATAATCAGAAAGAAGCCGCTGAAGCCAAGAAAAATGCATGGAAGGATGGTCGTATTGATGTGACAAGCGCAGGACGAAGTGATGAATCACGATGCGACGCTGCCAAACTTGAGCATTCCCGAGCACTGCGTGGCTGCTCATGGCACGAGAAAAGAGATTATATTGTATCCACGGGTGCGATTCACATGGTGGATCGGTGGCGATTCATCTACTAACTCAACAGCAGTGATGATGTGTAAGCAGCTTGTTTCACCCCGCGTACCCCTCAGATTCTGCAAGAGTTTCCATAACTTGATGTTGGAGCAACTTGATTTGGCAGAAACAGGTAGAAGTACTCCTTAAATAACTTGCAGTTTGCACGAACAAATAACTAGGCACAATTATGGGCAAAGAACAAAGTATTCCTACTCGGATGCTTCTAAGAATGAATAACTCACGCGAATTATTACAATTTATTTTCCCGACCTCTGCCACACTGCCACGACTGTTCACGGCGGGAGCGAAGAGACGTATTTGTTTGTTCGTAGACACTTCTTGATGGTGTAATGGTAGGCCGTATTCCGTTCAGTGGATAAACATCAACCTTCATTAAGTACTTCCTTCACATTTCTAATGAAGGAACTTTGTAGAACTGCTTCGCGCTCGACTAGAATACAATTTATTCGAAGGAATGGAACTCTATGACAACTAGAAACAGAGAAAGAAAGAAATTTAGATTTCTTCGCTGGACTTTGTCATACACCGTGGGCAAAACAGTTTTACTAAATTCCTTAAGTAGAAGTGGTAATTTAGAATTTTCTTCCTTTGACCGGATAACTTGCACATTCTTGCACACGCAGTACACGTGTGCATGATGACCAGGCGGCAACTAACCGTAACTTGAGAATAAGAATGACCAAATCATCCACCTAGACCCACACTCCGAGCAGAACCTAAAACGTGGTGAACAGCTTCACAAGCACGACTTTTGCAAATCACCATGATTACGGACAAAATGAAGTCGATCAAGAAGCACGTGGGGAGACGAGAAGCGGCCAAGGAGTTCACGCACTATCGCTTGACAAGCGTGGGCGAGGCGCTGAAAGACACACTGGACGAAATGGTGAAGGCGGACGCGTTCACGGAGGAGAACAAGGAGGCGGCGCTGGGCCTGTTCGACAGGGAGTTCGTGGACATGCTGCGCGAGATGCCACAGAAGACCGTCAAGCTCGGGGGCAAGGTGCAGCGCTACAAGAACGTGGAGGACGTGTGGATGTTCATTGTGAAGGACCTGAGCCTGCGAGTGGACAATTCGCAGGTCGTCGTGCGTAACGAGCCGTCGAAGATCGTGAGCATCAAGCGGCGCTAGGCGTCGTCGACGTGACGAGACGTTTGGTATGCCAACAGTTTATGTACGATCATTGTGTAGAGTGTCTGTGATAACATCTGTGTTGTAAAATAGAAGCTTGTAGTTCTATGCGGTTCATGTGGACGCAGGATGTTGGGCGGAAGAAGACGAGGTAGAAAGCGTGAAGCGAGCGTTGGTGAAGCGCACTAAGCGCAGTCCGGCGTAGAAATTCCGGTAGTTCATTAATTGGAAGATCACTCCAGTCTGTATTCGTCGTGCTCGAAGCAATCGCGCTGCGATGCAGTCCGCTGCCGCACGACTGGCGGTCGCCTCGCGCGGCACGCTAGCCCGCCGATGGCCGTGCTACGCGCAGGCGCGCGGGTGCTCGATTGAGGCGAGCGAGTTGCCGTTGTCGCTGCGGGTGCACGCCACGCGGGTGCGGCGCGCGGTGCAGGACGCGCGCGACGCGACGGCGATCGCGGCGATGGTGGACTCGGACGACCTGGAGCGCAACGATTCGGTGGGGAAGGGGGAGGTGGCTGTGAAGGCGTACGCTCGCTTGCTGGAGCAGGCGGGCGCGGAGCACAAGGCGGCGGTGGAGAAGCAGCTGGGCGCGGACGTGGACGCTATGAAGCGCGAGCTATTCATGTCGCGCAGGCAGCGCGTGTGGATGGGGTGGCGTGGGTGGTTCTGATTAGGACGGGACTGTACCTAAGTCACTCGTGCCAGGCGCAGTGCAAGTAGAACTCAATTTTGTGACTTATCGTTTTCGCCAGTGTTTGTCGAAAAGGCTTACAAATCGTAGACTGCACCTACGTAATGTTCTTACAGTATCAGCGCATGAGATGTCAATCCACGCACAATCCGTGCGCTGAGACCGCGTATCAGGTGTAGTGCGTGCGGAACTGGTTCCTCGTCACTACGCCACGCCACGCCGCGCCCGCGATGACCGTGGTGCCCAAGGAAAGCGTCGTGGACCTGCTGCCCCTCACGCCCTGCGTGCAACGCGCGAACTGGGGCGTGCCCGCGCGCCGCTCCCTCGCCGCGCGGTTCTACGCCCACAACACGGACGCCGGCATCTCGCACACCGACGTGTGCTCTGCGATCGCCATCGGCACGCACTCCAGCGCCGAGACCGTGCTGGCGGACGACAGTCGCACCCTGCTCGACTACATCCGCAACGAGGTCATCGAGGTCGACAGCAACAAGGTGGAGCACTACACCCGCCTGCATCGCCATGGCCTGCCGTTCGTGCTGCGCCTCATCAGTGTCGAGTCCCCCCAACCCATCCACGTGCATCCCGATGGCGTCGAGGCTGCGCGCCTGCACGAGTCCGACAGCGTGCGATGGCCCGACAGCCTCGGCCGCGCCGAGATGGTCGTGGCGCTTACGGACGTGCA
>JAAUYH010050839.1_pt1 | contig 17733 bp, 10 predicted proteins | sample 7278061 | NCBI WGS metagenome assembly JAAUYH01 (sample SAMN14350203, study PRJNA611818) | marine sediment metagenome | isolation source: surface marine sediment (0.6m) | place: French Polynesia: Moorea | collected 2018-08 | reverse complement strand
TTATGCAGCGCTATCCCCAGGTGCGCGTCGACCTGCATCTGGCCGAGCGCTACGTCGATCTATTGGCCGAATCCATCGATATCGCGCTCAGGATTGGCAAGCTCAAGCAATCATCCCTGCTAGTTCGAAAGCTCACCAATCACCGCTACGTGATCTGTGCCGCCCCCGCCTATCTAGACGCGTGCGGAACCCCGACGACGCCCGAGGAGCTGGCCCACCACGACTGCTTGGTGCAAACCGTGCATCCCGATACTGGGCGGTGGTGCTTTCACCATCGCGGTCGGCGGCACGTCATCGAGGTCTCTGGTCGCTTTACCGCCAATTCGGTGGAATCGCTGCAAGATGCGGCGATCGCGGGCCTCGGCATCATGCGCCTGTCGGAGCTGGTGGTGCGGGCGGCATTGCAGTCGGGAGCGCTGCGGCCGATTCTCGGCACATATATGCCCGACGAGGAGTCGGCGATCTGCGCGGTTCTGCCCGCCGGCCGCCGCATATCGCCGGCCATCCGCGTCCTCATTGATGCCCTGGTGGCCCATTTTGCCCAGCACCAATGACGACGAAACCTATCCCCTGACGAACTTCGGAGCAGCAGGACTAGTTAGGGGCGAATTCTAAACATCGAAACCAAATCCTTCCTGCCAATGCGTCTTGTCAATCGGATACCGGCTGATGTTGAAGCCTTCCGGATAATCTCGAAATCCCGCAACCGCGCGTAGCTCTTCAATCGCAGCTTTTGCGAGATCCTCTGTGGAATAGATCCCGATCACTTTCACATGCTCGCCTCCGTCTTCGGATTCTCTCTCGTGTTGTAACAAATAGACAATCATATTTATCTCCTATTCAGGGTCTATGAATGCTCGATCGCCCCATTTTTGGAGCTGATTGTGCTCAGTGCCAGAACCTTTAGTCCAGTTTCCCACGCCATACTTCTCGTCAAGAAGCCTCGTCGCAAAAGCATCACCATTCTCGCCAGCGTAAGGTGTTTGGCCTTTCGCCCAGCTTGGAGCGTCACTTGCCGCCTCCTTGCCAGAGAGGCCAGAACGCTTCTTCTTCATAATCGGTCGCAATGTCTTGGCATCCACTTGAACCCAATAGCCACCATCCGTCTTTTCTGGGCCAGTGAACTTCCTGCCCCTTCCCATTGCGGCACGAGCGACCCGGGCTACCTTGGCTAAATTGCCCAGAGCACCGCCTGCCGCGCCCTGGGCGGCCCCCGACAAAGCACTACCGCCCACGCTGCCCCAGTTCACACAGCCAATATCGCCGCCACTGTCGAGAAGTTGCTCCCCTAAATCGATGGCCGCATCCATGGCTGCACCGCCAGCCGCTTGGACAAAAACGCCCCAAAGGAGGGGCGCAAGGAGGGCTACTTCGCCGTTGGGATCGATGTAGTTGACAGGATCAGAGCCGGCATAAGCGTATAGATTCGTGTCCCCTCCGCCAAAGCCCGCTGGATCTTTGCTCAGCCAACGACCGATGTGCGGGTCATATTCACGGGCACCCAAGTGGACCAACCCCGTATCTCTATCGTAGATGCCGCCAGCAAATCCAAATGGCTGAAAGCCCGGATTGGTGTCGGCGACAATGTGGCCCCAGATGTCGTAGTCGATGCGCTGAGCGATGGCGCCGGTTTCACTGTGGATGACAAGACGGGGCGAGCCACGATAATCGCTGATGATCCGGTAGGTGGTGTCGTCCTTGATGATGTACGCAGGGACGTTGGCACGGGTGCCGTAGACAAATCGAGCGATGACGTTGCCAGCGCCATCGAGCTCGGCGACGGGGTTTAGCTGATCTTGATAGAGAACCCCCTGGGCGAACGCACCATCGACGACTTTGCCGATACGGCGGTGCTGGCCGTCGATGATGTAGTCAATGACGGTTCCATCTGGCAGGCCGACGCGGCGCAGATTGCCGAAAGCATCGCGATCGTATTCGGTCATGCGCCCGCTCGAAAATTCTTGTTTGCGCACCACTTCGCCGTGATCATTGTGGCTGTAGACGCAATTTCCGTCGTCTGTGGCATGGCTTTCGATGCGATCTTGGGCGTCGAACGTGGCGACCTCGATGCCGCCGATATGGGTGCGATTGCCATTGGCGTCGTAGCTATATAACGCTATTTCTGCGCTATTGTTGTGCACGCTGGCGAGCTGTCCGGCGGGGGTATAGTCGTAATCATATACGGTGACCCTACCATCAATGGTCTCAGTGAGCTGTCGGATGCGGCCGAGCTTGTCGGTGGCTACTGAATAAGCATAGACGCTCTCACCAGCCACGGAAGCCTCGTACTCGGCGAGCTCAGCAAAAGACGTGAGCAGCCAACGGTCGGTGACGATGCCAAAGGAGGTTCCGGTGACAAAGCCAGACAGGGGATCGCGATCGAGGGTCAGCGCTCCCGCTTGCACGAGGAGGCCATCGCGGTCGTGGTCGTAATCGATGTCCGTGCCGGCGATGGAGAGCCGATCGAGCCATAGCAGATTGTTGTATTGGTAGCCAACGGTGCCATTGACAAATGCCCCATGCCAGCTCTGCGCCGTGAGCAGCGCACCGTCGTTTTCATAGACCAGCTGATTCCCGCCAGGCGCGGTAATGGATTGGAGCAATCGGCTGCTGGGGTCATAGCCGTACTCATGCCGCCCGTTCGTCGTGAGGATGGCGGATAGGCGGCCATCGGCGAGATAGTGATAATTGATACGCTGGCTATCAGCACGCGTGAGGCTCTCAGGCTGCTGGTCGAGGTTGTAGGTGAAAGATGTCTCTGGGTTGGCTATGCCGGCAACTTCAGGTGGTCGATAGGTTTGCGGTAAATCGAGCGATGTGTAGAGCCAGCTGTGTGCGGGGCGTCCGGGCGGCGTGAGTTCCAGCAGATTACCAACGCCATCAAAGCGTGTGCGAATCGCGCGCTCACCAGGCATGGTTTGCTGGACCACATGCGCCATAAGGTCATAGTCCCAGCTCACACGCTGCTCGGTAGGATCGGTTGTTGTGCGAACCAAGCCGCGTTCCAAGCCGCTGCCATGGTATTCGATAGTGTTTGTGCGCGACAGCAATGATCTTGTTACCGGAGCCTCGATCACCTGGAGTCTATGGCTGCTCTCAACAGTCAAGCCGCTGGGAACAGTCACCGTTAGCTCCGCCGCCAGGGGCGCTTGCATGCCGCTTTGCGGATCGGGCCCGCCGCGAATGCTCACGACCGTGCCATCTGCTAGTGTTGTCGTTTCGGTGCCGTCAACGTCTATGCGCGTGATTCGCTCACTGCCATGCAGATTTCCTGGTGGTAATTGTGAGCTCACGCTGTGTACGGCGCCATTGCTCTCGCACAAGTGCAGATTACTATCGGGCGACAATGCGATTGCCCGCGGCACTTGCAAACAGACATCTGCGGCGAGCCCACCGTCCCCGTTCTCGTCAACGCCTTGAGACTGGCCAGTGCCGGCTACCGTCGAGAGGATCCCCTCGGGACCGAAGCAACGGATGCTGTGATATAGGCTATCAACAAGGTAGCAATGATCCCAAAAACTTAGGACAATCAACAGTGACCTGAGTCGACCAAGTCGTGAAAATATTGAGAATTTTTGGGTCATGCGTCGGCTACTTGGCATATGCGCGGCCACTGAGCGCGAGTTGTATCCGGCTCCACCTTAGACCGAGCCTGAAAACTGCGCGACGAGTCAGGCCAATAGCTCTGACCGGAGAGTCATATGCTTACGACATAAGTAATCCTCACCTATTGAGTCACTATGAAGCAGCATTGAAAATAATTCGGCGGGCTCCCTATTACTCCGAGGTTTTGCCCAGACAATAAAGTCCACTTTACTTGACAGTAAGTTAACTTCCGGTTCAACCTCCTTCCCCCATGGACAACCAGTGTGAAAAGGAAGTCTTAATCAGCTTCGCCCAACACGATCAGCGTTCGGCTTATGAGATCTGCCTAGCGTTTGAGCGCAAGGGCTACACGGTGGTGATGCAGACTTGGAAATCTATCTCTGAAATGCACAACACTGCAACTCGTTGTCAGCATGTAATCCTAGTACTCTCAGATTGGTACATAAACTTAGCATTTAATGATTCGGAATGGAACAAAGTTTTTTCTCGCGGCCCAAAGGATGTACTCAACCGTTTTCTCCTTGCAAAAGTGAACCGATGCTACCCAGAGGGTCTGCTCACCTTCATAAAAACCGTGGACCTGTACGATTTCAACAAGGCGAACACGTCCGCGGTCGTCGAAGCAGTTGAGCAGGACAGAGCCACCCTCCGCACCGATACGGCAACTGGCGGGTCTCCTCGCCGCCATGAGGAGGGCTACGCCAGATTGATCGGTCTCCTGTGCGGGATGTTCAAAGACGTTGAGCTTCGACGCTTCGTTAGATTCCTGGAAGATGGCGAAGAGTTGAGCAGGCACTTGCCGGGCCCATCAATATCACTAAATACACTGGCCGAGGAAGTTGTGTTCTTACTCGATCGCCACGGTCGCATTGATAAGGACCTTTTTGTCAAACTTGAGCAAGAGCGCCCCCGGCGTAAACACGACATCAAGCAAGTGCGCGATGCCCTATTTGACAAAGCAGCGTCAACGGGAACTGTGTCAGCCAGCCACAGTGACAATGCGACCACTTCGGCGCCCCCCTTCGTTAACCGTAAGGCCAAACATTCAGAACCTAACACCGTCAAACCATCAGGCGCCAATATCGACACTCCAATATTAGAAGTGTTGGCCGAAAAATTGCCTATAATAAAGGGTTTTAGAACGGTTCTCAATGAGATATTCGAAAACCGGACACGGTATGGTTTACTCATTGCGAGTTCAGCATCCACAGTAATTATGTCCGCGATTGTCATTTTAGCAGTGCTGCTTCCTAGCTATCTAGGCCCATGGCGGAACATAACTGTTTATGTAGCATGCATTCTCGTAATGATTAGCTATTACGGACTAGGATTTAACCTTTTAGCTTCGGCTGCACCAGTGAACAGTGTCAAGATCCAGTGGGACAGAGCTGTAGAGGACCGAAATCTTGCTCTTCTATTCTCCAGGTATAGCTCCGAGTGCATAAAGGACGGGATCGAAGACCTGGGGAAAGTGCTTAGAAATGTCTCCATTACACCAGTTGGATCGATTGAGAACAAAAAGGGCATAGGCGTAATCAGTGTTATTCGGGTAGCTGCAGCAAGCGTGCAATGTTTTTTTCTATACGTTTTTTCTATCAGCAAGGCAGATGTGCCAGTATGGCTCTGGTTTCTATTCATCATTAGTCTCGGCATACTATACGATAAAATTTGTGAGAATGATACACAGAAGAAGCTAACTCGTATGATTGAGATCCTTCGGGAAGCATACAAAAACTCCAAGAGAAAGCGGTGAAACGAAACGCGCGTCATCTACTATTTCTGCAGCTTCGATCGCTAACGTTAAGGATTTGACTACACAGCCGGCTTTATCCGGGCCACATCGTACAGTCCACCTCTTTGCCTCCAGGGCCATTGGTCTGCGTCAAGTTCCTTGAACAAAACCGCTCCGCGCTCAATCCCGTCGATCATAATGATACTACTACGCTCGCAATTGACATCGACGACCAATACCACACGACCTCACTAATCAAGCGGATCGAGCTTCGCTCTCCAGGCGATGATGTCACCAGGGCGGCAGTAACTCACGGCGGTCAACCAATCAGCAGGCTGCTCCATACTGCACAGCAGCAGTGCGTAGGATATGGCTCTGCTACTTCATAACCATCGGTTGTCATACCCACCAACTTCCGCAATGAGCGAAGTCTCGACAATACGCCTTGCATCTGCAATCCGCTTGCATGTATACCTTCTTGCAACTGAATTGCAAGAACTCGCGACTACAGTTCACCAAGGAGAGATCACATGAAGGTTGCACACATCTTTCGCTTCAACACGGCTTCCACGTTCCGCCGGCCACAATGACCAGGCTATCGCCTCGACTCTGAGGACCCGACGCAGTGCATTTCTGGATGAACTGGACGAGAACTTAGATGCCTAGCGAAACCGTCTACGATGTTGTGATTGTCGGCGCTGGCGCCGCGGGCGTGGGGGTCGCAGTGTCTCTCAAGCATGCGGGCATCGAGAACTTCACTATTCTCGATCGTCATACGGTCGGGGCATCATTTGCCTTATGGCCGACCGAGACTCGCTTCCTCACGCCCTCGTTTCCAACCAATTCGGTCGGCATGCTCGATTTGAATTCGATTGCGATTGGCGTTTCGCCCGCGTTCAGTTTACGAGTCGAGCATCCAACGGGCGAAGAGTACGCAATGCACTTAATGGCAGTCGCGCAGTTCTTTGAGCTACCGATACGGCCAAATACCGATGTGACGAGAATCGCCAAGGTTGGCGATAGCTTCCGCGTGGATACGCCCGACGAGACTTTGCGAGCCAGGCATGTCATTTGGGCCGCCGGTGAGTTCCAATACCCGCGTTTGAGCGGATTCGTTGGTAGCGAGTTCTGTCGCCATACAGCCACCATCGCCAGCTATAAACATCTCGACGGTGACGACTTCATCATTGTGGGTGGCTATGAAAGTGGCGTGGATGCGGCCTACCATCTAGCGCTTCGCGGCAAACGAGTGCGCTTGTTCGATAAGGGCTGTCCGTGGAAGGCCCAGAGTTCCGATCCCAGTATCGCGCTTTCCACCTATTCGCTCGAACGGATGCGTCAAAGACGGTTTATCGAGCACGTGGATCTGTTTCCGCACATGCCAATCGCGTCGGTCACGCACGTGGACACCATATACGAAGTCACAGCTCTCGACGGGCAGCGGTTTCACACCCGAGCGAAACCGCTGCTGGCAGGCGGATTTGAGGGCAGTCACAAGCTGGTGGCGGATTTGTTTGAGCGACGCGATGATGGCTTTCCGCTCTTGAACGAAAACGATGCGTCCACCATCGTACCTGGACTGATACTCTGCGGCCCCGCGGTTCGTCACGACAATCACGTCTTCTGCTTCATCTACAAGTATCGACAACGCTTCGCCATTGTCGCCAAGGCCATTGCAACCTCGTTGGGGTTGCCGGCGGAAGAGCTAGAAGCCTATTACCGCAAGTGGGGTATGTATCTCGATGACCTCTCCTGCTGCGGGGAGGAATGCGTATGTTGACTGGGAATGACGAGGGATCCGTCGTTTCTGTTCCGGTTCGAAGCCGACTCATCAGAGCGCCGCGTATCGAATGGCTCGGGCAAACGGCTGCCAGCCTTTTCTGGATTGGCAGCGTGCTAACGTACGGGATCAGTTCCAACGGAGATTGGCTGCAGCTCTTGGCTGCGTCCGCATGGCTGGTGGCCAACATCGCGACGATCGCGACTGCCGAGACCAAGTAATGTCAAGTCCGTCGCTCTGCGGCAAATCGACCATGGTGGTCGGTTTGAGGCAAACCAACTGCCCAGCGTCAATGGTGATGGTCGGTTTGAGGCGCCTCAACCGCAACATCACTGGACCATCATTGTACCGTCACGGCCCGGCGGCGTCCGCTGCGCCCAGACAGGACATCAATGAGGTCCAGACGGGTCACAATCGCGGCCACATGCTTCTGATGATCCATCACGATGGCCACTTCGCCGCGGTCGAAAATTCGTGCCAATTCACTCGCGTCGGCATGCAGATGCACGGTGCTCACCTTGCGCTCCATGATCTCGGCCACCGTGGTGCTATCGCTCACGTTGCCGCCGACCACGTGGCGCAGCATATCGGTCTCGGTGACAATGCCGGCCAAGTCCCCGTGCTCCAGCACCGGCATCTGAGAAATCCCATGGCTGCGAAACAGCCCCAGGGCATGGCCCAAGAGGTCCGTGGTCTGCACGCTGATGACCTCGCGCGACGGCATGGCCCTGACCACGTCGGCAATGGTTCCCACTTCCCAATCGTGCTGCAAATAGCCGTGCTGGCGCATCCAACTATCGCTGGCAAATTTGCTCATGTAGTTGCGAATCGAATCGGGCAATAGCACCACCACCCGCTGGCCCGCGGTCATCTCGCGACAAATCTGCATTGCCGCCCATACCGCTGCCCCGCTCGAACCGCCCACCAGCAGGCCCTCCTGGCGAATGAGCTGGCGCGCCACCTGAAATGAGTCGCGGTCATTGGACTTGATCCAGCGATCGACGAGGTCGCGGTCGAGCACGTCGGGAATGAAGTCGTAGCCAATGCCCTCGACTTTGTAGCTCTTGATGTCGCCGGGGCCGGCCAAGATCGAACCTTCGGGATCGACGCCGATCACTTTCACGTGGGGCATGTCCCGGCGCATCACCCGGGCGACGCCGGTGATGGTGCCGCCGGTGCCGGCACTGATGACGACGGCGTCCAGCTTGCCGCCGCACTGTTCGATGATCTCGCGGCCGGTGCCCTCTTCGTGGGCCAGGGGATTGCTGGGATTGCCATATTGGTCGAGGATATGGGCGTTGGCGATCACTTCCTTGAGTTGCTTGGCCACCCCGATATGGCTCTCGGGCGAATCCCATGCCGCCTCGGTCGGCGTGCGGATGATCTCCGCCCCCAGGGCTTCGAGCACCGTCTGTTTCTCCTGGCTCATCTTCTCCGGCATGGTGATGATGAGGCGGTAGCCCTTGACCGCCGCGGCCAGTGCCAAACCGATGCCGGTATTGCCCGAGGTGGGCTCGATGAGGGTATCGCCCGGCTTGATGCGACCGGCCGCTTCGGCGTCTTCCAACATGCGCACGCCAATGCGGTCCTTGACCGAGCCACCCGGGTTCATAAATTCGCACTTGGCGACCAGCTCACAGGGTAAATCGCGGCCAATGCGCGATAGGCGCACCATTGGCGTTTGTCCCACAGCGTCGCAAATCGAGTCGTACATGTTCTCATGGCCCCTCTTCATAATTCGACTGCTTAACACGCCTCAGTGCCGCGGCGGATAAACATTGCCAACAATCACGCTACCTAAGAACGTAATTTCACCGGTATTGTCGCCGCCGAGTATGATAGAACCAATCGGAACACGCCAGCGATGCGTTGATTGCAATGTAGCCGCAATCGCGCCATAGCCTCTATGCGCCCGCAATCGCCGCTGTCTTTCTGCGAACAAAGGAGACCCCGACATGTCGTCGTCTCAACCACCAAATAGTACAGATATATTTTCCCTCGCCCGCAAGCGCATCCTCGTTCTCGATGGCGCCATGGGCACCATGATTCAGCGCTATGGCCTACAAGAAGACGATTATCGGGGCACTCAGTTTCGCGATCACCCCGCCGATCTCAAGGGCTGTAACGATCTCCTGAGCATCACCCAGCCGGGCATTATCGAGGAGATTCATCTGGCGTTTATGCGCGCGGGCGCCGACATCATCGAGACCAACTCCTTCAACGCCCATCGCCTGCCGATGGCGGATTATCAGATGGAGCCCCAGGTTCGAGCCCTGAACGTGGCCGCCGCCCAGGTGGCGCGGCGCGCGGTGGAGCGCTTCCGCAGCGAGGCTCCGGACCGCGCGTGCTTTGTCGCTGGCTCCATGGGGCCGACGAATAAGACCGGTTCGCTGTCGCCCGACGTCAATGACCCGGGCTTCCGCGCGGTGGATTTTGCCGAATTGGTCGAGACCTATTACGAGCAGGCTGTGGGCCTCATCGACGGCGGCGTCGACCTGCTCTTGGCCGAGACCGCCTTTGATACCCTGAACATGAAAGCGGCACTATTTGCCGTGAATAAAGCCTTTGCCAATGGTGCCCGGCGGGTGCCGGTGATGAGTTCCGCCACCATCACCGACCGCAGCGGGCGCAATTTATCGGGGCAGACCATCGAGGCTTATTATCATTCGGTATCTCACGCCAACTTATTGTATGTGGGCATCAACTGTGCCCTCGGCGCCGAGGATATGCGCGCCTATGTCGAAGATTTGGCCAAGCTGGCGCCGCTGAACACCGCATGCGTGCCCAACGCCGGATTGCCCAACGAACTCGGCGAATACGACGACACCCCGGAAAACATGGCCCGGGTGCTCGGCGAGATGGCGCGCGATGGCTTGGTCAACTTTGTCGGCGGCTGCTGCGGCACCGAGCCGGAACACATCAATGCCATTGCCGAGGCCGTGCGCGGGGTGGCGCCGCGGGCGCCGGTATCGCCGTCTCATCTCACTAGCATGAGCGGTCTTGAGCCCTTTACCATCACGCCCGAGGCCAATTTCACCATGATCGGCGAGCGCACCAATGTGACGGGTTCGCGAAAATTCCGCCGACTCATCATGGAGGACCGCTACGACGAGGCCGTGACCGTGGCCCGGCAGCAGGTCGAGGGCGGAGCCAACGTCATCGACGTGTGCATGGACGACGGCATGCTCGATGCGGAGGCGGCCATGACCCGCTTTCTCAACCTGATCGCGGCCGAGCCCGATATCGCCCGGGTGCCGGTCATGATCGATAGCTCGAAATTTTCCGTGATCGAGGCCGGGCTCAATTGCCTGCAGGGCAAGGGTGTGGTCAACTCCATCAGCCTCAAAGAGGGCGAAGAGCAATTCATCGCCCAGGCACAGTGTATCCGCAACTACGGCGCCGCCGTGGTAGTCATGGGGTTTGACGAGACCGGGCAGGCGACCACGGTGGAGCATCGGCTGGAAATCGCCCGCCGCGCCTACCGCATTCTCACCGAGACCGTGGGCTTTCCCGCCGAGGACATTATTTTCGACCCCAATATCCTCACCGTGGGCACCGGCATCGAAGAGCACAATCAATACGCCATCAACTTCATTGAAGCCACGCGGCAGATGAAAAAGGAATTCCCCCTGGCCAAGGTGAGCGGCGGGGTCAGCAATATCTCGTTTTCCTTCCGCGGCAATAATGTGGTGCGCGAGGCCATGCACGCCAGCTTTTTGTATCATGCGATCCAGGCCGGCATGGACATGGGCATTGTCAACGCCGGCCAGCTGGCGGTGTACGAGGAGATCGACGAGGACCTGCGCCGGCATGTGGAAGACGTACTCTTTGACCGGCATCCCGACGCCACCGAGCGCCTCATTGAGTTTGCCGCCAACGTGCGCCAGGAAGATCGCGGCACAGCCGACGTCAAGGCTTGGCGCCAAGAGCCGCTGGCGACGCGGCTGGCCCATGCCCTGGTCAAGGGCATCGCCGACCATATCGACGAAGACGTGGCCGAGGCCCTCGAAGCCTACGACAAGCCCCTCGACATCATTGAGGGCCCGCTCATGGACGGCATGAACATCGTCGGTGGCCTGTTTGGCGAGGGCAAGATGTTCTTGCCCCAGGTGGTCAAGAGCGCCCGGGTGATGAAAAAGGCGGTCGCGATTTTGGAGCCGCTCATGGAGGCCGAGCGCCGGCAGGGCAGCGGCAAGGGCACCATGGTCATCGCCACGGTGAAGGGCGATGTGCACGATATTGGCAAAAACATCGTCGGCGTGGTGCTGCGCTGTAACGGCTATGAGGTGATCGATCTGGGCGTCATGGTGCCGGCGCAGAAAATTCTCGATACCGCGCTGGAGGTGGGTGCGAGCGTGATCGGTTTGAGCGGCCTGATTACGCCGTCGCTCGACGAAATGATTCACGTGGCCAAGGAGATGGAGCGGCGCGATATGCGTCTGCCGCTCCTCATCGGCGGCGCCACCACCAGCCAAAAACACACGGCAATCAAGATCGCGCCCGCGTACTCGGGCATTTCGGCCCATGTGCCCGACGCGTCGTTGGCCGTGGGCGCGCTGGGCGGGATTTTGAGCGACCCCGACACCTATGATCGCGACAACCGGGCCAAGCAGACGGTAATGCGCGAGCAATTCTTGGCCAGTCAGAAGCGCCGGCCGCTGCTCGACATCGCCGAGGCCCGGCGCCGGCCCGACGGCATTGCCTGGGAGGCCCAGGGCGACGAAGAGATCGCCAAGCCGCCGTTTTTGGGCATCCGCACCATTGAGCCCACACTCGCCGAGCTGGTGCCCTGGATCGACTGGACGCCGTTTTTCCATGTCTGGGAGCTCAAGGGCACCTATCCCGCGATCCTTGAGCATGAGCGCTACGGTGACCGCGCTCGCGAGCTGTTGGCCGATGGCAAACGGCTGCTCAAGCGCATTGTGGATGAGGGTCTGCTCCAGGCCAAAGGCGTGTATGGCTTTTTCCCCGCCCACAGCGTCGGCGACGACGTGGTGATTTATCACAACGGACGCAACGGCAGCAGTTTAGCCCGGACGGATGAAGAGCGGGCGCGGTTTCACTTTTTGCGCCAGCAGGGCGAAAAAGCGGTCTGCTACTGCCTGAGCGACTACATCGTGCCGCAAGGCAGCGGCATTGACGACTACTTGGGCGCTTTTGCCGTGACCACGGGACATGGCATCGACGCCTTGGTGGCCGAGTTTGAGGCCGACCACGACGACTACCAGTCGATTATGACCAAGGCGCTGGCCGATCGACTGGCCGAAGCATTTGCCGAGATGTTGCACAAGCAAGTGCGCGATGCCTGGGGTTTTGGTGTCGACGAGGACCTCGACATGGGCGACATTCTGACGGAAAAATACCGCAGCATTCGCCCGGCATTTGGCTATCCGGCCTGTCCCGACCACACCGAGAAGCTGACGCTATTTGCCCTGCTTGACGCCGAGGCCCAGACCGGCATCAGCCTCACCGAGGGCATGGCCATGGTGCCAACGGCGGCGGTGAGCGGGGTGTATTTTGCCCATCCGCAGGCCCGCTACTTCTCGGTCGGCCGCATAGGGGCCGACCAGATTGCGGACTACAGCCGGCGCAAGGACCAGAGCCGCGACGAGAGCGAAAAATGGCTGGCGTCTAATTTGGGGTATTAGGGCCAAATGCTCTGACGCTGCGGAAAGGGCGGCGCCGCTGCAGCTGGTGGGGTATCCGGGTCTCAGACATCCTCGCCGGTCACGGTTAGGCGCGAACGCGCAAGGAGCCGCAGAGACACGAATGGGAGCGCCCCGGCTGCGGAACTCGCCCGGAACCCCACCAGCTGCAGCGTCTCCTTTGATATCGTACTGGGCGATCTCAGCCCCAATTGGGCTTCAAAGCGTCTGGATGGCATTACAACCTAACGGACGATGACAGTTATCAGCAAACCTGAAGAACGGCCATCTGATGAAGGCGTATGGCTGCCGCGCTTAGCAAACGCCGATGGGATCATTCTCGGCCAGTTCCAAGGCCATCAAAGCGATGCCGCGGGAGGCGTTGTCGTGTTACCCGACGGCCACACCCTCGCAATCGGCCACGCGGATGGCACAGTCCGCACAGTGTCACTGCGCACGGGCCATGACAACTGGATTGGCGATGTGAGTCATGAGCCTGTCCTTCAACACGTTGCGTGTTCGCATCAAGGCACCATGATCGCCTCGTGCGCCGAGGATGGACTCGTCCGACTCTGGGCTGCGGCCACTGGCGAGGTCATCGGCGTTCTCAATCACGAAATGGGAGTAAACCAAGTGGTTTTCTCGCCTGACGATCGCCTGTTGGCCACGGCGTGCGCCGACGATACCGTCTACGTGTGGAGCATCGAGACTGGCGATAAACTCGTCGCGTGTCGAGGACATGAGGCATGGGCTGTGTCGGTCGATTGGTCGCCGCAGGGGAATTTGCTCGCCTCCGCATCTAACGACGGTACGGTACGCATATGGAGCACCACAGACGGCACCGAGCTCCAGCGCTGGCAATCGGAGAGCAAACCTGCCGCGGTAGCATGGTCCCCTGTCGACGAGCAGTTGGCTGTGGTCTGGGCGGACGGTACCGTAACGATTCGGCAGTCAAAGACCTGGAGCGAGGTTTTGCGATGGCAAAGCCATGACGAGGAGGTCAATTGTGTCGCGTGGAGTACGGACGCACGCTTTCTGGCGACCGGAAGCGATGACTGCACGGTGCGCATTTGGGAATCGGCCAGCGGATGCGAATTACAGCGTATCTCGTTTCCAGAACCCTTTGTCTGGCGCCTGGCGTGGGCACCCAACAGCACCTTTATCGTGGGCACGCTATGTGGCGACTGGGTTCGCTTATGGGATGTGCGGACTGCCTTGCGCACCAAGGCACGAAATAGCGACAGATGATGGCATGATCGCGGTCCTTGCTTTACTACGAATGGGGCATAGAACCGCATCATTCGGTTTCGCTGCCTTCTCGGCCCAGTTCAGCAAGCTCTTTGCCCAAGAAGTAGCCAATGGCCGTGCGTATGACCACGATAGCGCCGAGGGCGTAGAGATCGTCCAGGGAATGGCTGAGCACCGTGCTGATCACATCGGCCACGATCATGAATTCCAGCCCGGCGAGGATGTATCCGCCCAGGACCCGACGCGCGGCCAGCATTTGATACACGCATGGATTGCCGGTCAAGCGGGATAGCTCGATAGGAATGTAGAGGAGGATAAACTTGATCGCGCCGATTCCCATCATCGCCAAGGCGACGATATCGATTGCTTCCGCAGAGTATTCCAAAATGTGATGTAGGGATTCCATGGCTGCCTCCAATCCAGAGGATCCGCTCGCCGGTTTGGCTGCGAGCGGTGCGCATCATCGTTTTGCGCGGGCTGCCATATTCGCTATCGTTGTCGGAGAGGTCAAGCAATTGCCGGGACGGCGACGTACGAGCTCGCGTGTCTATTCGGCGACGATATCAATGCCCAATCCATCATGGACAATCCATCATGGACGATCGCATCAGGCCCGTAGCAACGTCACGCGATGGCCTATTGGGCTCGTGGTTTGTTCGAGCGTGGGCGGCGTGTCCGTTGCCGCGCGCTCGGTCAGGCGCTCGGTGCGGCGATCGAAAATGACCAAATAGCCGTGGTCTAGCTGAAGGCGCTGCAAGTATTCGTCGAGCTGACTCAGTCCTTGGCCTAGGGGGTCGGGCTTTTTGTCGCGCCAGACTTTGAGCTCCAAGGCATCGCGCTGCCACTGGCGCTCGCCATCGCTGTCGGTGTAGGGCCAGCGCACCAACAGATCAATGCGGTAGCGGCCCAGGCCGTACTCTCGATCGATAAAGCCCCCGCCAGTGACAATACGCTGCAAAAACGCCATCAGCACCAGCTGCGGCGCCACTTCGTGATACGTCAATGTGCCGCTCAACACTTCGCCGTGCTCGCGCCAAAAATCGGCAAAGGCCACGATCAAGCTGTCCATGTCCAAGCGTCCGTTGGCACGCAGAAAGCGCGTCCCCGGCATGGTCGGGATGATGTCGTCGACTTTGGCTGCAAGGACCCGGGCGATGACTTCGCGATATATGGGATTGGCCACCTGTAATGGCCTTGTCTGAGCAATGAGGCCCAGGTCGCGGACATAGGTGACGTCATCGTCATAATTGTCGCCAGTGATGGCGGTGGTGCCGGCCATGACTGGCTCGATGATGCGCCGCACCCGGGCCTGGTGCAGCTTGTCCACGAGGGAATCCAAATGCGTCGCACGGACCAAGATCAGTCGCTCTTTGGCGGCATCTACGTGCTCCACCGTAATTGCCTCGGACGCGGGTATTCCCATTTTGTCTACGATCTCATGGGCGAGGGCATTGATGAGCCACGGCTGGCCGCGGGTGAGTTCGAAAGCCTGTGACAGCGCCGCCTCGGTCAACGCCTGGCCGCTCTCTTGGCTGTGCTGATGGAAAAGTGCTTCCATTTCTTCGCGGCTAAAGTCGCCCAGACGCAGCGATTCAACCTTAATATTAAACGGACTTGCAGAGCCCAGCCGCGACGGATCGCCGCCGCTTTCGGCCTTGTAGTCACGCACGTCCCGCAGCCCGCATAGAGCCACCGACCACGGTGCCCCATCGGGCCGCATGGCGTAGATATCGCGCAGCTGCCGCAGCACCGCGATCAAGCTCTGGCCACGAATGGCGTCGATTTCGTCAAAGAACAGCACCAGCGGTCGGGGGCACGCCTGCGCCCATTGGCACAGCGCTTCGGCGAGCAAGTTGGTCTCGTCGACCTCGGGCCAAGGCTGCGGTGGCAGAAGATCGTCGGCGAGCTCCTTCTGCGCCCAACGCCGCAGCGCCTGCAGTATCGCCCGCTGCGCCGCACCGTAGTCATCGCCGGCAGCCTCGGCGGTCTCGCAACTGAAATGCAAGGCGACATATGTCCCCTCGGCCGTCAGCCGCCGCGCCAGGGCCCGCAAGGTGGTGGTCTTGCCGGTCTGGCGCGGGGCGTGGACCACGAAATAGCCGCCGCGGGCAATGATCCCGGGGGCCTCGGGCAAGCGCTCGGCGGCCGGGATCATGTAGTGGAACCGCGCGTCGCACGGTCCGGCGGTGTTGAAGAAACGCATAGAGTCAGCCTAGCGCACATGGTGGACACAGCGGACATCTCATTGTCCGTCATTGCTGCGATTGCCGAGAGAGACGCCGGCCTACGTGTCTTCAACAACGATATCGATGCCCAATCCGGCCAGGGTGGCGGCAAAGCCGGGGAATGAGGTCTCGGTGCATTCGGCGCCGTCGATGCGCACTGGGCCGTCGGCAGAGAGGCCGGCCACTGCTCCGGCCATGGCGATGCGGTGGTCGCCGGCGGCATCAATGCGGGCGCTGCGGAAGGGTTTGTCCGGCATGCCCACCACGGTGAGGCCGTCGTCGTGGGCGGTGACTTCGCAGCCCAGGGCCCGCAGCATGGCGCACGTGGTGTCGATGCGGTCGGATTCTTTGACCCGCAATTCGCCCGCATCGCGAATGCGCGTGGTGCCCTTGGCCCGTGCGGCCACCACGGCCAAAATCGGGATTTCGTCAATGGCGCGCACCACCACATCGCCCGCGATCTCGGTCGCCACCAGGGCATCGCCCGCGCCGCGGCTCACGGTCAAATCGGCGATGGGCTCGCTGCCGCCCCGGTGCATGGCTTCGCGCTCGATGAGGGCCCCCATGGCGTGAAGGACATGCATAAAGCCGGTGCGGGTGGGGTTGATGCACACGCCGGGTACGGTGACGCGCTCGATGCCGCCGGGCGCGATCAGGGTGGCGGCCAGGATAAAGGCGGCCTGGGATGGATCGGCAGGAACATCAATGGCGTCGCACTGTAGCTTCCGATCCCAGCCCCGGGTGTCGAGCTCAATGACGCCAACGCTGTCGCCACTGGTATGTTCGAGGGTGCGAATGGGCGCCCCCATGTAGCTCAGCATACGCTCGGTGTGGTCGCGGGCGGCCCCGGGCTCGATGACGCGGGTGACGCCGTCCGCGTATAGGCCAGCCAAAAGCACGGCGGTCTTGACTTGGGCGGAGGCCACCGGCATGCGGTATGTAATGGCGCGCAACGGTCCGGTCGCTGCCGCAATTTGCAGCGGCGGGTAGACGTTGTCGGCGCGAGCACCACTGGCGCCCGTGATGGTGGCCCCCATGGTCGTTAAGGGATCGATCACGCGCCGCATGGGCCGCTGGCTCAGCGAGGCGTCGCCATACAGGCGGCTGGCAAAGGGCTGGGCCGCGAGCAGGCCGCATAAGAGGCGAATGGTGGTGCCGGAGTTGCCGCAGTCGATGTCGATAGGGTCAATGGCGCCTTTGGCGGCGCCTTCGCCAGCGTCGGAACCAGGCCGGAGGCCGTCCAGGCCCACGCCTTCGACAATGAGGACTTCGCTGGCGCCCTGCCCGCCTTTGTCGGCGGCGGCAGCTCTACCGGCAGCAGCGTCATGGTTCTGCACGGGCTCCGTGGACAGTTTGGCGCCCAGGGCCGCCATGGCGCGGGCGCTGCGACCGTTGTCGGCGCCGCCGCTCAGGCCGGTAATGCGCACCTTTCCGTGACAGAGCGCGGAAAATAGCAGGGCCCGATGGCCGATGGACTTATCCCCGGGTACGCGCGCG
>JAAUYH010046901.1_pt1 | contig 17737 bp, 13 predicted proteins | sample 7278061 | NCBI WGS metagenome assembly JAAUYH01 (sample SAMN14350203, study PRJNA611818) | marine sediment metagenome | isolation source: surface marine sediment (0.6m) | place: French Polynesia: Moorea | collected 2018-08 | reverse complement strand
TCGTCCTTGGCCGTCGCCGGTACTTTCGGGAAGCTGCCCGACGAAAGCGACTTGACCCAGACGTAACGCGGCTTGATCTGCACCATCGTGATCGGCGCGAGACGCGTACCACCATCCTTGAGCTCGATCTCGAGATACCGCACGAGTTGCTCGGGCACGTCGATCCACATGTCGCTGACCGTGCCCGCGATGGTGTCGTCATTGCCGATCACCGGCATGCCGCGCGGGTCGGTCCCGGCCGAGACGCTCATCTCTTCGGTCATGCGCATCGGCTTGATCTTCACGTGGCCGTGGCCGTCAAGCTCGGGCACGTCGCGGCGCGGGGCCCAGCTTGCCGGGCCGACGCCGTCGACCATCGGATCACCGGTGGGCGCGTGGGGGAAGCCGTTGCCCGCCGCAGTGCGCGCAAGCGCGAGGTCGTCCCGGTCGCCGCGCTGTCCCGAGGGTACCGTCACCTCGCCGCGCCCATCGCGCAGGATGAAGGTCTTGTCCTTCGGCACGGGGAACGGCCCCTGGTTCGCCGACGGATTGCCGTCGTCATCCTCGAGCGGATAACCCTCGCGCATGTTTTCGGTCTGCAGGTAGTAGATCAGGAGAGCAAAGAAGAGCCAGAAAAGCCAGATCGACAGGCTCGCCAGGTCAAAATTGCCAAAGAAGTTAACGCCAACCATGGTGTGTGATCCTCCGGGTTCAGGTCGGAAATTCGGCAAGTCCGATCTTGCCGTCCCGATCATGGTTTGGTTGCGGTTGGAAGGTGATCCGCACGAGCGGACCAAGAGCGATGAGTGTCGCAAATAACAAAGCGATCTCAATGTGATAGACGAAAGAGTAGCCTGATGCGGGGTTGGCGAGCGCCTCGCCTAGCCGACCTGACAATGCCAGCGCATCGACGCCGTCGCGAATGCTTCCACCCAAGGCGATGGCCAGTCCCGCGGCTGTGGCCTGCGCCGCACCCCAAGCGCCAAGCGCCAACCCGCGGCCCGCGAGCCCCTTCGAAGGCATCGTCATCGCGGCCATCAGGGTCGACACAGAAAAGAGGCCCCCGCCCAAGCCAATGAACGCGGCGCCCGCAAAGAACAGGATCTCGGACCCCATCGGCGCCGCGAAAACGACCGCCGAGAATGCCGCGATCCCGAAAAGAAGACCGCGCATGCACATGCGGTAGGGGTTTAGCCCCCGTCCCAGCCAGCGCGCTGCCAGCGCAAAGCCGATCAACGCCCCGGCGGCCCACAGCGCTGTCAGAAGCGTCGTCGCCGAGACCGAGAGCCCCAGGATCTCGCCGCCATAGGGCTCCAGCAGCACGTCCTGCATATTGAAGGCGAGCGTCCCCAGCACCACCACGACCAAAAGCCGCCCGGCATCGCCGCCGCTGGAATAATCTGCCCAGGCATCGCGGAACTTTGGCCGAGGTGCCGAGCGCTCGGCCTTGCTCATCGGCCGCACGTTCTCCTGCCGCCACAAAGCGATCAGGTTCAGCACCAGCGTCGCGAGCGCCGCGCCTTGCACCACCTGGATCAACTTCACTTGCGTGAAGTCGCGCAACAGGTACCCGACGATCACCGCCGACACCCCCATGCCCGCCAGGAACATCACATAAAGCAATGCGACGACCCGAGGCCGCGTCTCATCCGTTGCTCGGTCGCTCGCCAGCGCAAGCCCTGCGGTCTGCGTCATGTGCAGCCCGAGCCCGGTGAAAAGGAATGCAAGCGCGGCCAGCACCTCGCCCGCGAATGGCACGTCATACACCGTGTCCCCGCTTAGCACCAAAAGTGCCATCGGCATGATCGCGAGCCCGCCCATCTGCCAGAGCGAACCGAACCAGAGGTATGGGATCCGCTTCCACCCGATGGCGGAGCGATGCGTGTCCGACCGGAAGCCCAGAAGCGCGCGGAACGGCGCGATCAGAACGGGCAGGGCGATCATCACCGCCACCAGCATCGCCGGAATGCTGAGCTCGACGATCATCACCCGGTTCAATGTGCCGAGCAACATCACCGTGGCCATGCCGACCGAAATCTGAAAGAGCGACAGGCGCAACAGCTGGCCCAGGGGCAAGTCTTCGGACGCTGCGTCCGAGAACGGCAGGAACCGCGTTGAGATCGACTTGATCTGCCCCCGGGTCACGATCATGGGCGGAACTCCATCGCTTGGCTGATGTAGAATCCGCTGGTGACCCGCCGAACGCTGCCGAGGCGTCCCTTGACACCCGCATCGCGCAAGGCGTTTGCGATCCGCGCCTCGGTATGCGGCACGATCGCCGGCGACCGGTCGGAACGGGGGAAGAGCTTTCCCGCCACATGCATCGCCGACAGAAGCGGTGTCTTCGGCGCGACGGTGAAGACGATCTTGCCACTGGTGCGCTGGGCCAACCGTCCCAGGGCGCCGGCGATATCCGGTGCGCGGTAGTGGATCAGGCTGTCCATCGCCATCACGAAATCGAACCGGCCATGGCGCGCATCGAGCATGTCACCCGCGATGAATTCGATCCGATCGAGCAGGGCAGGGGGCGTGCGCCGCCGCGCCACGTCGAGGAGACTCGGCGAGATATCCACCGCCACCACCCGAGCGCCGCGTTGCGCGAGCGCCACCGTCGCCGGTCCGGCCCCGCAGCCCGCGTCGAGAACCCGGCGCCCGGTGAGATCCTCGGGAAACCGCGCCAACATCGCCGCCCGCATCGCATCGCGGCCTTCGCGCACGGTTTGGCGGATCTTCGAGACCGGGGCGTCTGAGGTCAGACGCTCCCAGGTCTTCGACGCAGTGCGGTCGAAATAGGTCTCGAGCCGGTCTCTGGTGGCCTCATAAGTCACTAGTCAAACCCCAGCAGCTCAAAGATTTCCCGGTCAAGCAGTGAATCCGGCGCCAGGGGCTCGGTCCCGGCCCAAAGCGTCTCGGCCAGGCGGATATACTCGGCGCGACACTGCACGATGTCCTCGTCATCCGGCATCTCGAAGAGTGTCTTTTTCTTCAGCCGCGAGCGCCGGATCGCATCCACGTCGGGCATATGCGCGATGCGCCTGAAGCCCACGACATCGCAGTAGCGGTCGACCTCGTCTGTGTCCCGCGACCGGTTCGCCACGCAACCCGCAAGCCGCACGTTGTAGTTCTTCGACTTCGCCTGCACGGCGGCGATGATCCGGTTCATCGCGTAGATCGAATCGAAATCGTTGGCGGTCACGATGACCGCCCGGTCGGCATGCTGTAAGGGCGCCGCGAAGCCGCCGCAGACCACATCGCCGAGCACATCGAAGATCACCACATCGGTGTCCTCGAGCATGTGATGCTGCTTCAAGAGCTTCACCGTCTGCCCGACGACATAACCGCCGCATCCGGTCCCCGCCGGAGGCCCCCCGGCCTCGACACATTGCACGCCATTGAAACCTTCCGTGACGAAGTCTTCCGGCCGTAGCTCTTCGGCGTGGAAATCCACGTCCTTGAGGATGTCGATCACCGTGGGCTGCAAATGCCCTGTCAGCGTGAAGGTCGAGTCGTGCTTGGGGTCGCAGCCGATCTGCAGCACCCGCTTGCCGAGCTTTGAAAACGCCACCGACAGGTTGGACGAGGTCGTCGACTTGCCGATGCCGCCCTTTCCGTAGACCGAAAAAACCTTCGCTCCCTCGATCTTCATCGAGGCGTCCTGATGCACCTGCACCGAACCTTCGCCATCCTCGCCCTTAAGCACAGGTGGCGCACTGATGCCTCGGGCACGGAGCCCGTTCTGCTCGCGCTCATTGGCAAGCGCGGCGGGTGGTGACTTGGCGTCAAGCGGGCTCATGTTTCCTCCATCCCGGCCTCACTCGGCCGCAATTCCTTCAAGCCGGTCTTCCAGCTCATCTGCCGCCCCTTGAAGGGCGGCAAGTGTTTCGTCATCGGGTTGCCAGTAATCCCGGTCATGCGCCTCAAGCAGGCGGTTTGCCATCCGGGCTGAGGCGGTCGGATTCAGCTCCGCCAACCTCCGCCGCATCTCTTCGTCCAAAACGAAGGTTTCCGAGATCCGCTGGTAGACCCATGGCTCGACGTCCCCCGTGGTTGCCGACCAGCCCATCGTGTTGGTCACATGCGCCTCGATCTGCCGCACGCCTTCGTGGCCATGCTTCAAAAGGCTCTCGTAGAATTTCGGGTTCAGGCTGCGGCTGCGGGTCTCCAGCGCGATCTGGTCCTTCAGCGTGCGCACCTTGCCGGCCCCACGGGTCTGGTCGCCGATATAAACCGGCGCCTCTTCGCCCTTGGCCCGCTTCACCGCGCGGGAAATGCCACCCAGGGTGTCGAAATAATGATCGACCGTCGTGACCCCCAGCTCCACCGACTCGAGGTTCTGGTAGGCCAGGTCCACGTCCTTCAGTGTCTTCTGCAGCAGGGCGGCATGTTTCGTCGCCTTGCCGTTCACGCCATAGGCAAAGCTCTTGCGTGCCTCATAGGCGTCGGCGAGCTCATCCTCGTCGCCAAAGGCCGAGCTATCGACCAGCGCGTTGACGTTCGAGCCATAGGCGCCCTCGGCATTCGAAAACACGCGCAGAGCAGCGGTCTCGAGGTCCACCTCCATTTCGGCCGCATAGGCCAGCGCATGGGCGCGGATGAAGTTCATCTCCAGCGGCTCGTCGGCCTCGGCGCATTTGAACGCAGCCTCGGCGAGCATCCGGGTCTGCAGCGGCAGGAGGTCGCGGAAGATGCCCGAGAGCGTCATCACCACGTCGATCCGCGGCCGCCCAAGCTCGTCCAGCGGGATCAGATCCGCGCCAGACAGCCGCCCGAACGAGTCGAACCGCGGCGTCGCCCCCATCAGCGCCAAAGCCTGCGCGATCGGGCCGCCGTCGGACTTGATGTTATCCGACCCCCAGAGCACCAGCGCCACGGTGCGCGGCAGGCTGTCATGAGTTTCCAGCAGCAGTTCCGCCTGCTTGCGCCCGTCTTGCAGTGCAAAAGCGGTCGGCATGCGGAACGGATCGAATGCATGAATGTTGCGCCCCGTCGGCAGAACCTCGGGCGAACGGATCAGGTCGCCGCCCGCAACCGGCGGCACATAGTGGCCGCCCAAAGCGCGCATCAGCGCCGGCAACTCATTGGTCTCGGCCAGCATCGCCTCGACCCGTGCCCGTGTGTCATCATCCGTGTCGGCCATCACCCGCACATGCTCGGCGCGTTCTTCGGCACCGATCGGCCGGCCGACAACATGCAGGCCGTCCGGGATCAGCGCATCCTCCGTTTCCAGTAGCGTCAGCCAGAGCTTGTCGGGATCACGCTCCTCGATATCCACTGCCGCCGCCTGGTCCGCGATCAACGCGGCCAGTTCCGACCGCTCACCCGAATCCGGCGGCAGTGCCCGCCAGCGGGTCAGCGAGTCCTTCAGTTCCGAAAGCCCCTTGTAGAGCCCTGACGCGGCCAGGGGTGGCGTCAGATGCGTGACCGTCACCGCATTTGCCCGCCGCTTGGCCAGCGTCGCCTCGGAGGGATTGTTCGACGCATATAGATACACGTTCGGGATCTCGCCGATCAGCCGATCCGGCCAGTCCCGCGCGCCCAGCCCCGCCTGCTTGCCCGGCATGAACTCCAGCGCGCCGTGCATGCCGAAATGCAGCATCACGTCGGTCTGAAACTGCTGCTTGAGCCAGAGGTAGAAAGCGACAAAGGCATGGGTCGGCGCGAAGCCTTTCTCGAAAAGAAGGCGCATCGGATCGCCCTCCCAGCCGAATGCCGGCTGCACGCCGACGAAGACATTGCCGAATTGGTGCCCCAGCACGAAAACCCCGCGCCCGTCGGACTGGATCTTGCCCGGCGCCGGTCCCCAGACCGCTTCGATCGCCGCCAACGGCGGGCAATTGCGCACCATCGTGTCGGCGTCGACATAGGCGGCGACATTGGCCTCTTGCCCGTGCGTTTCGGCATTGCCCTTCAACACAGCGGCGCGCAGATCTTCGACCGTAGCAGGCGGATCGAGGTCATAGCCCGCGTCCTTCATCGCGTGTAAGGTATTGTAAAGGCTTTCGAAAACGCTCAAGTACGCCGCCGTCCCGATCGCCCCGGCATTGGGCGGGAAGCCAAAGAGCACCACTGCAACCTTGGTCTCGGCCTTCTTCTTGCGCCGCAGGGTGGCGAGTCGCAACGCCTTCTCGGTGAGGCTCTCGATCCGCTCCAGGCAGGGCGCCATCGCGCGGGTCTCGGACTGGTTCGGGCAGGCATGCGAGCATCCGTTGCAGCCCTCTTCACCATGCCGCCCGGCAAAGACAGTTGGGTTCGTCGCCCCGTCGATCTCGGGAAGGGCGATCAGCATCGTGGTTTCCACCGGTCCCAGCCCGCCCGAGCTCTCCGCCCATTGTCCCAGGGTCTGGAATTCCAGCGGATGCGCGGCGACGTAGGGCACATCAAGGCCTCGCAGCACCTCGACCGCCGCGTCGCTGTCGTTATAGGCTGGACCACCGATCAGCGAGAAGCCGGTGAGCGAGACCATCGCGTCGATCCGCGCGCCGCTTTCGCTCTTGAAATATGCCTCGATCGCCGGCCGCCCGTCGAGCCCGCCAGCAAACGCCGGGATCACCCGCACGCCCTTGGCCTCGAACGCCTCGATCACCGCATCGTAATGCGCCGTGTCCGAGGCCAGCACGTAGGACCGCATCAACAGCAGCCCCACCGTCGCGACCGGCTTTTTCGGCGCGGGCAGGGCGGTCAGATCGGTCGTGATCCGCACCTTCAGACCAGGGTGATAGAGCCCGACCTCGGGATACTCATGCGGCGCCTCGGAGATCGTGCCGCGCCAGAGCTCATGATGCGCGTAGCGTGAGATCAGGAACCGGATCATCTGCTCGACATTGTCGTCCGACCCGCCGAGCCAGTACTGCATGGTCAGGAACCAGGCGCGCAGATCCTGCGCCTTGCCCGGAATGAACCGTAGGATCTTCGGCAGACGGCGCAGCATCTTCATCTGCTTGGCGCCTGAATTGGCCGAGGGCGCCTTGGTGCCGCGCAGCTTTTTGAGGATCTTCATCGCGCCCGAGGCGGGCTTCGACATGTCGAGATCGCCCATCTTGGTCAGCTGTACGATTTGCGCGTCGGCGATCACGCCGATCATTGCGTCGCAGGCGTCTCGCCGATCCTCGAGCGCGGGCAGGATTGCCTTGATGTGCTCCTCAATAAAAAGAAGGTTGGCGATCACGATATCAGCGAACCGCACCGCGTCCTTGGCTCGCTCGAGCGCGTCCGGGTTCTCCGCCCATTCTGCCGCGGCATGGACGGTGACAGAAAGCCCCGGAAAATCGCTTTCGAGCCGCTCGCTGACACGCGCCGCAGGTCCCGCCGCGTGTGCGTCCAGCGTGACGATCACGATCCGGTAACCGGGGATATGTCCATCATCGCGCATAATGCGCCTTTGCCTCGTAGAGTGTGTCGATGCTGATCTCCGCGACGCCCCGGTCGGCGGCGAATTTCTCGGTGTTGCGCTTGGCCTTGCCGCGTACAAAGAACGGGATCTTGCGCAGCTCTTGCTCCGCATCCGGCAGCCAAATCACCTCAAACGATGACTCCAACGGCTCCTTCTTCGGTTCAGAAATATCCCGGGGGGTCTGGGGGGCTGGCCCCCCAGCTGGTCGGTCCGCATCGCGGGCCGAAACATTCGATTTGCTCGCGACATGCCCGCAATGATGGCTCGCCCCGGCATCATCGTGGAACTCAAAGTCCTCGCGGAACATCGTCAAAAGATGCTCTTCCAGCCCCATCACCAGCGGATGCACCATTGTGTCGAAAAGCACGTTCGCGCCCTCGAACCCCATCACCGGCGAATAGCGCGCGGGGAAGTCCTGCACATGCACCGGCGCCGAGATCACAGCACAGGGGATGCCGAGCCGCTTGCCGATATGGCGCTCCATCTGGGTGCCGAGGATCATCTCGGGCTGCAGCTCTTCGATCGCCGCCTCAACCTCGAGGTAATCGTCGGTGATCAGCGCCTCGAGCCCCAATTCGCGCGCCAGCGCCCGGATCGGTCGGGCGAACTCGCGGTTGTAGCAGCCGAGGCCACAAACCTCGAAGCCCATCTCGCTCTCGGCCACGCGGGCCATCGCGGCGACATGGGTGGCGTCCCCAAAGAGGAACACGCGCTTGCCGGTCAGATAGGTCGAGTCCACCGATTGCGACCACCAGGGCAGGCGCAGTCTGCTTTCATCGACCAACGCGTCGATGCCGGCAAGCCCTAGAACCTCGTCGATGAAGTCGCGGGTCGCGCCAACGCCAATCGGCATCGTCTTGGTGTAAGGCTGATCGAGGTTCTTTTCGCACCACCGCGCGGCGGTCTCACCGGTCTCGGGATACATCAGCACGTTGAAATGCGCCGCCCCCATCCGGGCGATATCCGCCGGGCTCGCCGTCATCGGGGCGACGACATTCACCGCGACTCCCAGCTCGTTCAGTAACCGCGTGATCTCTTCGATATCGTCGCGGTGCCGGAAGCCCAAAGCTGTCGGCCCCAGCAGGTTTACGCTCGCCCGCTCGTTCCGCTCCATGGGCTTGGCCAGATGCCGGACGATCTGGAAGAAAGTCTCGTCGGCGCCGAAGTTCTCTTTGCGCTGATAGCTCGGGAGTTCCAGCGGGATCACCGGGATCGGCAACCCCATCGCCTCGGCAAGACCGCCCGGATCATCCTGGATCAGCTCGGCAGTGCAGGACGCGCCGACGATGATCGCCTGCGGCTTGAACCGCTCATAGGCGTCCAGGCAGGCCTGCCTGAAAAGGTCCGCCGTGTCCGAGCCCAGGTCGCGCGCCTGAAAGGTGGTATAGCTCACCGGTGGGCGATGGTCGCGGCGTTCGATCATCGTGAACAAAAGATCGGCATAGGTATCGCCCTGCGGCGCGTGCAGCACGTAATGCAACCCGGTCATGCCGGTCGCGACGCGCATCGCGCCCACATGGGGTGGACCTTCATATGTCCAGACCGACAGCTTCATTCCCCCGCCTCGCGCGCGGCCAGCCGTTCCAGCCCGCTCAGCTTCGCCCGCCGCCGCAACGGCCGCGAAAACAATCCGGCCAGATCACCGGCCTGTTCGTAGAAATGCACCGGGGTGAAAACGAGCTCGATGGCCCATTTCGTTCGCAGCCCCTCGGCCTCGAGCGGATTGGCGAGGCCAAGCCCGCAGACCGTCAGATCGGGGCGCGTCGCGCGGCACCGATCCAGCTGCAGATCGACGTCCTGACCCTCGGAAATCACCGGCCCTTCGGCCAGCAGATCCAGATCGGGGCCGCAGACGGTTTGATGAAGATACGGCGTGCCGACCTCGACAGCCTGCATCCCGCATTCGCGGGTCAAAAACCGCGCGAGCGGCAACTCGAGCTGGCTGTCCGGGAAGAAGAAGATCGACTTGCCCTTGAGCTCTTCGGCATGGGCGGCAATCGCCTTGCGCGCCCGCGCGCGGGGGGCGGCGGTGGCGGCGTCGAAGCGTTCAGGATGCACGCCGAATTCCTGCGCCACGGCGCTGAGCCAGGCTGTTGTGCCTTCCTCGCCAAAGGGGAAGGGGGCCGGGATATGCCGCGCGCCGCGCCGTTCCAGCGCCGTATGGGTGTCGCCGAGGAAGGGTTGCGTCAGGGCAAAGACGGTGTTCGGCCCGACCGACGGCATCTCACCCACACGCCGGGCAGGCAAGCAGCGGACATAGTCGATGCCGAGTTCGTTCAGAAGCGACAGCGCCTGGTCTTCCACCACGTCGGGCAATGCGCCGACCAAAAGCAACTCGCGCGCGTCGGTCTCCGGCAGTTCCGGCACCATGGCGGCGAGACAGGCGTCTTCACCTTGCGTGAATGTCGTCTCGATGCCTGAGCCGGAATAGTTCAGCACCCGCACATGTGGGGCATGCAGCTTGGTCAACCGTTCGGCGGCGCGCGCGAGATCGAGCTTGATCACCTCTGACGGGCAGGAGCCCACGAGGAAGAGTTGCCGTATGTCAGGCCGCCGTGACAGCAGCCGCGCCACTTCGCGGTCAAGTTCGTCATGGGCGTCGGCCATCCCGGCGAGGTCCTTCTCTTCGAGAATCGCCGTGCCGAATCGTGGTTCCGCGAAAATCATCACCCCCGCGGCGCTTTGCAGAAGGTGCGCGCAGGTCCGCGACCCGACCACCAGGAAGAACGCATCCTGCATCTTCCGGTGCAGCCAGATGATGCCCGTCAGACCGCAAAAAACCTCGCGCTGGCCGCGCTCTTTCAGCACCGGTGCTTGGCGGCATCCGCGGGACGGGGGCAGGGGGGTATGGTCGGTCATGCCGCCGCCTCTGCATCAAGGCGTGCGGCACGCAATTTCCACAGGAACTGACCAGCGTTCACGACATAGGCCGCATAGGCCGCCAGTGCCAGCACCATGAGCCCCGCCGGATCGAGCGCACCCGCAAAAAGTGCCCAGATATAAGCGGTATGGAGCGCGATGACGACGAAACTGAACACGTCCTCCCAGAAGAATGCGGGCGCGAAAAGGTACTGTCCGAAGACCACTTTTTCCCAGATCGCGCCGGTCACCATGATCGCGTAGAGAAAGCCGGTTTTGACCAGGATCGAGAGGGTCGCCGCCTCGTATCCCGTGCCGGTCCAAAGGTAGCGCAAAACGAAGACGAGAGAGATCAGGAACGCCACGAATTGCAGGGGCGCCAGAACCCCCTGGACGATGGTCCAGACGGAGGCGTCGCGGCGTGCTCTCTGGTCCGCGGTATAAAGCCGGGATCCAGGCGCCTTGCCCGCGTGTGCTTTGGTCATGCAAGGTCCCCGTTCAGGCAGTCCTGTGGGGCAGACTACTGTCCGCGCGCGGAAAGTGTCAATTAAAACTTACACTCGCGAGGTTGACAGATTCTGCAAGGTTGTCTCGTCAACAAAATTTGACAGCCCGTTCAAAATATGTTGTTTTTCAATAGTTTTTTCGGGCAACGGTTGAGCCAGCACCTAGCCGTGTAGCCGAGTGTCAACTTCATTTGACATTTCGTTTGACATCCGGCCCCCTCTCGCGGACACTGTCCCAGGAGTCTTGCGGCTGTGCTGTCGCTGCCGTTCAGCATGGAACGTCGCAAGCCGCCGACAAGGACTCGGACCATGATGGACGGCCCCTTCCCAATCGCCTTTGACAGCGTATCGCAGGAAGACAGCACCCAGGCGCTGGCGTCTCGCGTGCTCTACGTGATGGCGTCCCGGGTCGGCAACCCCATCGAACGGATCGACCGCGCGGTCGCCCGGCAGCTGGCCAGAGTGGTGCTCGAACCTGCCGCCATCGGCCCGGCCGAGCTTGTCGAGCTCCTTTCCAGCGAGGGCATCCCGGTCAGCGATATCACCGACCTCTACATCCCTTACGTCGCGCGCAATCTCGGCGAGATGTGGGTCGAGGACACGGCGCATTTTACAGATGTCACCATCGCCACCGCGCGCCTGCAGGCGATGCTGCGCGAAGTGAGCTGCGCCTGGTCGGGCCAGGCGAACCCGTCGTTTACCGCCCCGAACGTCCTGATGATTGTTCCCGAGGGTGAGACCCATACATTGGGCGCGTTCGTCGCAACCTGCCAGTTACGCCGCGCCGGAGCCTTAGTACAGTTATGTGTCGGCGAGGCTGATGAAGCCGCCATGGGCATGGTGGAACAGAACGACTACGACATGATCATGATCTCATATGGTCATTCTGCCGGCATCGACGCGTTGCGCCGGCTGATCCAGAACATCCGCTATTCCAAGCACACGAATGCTCCCATCGTCGTGGGCGGCCCGGTCGTGGCGCTCGAAGAGGATCTGATGTCCCTGACCCGGGCGGATATGGTGACCGATCGACCAACCGAGGCCTTGCGGCTTTGCATGAAACGAGGGATTGAGATAAACGAAGCGAAACGCGCCTGAATGCAGTCAATGACAGGATCACGAGCCGCATGGCGAGCGTGAAGACATGACCCAGAACGTCTCCAAATACTGGAGCAGCGGTGCTGTCCCTCTCCTTGATCCCGCGATCATGGCCGAGCTTATCTCGGCCGCGGCAGATATCGCCATCGTGATCTCGGATGTGGGCAAAATCCACTCGGTTCTCGTTAATCCCGCGCACCCGTCCTTCGGTGCCATCGATCACTGGGAAGAGCGGGATATCCGCGCTTTTCTCACCGTCGAGAGCGTGCCAAAGCTCGTGGCGGCCCTGGATCGGCTGAATGCCGGAGAACCCGCGGGCCGCGCTATCGAGCTCAATCACACCGACAACGTAAACTGGGATTTCCCGGTCCGATACACGCTGCACAAAATCGGAAACGACGGCGATTTCGTGATGATGGGCCGCGACCTGCGCCCGATCGCCGAAATGCAGCAGCAGCTGATCAAGGCGCAGCTGGCGCTCGAGCGTGACTACGAGGCGCATCGCGAATTCGACACCCGTTATCGGCTGCTCATGGAGGAAACCCGCGAGGGCATGGTCTTTGTCGGTCTGAACTCGGGCCGGATCGTTGATCTCAACACCGCCGCGGCCGAGCTGTTCGGTGGACAACGCGACGACATGGTCGGCAGCGCCTTTGCCCAGGAGTTCGACGGCCGTCGGCGGGGCGAGCTGCTCGACACATTGATGAACAAGGCGATCGCGAGTTCGACTTCGCCGGTCGAGCTGCAGACCCGCCGCTCGGACAAGACGGTGCTGGTTACACCGACGGTGTTCCGGGCCGCGGGTGAACGCATGCTGCTGTGCCGGGTGGAGATGCCGGGCGACGGCGAGGCGGTGAGCGATGCTCTGACCGAGAACCTGGTCGGGCTTTTCCACGAGGGTCCCGAGGCGATCGTCTTTACCGACAAATCCGGCGAGATCCTGTCGGCGAACGAGGCGTTCCTCGACCTCGCCGATGCCGCCCATATCAGCCATGTGAAGGGCAAGTCGCTGGCTGACTACCTGTCACGCGGCTCGGTCGACCTGAACGCGCTCATCGACAACGCGGCTCGGACCGGGCGGATGCGGATGTATGCGACGAAATTCTCGGGCGAGCTCGGGGCGCAGCTCTCGGTGGAGGTTTCGGCGACCTATCTCAATGACCGCGCCAACCCCTCGGTTGTCTTCGTGATCCGGAACGCGAGCCGGGCCGACAGCCTGCGGCCTGCGGGCAAGTCGGTGAGCGGCGACAATATGAAGAGCGTGATGGAGTTGGTGGGCAACGCCTCGTTGAAAGAGATCGTGGCCGAGACGGCGGACGTGGTCGAGAAGATGTGTATCGAGACGGCGGTGGAGCTGACGCGGAACAATCGCGTGGCGGCGGCCGAGATGCTGGGGCTGAGCCGGCAGAGCCTTTATGTGAAGCTCAGAAAATACGGGCTTCTCAACAAGGATGGCGACTGATCTGGCGGGGTGTCCTAGCTAGGACACTGGGTTAACTATCTGAAATCTTTGAAGAAGCCCGAAATAGGGTGCGGTATTTTGGAGGGGTTTCCGGCCTCTGCACGGCGGGCCGGTGTCCGGGACAAGTCGAGTCCGGGCGTTAATCTCTTTCGAACTCCAGCCGCGCTCGGGCCCACTCTGTCAACTTCTCTGATACGCTCCGCCGCGGCGCCGGCGACCTGGCATCCGCTATGCTCGCGGGTCGCGCCCCCGGCCGGTTGCCAGTGCCCTGAAGATCAGCATGCCGGACCGCTCACAATCCGAGATCCTGTCGCGAGGCAAGCGCGAGTCGCTCGACGAGCTCGGCAGGGATCGGTTTGCGCGGCGAGAAGGTCACGCCGGTCTTGGTGGCCTTGAGCCCGGCGGCGGCGATATCGTCGGCATGGGCGGTGATGGCCCCGGCTGAAAGGTAGAGGCCGCATTGCTTGGTGAAGGCGGCATAGCCTGCGATGATCGATGTCCCGATCCGGAAGCCGGGCATGTTGTATGCGATGATCTCTTCGGCGTCCGGCAATGCGCGGGCAAGCTCTGCGCGCAGGTCAACCAGCAGGGCACGAAGCGGCTCCGGAGCCGCGGCAATGTAGGCGTCATGATCGGTTATCGTCGTCATGCCTCAGTCTCGGCAATGGGACGTCGTCGCGCAACCGCAAAGCGTCAGAGACGGCCTTCGGCCCATTGCAGACCTCGAACGCAGTGGGCGGATGCTGTGGTTTGTCCGTCAAACCAGCCCTTCGGACTTCGTTTTTCAGCACCTGCCCATCGAAGACGAGGCGGGAGGGTGCCGCGGATGGCTCAATTGCGTTGATCCCCTGTGGATCCGGTGTGCTGCCGCCATCAGGGATCGCGAACCAAGAAAACCGACGCCTTGCTGTGGGAGGCTATCTTCCCACCATTCGACGGCCAGAAATACTCGGCAATGCCCGGCGTGTGCGAAGCCATGATGACGAGGTCGGCCTCCAGATCCTCGATGGCCTTCAAGAGTGTGTCATCGACGTCGGTGACCGGATCGTTGCTGAACAAGGCTTGTGCGCTCGCTTCGATCGCGTGCCTGCCTGCCTGCTCCGCTGCAAATCGTTCCAATTTTGCGCGAAACTCGTCCGGACCGCTGGCGACCCGGCTTGGGGCGCTTATCGAGACGGAGACATACGTGACGCGTGCGCCGCGCAGCCGTGCTTCTTCCGCAGCCAATTCGAGGGCTCGATCCAACTTGTCGAGATGCAACAAATCGACCGGTACCAGTATGTGCCTGAACATCCTTCTTCTCCCAGGTCCTTCGTTGTCGGTCGCCCGCGGTGCCCCTCGTATCTCGGCTCAAACATCATGCGAACGACGGGAAGCGATGGCCGCTGGAATTCCGCTTGAAAGGAACTCGAGGTCGGCGCATGCCGTTCATTCGCCACCTCACCACAGTGTCCGACTTTAGAACATGATCGGGATCAAGCAGAGAAATAGACCGCATCGGTGGTCGCCCGGATCCGCAGTGCTTCTGAATTGGATTGGATCCCGTGATTTCGCCAAGGTCGATCGCGGCCTCGAGCAGACGGTCAACCCGATTTCAGAGAAAGCCCGATTTCGTTCAAAGCGGCGTCTCGCGGGCGGCGCATTCGACGATCACCGGGCGCATGTTGCGGTCCGGAAACCCTGGCTGACTCTCGCTGACGGCGGTGCCTTTTGGTTTCAGGATTTCAACACAATCTTGCCAGTTTCTCTCGGTATCCTTCCCGAAGGCTAGAGACTTGGAACTCGAAAAGATGTTGGACTCTGCACTCGTTGGTATCGTCGCCACGGGCCTTGGGGCCGCCGCCCTCCTGGCCCTTTTGCAATACGTCATCGGCAGACAGCCCCCGAAAAAGCTGGCTGGCGATCACGGAACGATGCATCCGAATGACTCGATGATTGCCGTGGGGATCCTGATCGCCGCGGGCGTCGGCTGTGCGAGCATTTTCTATTGTTTCCTGGTCGCCAGCAGCCTTCCGGCAATCGTGATCGCGGTCGCAGGCCTGGCGTCGGTTCCTGTCCTGGCGACGGCGTTCTCTTCGATCTACGATATCAGCTGGGATACGACACGGATAACCGGCCCGTCCACCACGTGGTATTCGCCCTTCGGGACCGAACGGCGTGACATCCATTTCGAGGATCTCGTGGCTGCGGGCGAGGACAAATGGGGCAATTATTTCGTCGAGAGCAGCGACGGAACGCGCATCTGCTGGAACTGGTTCTACAATGGATACCCCGAGCTGATGTATTTCGTCGAAGACATGTGCCCGCACCTGTTTCCCGAAGACGACGCCTCGGATGATGCGGAGCCGGTGAGGCTGACACAGGATGACGAGATGGGCGAGGTCGACGAGGGTGGCAGCCTGCTGGCGCGTCTCGCGGCGGGCGTTGGTCCGCTCCGCCGGTTGGCCGCAGGGGGTGCGCCTCATGCATCGACCGCCCCGAGGTCCTTCGTCGGCACCCTGGAAAACCGGGCGTCCCCGTTGTTCAAGGGATTGGCCGAGCGTGTCTCTCTGCTGGGCCGCTTGAAGAGTTCCGACGCGGCCGGCGAAAGAGATCGCTCACCGTCCGGCTGAGCCTGACCGGTACCATCAGACCGTCGACATCGCCGTTGCGGCGTCCGCCACGGGCCTCGCCGCCGTCACTCGCAGATCGGCAAGACCAGCGGCGGCTGTTGCGGGAGGGACGCCCGCCATTCGTTGATGATCGGCTGGAGCGTGCGTTTGGGCCAGAAGCGGGGCGCGCGGATGTCCTTCAGACAGGCCGCATCCCAATAGAGACCGGCGTTCGAGAGAGATTTTCCGGCTTTCACGGCGTTGGCGACGGCCTCGATGTCGCGCCCCTCGGGATAGATGTAGAGCGTCGTCGGGTTGCCCTCGACCCGCTTCAGAATTTCCTCGGACACGGCGGGGGACCAGGTCGTGCAGCCGTTGCTGCGGCCGCCGGTGTAATTCACCAACCGGCCATAGGGGACGTAACCCTCGTCGTCGGCATGCGGGCTGTCAGGGTCCTGGAAACGGCATTGCCATTTCAGGAAGACGGCCTGGTGGCCGCCGATGGCACGTTCGCGGGCGTTTTCCGTCTCACCTTCGCCGTCGAAGAGGAGGAAGGTGCGGTGGAACGGGATGCGCGCGCCGTCCTGGGTGAAGTAGCCCTTGAACGAGGTGCGGGATTCCGCTGTCAGGTAGCGGCCGCCCATGGTGAGCTTGGAGCCTTCGGCGTTGGAAAAATTCCGGGCGCATTGCCGGCCGTTGGAGAAGTCCGCACGGGCGAGGTTTCGCCCGTTGCCGTAGCCCGAATAGACCGCGCGGAAGGTGCGTGAGGGTTCGCAGATCACGTAGAAGCGCCGGCCGGGTTGACCGTTCGGGGCCGCACTCGGGCGGGTGGCGTCCATCGCGAGGTAGCAGGGGTTCGTGACGGCGCCCTCGCGGCGTTTCTGCAGGTAATGGGCGCGGGCGCGTTCGAGGACGATGGGGGCGATCTGGCCCTCGGCCGTGCCGATATGGGCTTGCAGCCAGGCGGGGATGTTTTGGGATTGCGCGGCGGCCTGGGTTGGCAGAGCGAGCAACAGGGCAGTGATCAGGGCGGCGAATGTTTTCATGGGCAACTTGTGAACCTCCTGCGGGACAGGCCTCGGGCGGAGCATAGCATAATTCGGGCGAGGGGAGGGGGCTTTGGCGCAGATGTCAGCGTGCTGTCAGCTTTTCCTGACACTTTCCGCCGCAGCAGGTCGGATTTGGGTAGATAATCCTTGCGAGTCGGGCCCGAGTCGTGGCCTATTGACATAATGAGTGTCAGCGAAAGTTTACAGCCCCGCAGGCTCCCCGATCCGGCGGCGATGCTGGAACTGATCAAGCCGATCACCTGGTTTCCGCCGATGTGGGCTTACTTGTGCGGGATCGTCTCGGCGGGGGTCTCGCCCTGGGACCAGTGGGGCCTTGTACTGATCGGCGTGGTGCTCGCCGGACCGGTGGTTTGCGGCATGAGCCAGGCGGCGAATGACTGGTGCGACCGGCTCGTGGACGCGATCAACGAACCACGCCGGCCGATCCCCTCGGGGCGCATTCCGGGCCGCTGGGGGCTTTGGATCGCTTTGGCGATGTCGGTTTTGTCCCTGGCGCTCGGCTGGACGCTCGGACCCTGGGGCTTCGGCGCGACGGTGGTCGCGGTGTTGGCGGCCTGGGCCTATTCGGCGGAGCCGGTACGGCTGAAGCGGTCGGGCTGGTGGGGGCCGGGGCTGGTCGGTCTCTGCTACGAGGGGCTGCCGTGGTTTACCGGGGCGGCGGTGCTGTCGGCGGGCGCGCCGGCGTTTCCGGTGCTGGTCGTGGCGGGGCTTTACGCGATCGGCGCGCACGGGATCATGACGCTCAACGATTTCAAGGCGCTCGAGGGCGACCGGCAGACCGG
>JAAUYH010051121.1_pt1 | contig 17740 bp, 10 predicted proteins | sample 7278061 | NCBI WGS metagenome assembly JAAUYH01 (sample SAMN14350203, study PRJNA611818) | marine sediment metagenome | isolation source: surface marine sediment (0.6m) | place: French Polynesia: Moorea | collected 2018-08 | reverse complement strand
TTGCGGAAATCGTTAACAACTGGATGGCCAAACAAGAAATGGATACCAACTCCATGGGCGTCATCCCGCGTAATCCCGACCAGAGCAAGCATCTGGAAACCGCGACCATGCGCGTGCTCGGTGTTTGGCTCGACCTTGTGAATCTGCGTACCGAGACCTATTCGCACGATTCCCGCATCCCCGACATGGCCATCGGCACGCCGCTCGAGGATGCCATGCGGCGCGATCTCACCATCAACTCCCTCTTTTACAACATTAACACGGGCATCGTCGAGGATCTCACGGGCCATGGGCTGAATGACATTCGCGCGGGAATCGTTCGCACACCGCTCCCAGCACTCACCACCCTGCTCGACGACCCGCTTCGCGCGTTACGCGCAATCCGCTTCGCGTCGCGACTCAACTTTTCGTTTGACCCCGCCTTGTTCGAGGCGTGCAAACACCCCGAAGTGCATCACGCTCTCGATGCGAAGGTTAGTCGTGAGCGAGTCGCGTCTGAAATGGATGGAATCATGAAAAGTGATCGTCCCACCCACGCCATGGGATTGCTCGTTGAACTCGGCCTCCACCCGATTGTTTTCCGTGTACCCTCCGAAGATAGTGCGTACACTAGCGAGAAACGACCGCCGTCGGATTTTCCCGCCGCCTCACTGGGCGCACTGCTGAACCTCGAAGCGTTGTGGAATGCTGCGGATGATGGTGCACCACACTCTCCGCTCGTTCGTCGCCTCGCCACACAACCGTGCGATACCAGAATCCCGGCGTACGCTGCAGCACTCGTTCATCTGGCCGGGATTGAAAGTCGGCAAGGACGCCGCAAGCGACCAGGTCCACTTGTACATGCTGTTCTTGCAGAGGAGCTTCGTATGAGCTCGAAGGACGTGGCGGAAATCGTCGGCGTGCACAACGCCGCCTTGAAGTTCCGTGAACTCGCGAACGACCCGGATCGGCTAGACCGACTGAGCGCGGGGCTCGCCATCCGGAAGGCGGGGCCGCGCTGGCGCATGGCACTGCAAGTGACGCTTGTGGGTGAGATGCCCCCGGCGAAGGTGAGCGGAAGTCACGCACGCGGCGTGGACAAGAAGCATCGTGTGCTAGATGCGGCGGACTTGCCCCTGGTGGAGAAGTATGCGGCGTTCATGAGTGAGTTGGAAAAGTTGAAGCTCGAGGGCGTGTGGGACATGAAGCCGTACGTCAATGGAAATGAGATTTTGTCGATGCTGCCCAAGCTTAAGAAGGGGAAGATCGTGGGCGATATCATTCAACGGCAGATTGAGTGGATGATCGAAAATCCCGGCTCTGGCAAACCGCAGGCGGAGGAGTTTCTGCGGAGCACGTATAGTGAGATGCGGTGAGGCCGGGTGGGTTGTACAGTATTTGGATGTTCGCGCGCAGATAGCGAGACACGGCGTTTATTCAATGGGTTTGAGTAAATCGTTCGTGTTTCTTAACTTGATATCCTGGGTTGGTGCGCGCGTGCCATGACCTCCAAACTAATGAATCTCAACCTACATCCCTGGGATTCGGTGGATAGGCGAAAGAATAAGTTATAGCATACAATGCACTCGGTAGTTTACTAGACTGACGAGCGAACACTTTGATGTGCACAAAACACGAAACGAGCCAAGTTTGGCGCATATCTTTGTCACAAAATCGATAGTACAGTACAAAATGGCGACAGTGAGTGGGGAGGGAAGAGAAGCGTTAGAATTTCCCAGCCGAATAATCGCTGAAAGCTTGTTGAATCTCTTGTCTTGTGTTCATGACGAAGGGGCCGTGCTGAACTATGGGCTCGTTATTGGGTCGCCCAGAAATGACGACGAACCTGCCGCCATCGGGGCCGGCGGTGACGCGGACGGATTCGCCATCGCCCAGAATCGCGCAAGTGCCGTGCTCGCCAGGCTGCTGATCCTTGCCGATACGCACGGTGCCCTCCAGCACGTACACGAACGCGTTGTAGTCGGCGGGGATGTGCTCCTCGAAGGTGGCGTCGGCCTTCATGTTCACGTCCCAGTACATGGATGGCGTGGCCGTGAACACTGGGGACTCCGCGCCGAGGCACTTGCCAGCGATGACCTTGACGGACACAGTGCCATCGTCGTTGGTGGCGGTGGGGATCTTGTCGGCGGTGATCTCCTGGTACTGGGGCTTGGTCATTTTGTCCTTGGCGGCGAGGTTGACCCAGAGCTGGAGCCCCACGTTGGGGCCGTCGCTGGCGGGCATCTCCGAGTGCACGATGCCGCGGCCGGCGGTCATCCACTGCACGTCGCCCACGCCGATAGTGCCCTCGTGGCCCTTGTTGTCCTTGTGCTTGAACGCGCCCTGTAGCATGTACGTCACCGTCTGCTGCCCGCGGTGCGGGTGGCTCGGGAACCCCGCCGGCTTGCCCACGCGGAACTCGTCCAGCAGCAGGAACGGGTCCAGGTGCCGCTGCTGCGCCGACCCGATGCTGCGCCGCACCCGCGCGCCCACGCCCTCGCTCTGCGGCGTGGCCACGAACAGCTTCTTCACCGGCCGTGTGTTCGTCGTCATGCTGGCGGTGTGTAGGGTGTTAGTTCGCAGTGGTGGTACAAGTCGTGATAGTTGTGCGAAACAGTACATTCAGCACGCCGTTTTATAAGTACAGGGCGTGCGATAGCGCCCGTTCCCGACGATTCTAGTAATGTCCCTTCAGTGCGCTCCCACTCATGATGCCCATCAAGGGGCCATAACCACGGACTTCATTCGCCCTGCCTTACGTAATACGTATACACAGTGGCCTTCGAGATTTAAACCAGAAATGGCTTCTTACCATACACCCAATTGCCGCCCCGTTTATGTGAGCTTCCCATTTTCGCGTTACGGTTGATGACAACCAATTTCTTCGCAGTGCAATCGATATCAATGTGAACTCGATGCACCTCCGTAGTACTGCATCTCGAACACGTCAGACTAATTATCTGGCGCACAGACTGAGATGGTTATGCTGAAACCTATTGATTAGAACTGCGAATATCCTGATGACACAGCCGATCCTATTACGCGTGTCGAGAATCATGATTGTACAGTACAGTACTATGCGGAACAGTAACACTTCATACAACATAAACGTGAGAAGCTATAGACAGACGGTTTTACTGCATGTTAGATGTAGGATAGTTTGTGATCGTTCAAGCTGTTTCATCAGCGAATATTCCGATACACCATGCAGGGCAGTGCTGCAGCGTCCAACCAACACTGGCTCCGAGGCACAGTCCCATAAACGTGCCACCGGTAGAGCACGATCACACTAGAACCGCAGCACACAAAATGCAGGTGTATCACTCGCCACATTTCGAATCGCACCCAGCGGACGCACAGGCGCTTCTCGCGGGCATCCCACAGCACCGTGATTGTCGACGAAAGTCAAGACCTCACCATCGGCAATCGCGCGCGCTACACATTGTACCCAGGTAATTGCACACTCCTAGTTTCGTTCTCATTCTCCAGATCGTGATGCAGCGCCGACATTTTCCGCAGGCCAAAGTTCTTCCTGTACTTGCGCAACAGGTAGGCCTCGGGGTTTTCGTTACGCAGACGATTTCGCTGTTTGTGTTTGAGGCTGTACAGGATGGGCAACAAGAACACCGAGAAGATCGACGCGCCCGTGAACAGCGACAAGTAGCCCGTGAAATCGACCGCGTACTCCGCGAACGGGTAGGTGGACGCCTTGTAGAACTGCTCGGTGATGAAGCGGTTGTAGTTGTACAGGATGCGGTAGTTGAGCCAGTAGCCGAACAGCGGGATGACGTCGGCGTCGAAGAAGTTCGACGTCGACGTCGACACGTCGTACCGCGGCTCGTCGTACACGGTGACGGACCGCAACGCCACGAACGTCTGCGTGTTGGGACCGAGCAGCACCATGTCCTTTTCGCCCTTTAGAGTGCCGTTGCGGATTGTTTCATTGTGCGTGACAAACATTTGCACGCTTACCAGTGGGAACAGGTCGGTGTGCAGCACGCGCTTCGGCGGCGGCACGAACTCGGGGCCTGTGCCAGCAAACTTCCAGGCGTTTCCATCGTACAGGTACCGAATCTGCGAGTTGGACGCGCTCATTTTTCGCAATGTCTTCGGGAACAAGCCAAAGTAAAAGATGTTGCATAACTGCTGTCCGTTCAACTTTTTGATCTCCGCCTTGGTCAATGCGTCCATGGTGCCATTGTCAGAACGGCCAAGGATGTTGAAGTTGACCATGGACTTCGTATCCGCCAAATTCGTCGCCACTCTGTTGTGCAAGAATTCGATGGAGTGGGAGGTGAGCCCCTCGGGCTGCTGCAAGCATTCCAACGCGTAATTGTCAGTGAACAATGAAATGAAGGAGCTACTTTCGAACGCCGTGGAGTTGGATATCACCGGCCGTTTGTGACCGAATCGGTAGCACGGCCGACAAGTGGTAGTCTTCGTGCCGGCCGCCAGTTCGTTGAGCGACCGCGTGGGGAACGGGAAGAAGTCGCCCACAACCTTGTCGCAGTCCTCGTCGCGCTCCTTGTGCCAAAAACGTTCCACGGCGTCATCGAACACGGGTTCGCGCCGCGAGAAGTAGTCGCCCTGCGGGTCGGCGCCACGGTGACTCTTGCCGGTGGCGTCGGAGAAATTGAACACCTGCAGGCGCGAGTGCGGTACGCCGGTACGCGAGAGGCATATCGTGACCACGGGCATGGGCAGGGCCGTGTGAATTTCCGAGCGCAGAAACGAGTCGGGATTGATGATGCCCATAATGAATTGCCTGGTGATAAACGCCACCGCGACTATCGCGCACACACACATCACCAGGTACAAGATTAGCACAGCGCGGTCCTTTCGACTGAGCGCCCGGAGACTGAACCGTTTCGAGCGTGCACCACCCTTTCTTTCATCGACACTCAAATCCGGCGTGGCTAGATGCTCCATACCGGCGGCGAAATTGCCCTGAAATTCGGACGATCCCATCCCCGCATCGACCGTGGCGGCGCGTTCCTCGAGTAGCACGGCGGCCTCGGCACGGGGTTCCATGTCGGGGAAAAGTTGGTCGGGATATGCCAAGCTGGTCATGGCCACATCGGCACCCTCGCAAATTTGTTCCAGTACCGCGACGTCGCGGTTCATGAGTGCCGTCGTGAGACGTGTTTGAACGCCGAGAAGGTACTCCTTAGTAGTCGAAATGTCGACGGCGCGTGCGGTATCGGATTGCGAACGTGCTCTGACAATGGCCAGCGAACGGGCGGAGGAATGCACACAGACGGCACGCTCCACCACCCGCGCAGCATGAGTGGCATGGTACACGCCCTCGTCATCGCCTGCTCGCAAACGTTCGAGGTACCAGTTTCGCAGTAGTGCCAGGTATCGATTCGCCTCGCGAGCAAAGTAGGTCGGAGATATGCTCAGTTCGCGGATAGCGGCCGATGCCGAGGCGCCATCGGCGTCGAGGTTGGGCGCTTGCATGGGAGAGGCAGTGCCGTTCGGGCGGAGGGTGTCACGAAGTGAGAGAGTTAGTTAGTGGCCCAGATGCGAAAAAATAGGAACCGAAATCGGGACAAGGTTCGCCAGCCTTGCATTTGGACATGGCAAACGAACGCGTAGGGTGTTAAACGGATAGTAGGAAGGCTGCGATGCGAATGAAAGCTTATTGTGGTTAGCATAAAGCGATGCTGGACTTTTTTTATCGGTGGTTGCATTCTCGCTCCCTCGCTTCGCCATCATTGCTGGCATCGCAGTCTTGTCATCGCCTCACGGTGCATATACGAGCTCACTGTAATATTCATGTTTGTCTCTTATTTTTCCCGCTTCTCGAACTGAGATTCATGTACAGCAATGGTTTCTGTATCTTCCTTGTTAAATTCGTTTTCCATCGGTCTGTTTTCGTGTTCGAAAATCTCGCAGCCTGCAAACACTCATTACTACGCTCATATATCAACTTTCAGATTTGTAATTATTTTCTCTGAGTACCAGATCAGGTGCACTCCTCGTTAGCCAGAGAGTTGCAGTGTCAGGAAGTTAGATTGAGCTGAATGACGTCATGCAGAACCTTGCTGTAGAAATCATCCACGGTGGGTTTTTGACACGACACAACCCGCATCGTCACACCGACAAACATTTTCATCGCTTCTATCGATCTGTACCTCGCAACATCATAGAGTTCTCATCTGTTTTGTTTTCGAGCTGTGACTTATGTAATGCTTGAAAAAGGCAATCCGAACGATGTGGCTCACGTTGTGTACTGTTTACATTCCAAATCACCAAGGATGGGTTATGTCAGCAAATACTCAAATGCACGCTGTACTTAGTTGCATTGTTTTTCCGAGTTCTTGAACATCTGTATGAACGCATTCCCTTGATTCCACTAGCATCAAACACTTCAATGGTCTGCCGCAAAATACTTGTTTCTAGATAAACGGGAGAGCAAATAACTCGACTTCTTCTACGCATATTAGTCACTCCATATAATTCGATAAATCTACTGCTGTGAAGTTCTGGTTATTAGGCAAACGTAATACAACGGGTAGTCATCAAGCGATAGTTATCACTTAGCAGCAATTTTCACTGGTATCAACAAAATATGTCATTGTACCGAATAGTCTCGTGAATATCAGAAAAATGCAGTGATATCTGATAATAGACTCCTATCCGAATCATACTTTAATCATGATCGAACTATCACATTTTATCAACTATCTGTCAATTTAACAACATGGGTAATCGACACACACTAATTGTTTTCGACTTCGACGATACACTCTTCCCTACTACATTCATTACCTCTAATGGATACAGAGATCAACCTCTTCTAAGATCTCTCGCGCAACGTGCGATTGGCATTAAGCGATGTAGAAGTAGCCTCGATCAAAGCACTGTATGAAGCCATACGGCATGGAACAGTAAAAATTGTGTCTAACGGAACAATCGACTAGATTACAAGTGTCAGCCTTGTGTTCACTCCCCATCTGCGGAGGGTAATCAAGGATCTGAACATTGAGGTCATTTCTGCACAAGACCGACATGGGCATAAGCATCAAGATCCAATAGACTGGAAGGTTGAAGAATTCAGCGCCCTTCTCCAACCCGCTTGGCATAGAATAGGCATGTTCCGAAGACAGTTAAAGTTTGTGTCTGTAGGTGATAGTTCACGGGATCGAAACGCTGCATTGAAGTGTGAATCTGTAATTGCCAAAGATCACATTCGATTTGTCAAGTTTGAGCGAACGTCTTCAACTGAAACGCTCGTACTGCAAATCAATCGATTCCGCTTGATGCTAGGAGACATGGTCAACTGCCAACATCATCTAGATATTGAAAAAATGAACCAACTACATCTGCGAAATGAAATGATTAATAATAATAGTGTCGAGAAACTTGTTTATGATGCTCAAATTCCTTAGAATACTTACATGTCCTGTTGATTTGTCTAGTCTTATTTCTCGTTCCCTTCCTACCGTGCACGACAATGATCGCCGAATTTAGTGAGTCTTTTTCTTGTAGTTCTGAACTCATTTGGATGGTAAAGCGTCCTATGCACTACCAAACACATTCCCTGCGTTAACACTTGCACGAATATAATTTCCTACCACTAAAACTGACAAAATAAAAGTTTAAGAAACCAATCAATGGAGCCATCAATTTGAATTCAAAGTCCTTTTCAGCTATTGGCACCTTCTGCCACTCTACAACCTGTGTGCGAGGTGCAATGTACAGTTCGACAGCCTACCATCAGCAACCACTTCTTCAAATAAATATATATTATACCTTTTTGATTCTACCATCACACCATTTCGCGGGTACAGATGCAACGAAGGCGAGTACTCGGGGTGATCGAAAAACAGGCCGAAAAGCCATTTCTGAAATCGGAATTCATCGGATATCGCGTGAATGATGAAGCCGAGGAAAAACTAGCCTATGTAGTTGAATGCGATGAGGAAGATGGCCAACACGTTGTGCTATTCATGAACAATGCGCACGAGGAGGAAGTACTTGCATTGAGTCCAGAGAATGCGCGTGTGCTAACAAGTGCACAAATACGGCGCATGTGTGATCCGAACGGGTTTGACAGGAGTGTACGGGCCAGTTTGAAACGCGAACAACTTGGTGAGGAACAAGCGCAGAAACGACGTCGATCGAGTCGTATCGAGTCGATCAACTCAGCAGACGCTGCAAAACGCGAGGAGATGAGCAGGAGGGCATTGGTTGGCACGTGTATTCTTATTCGACTGCAGCACAGGAAGCCTCGCTTCTACGCACTGGTTGTTGGCTACCAATCACCGGATCTGCACAAAGTGTACTTCTTCGTCGACAGTGAGTACGACGACGTAAGTTTGAATACGATAGATTGGCTGCGTGTTCCGAAAGGAATGGAGCCGTGGGATTCACGAGGCTTGATCGCATGCCGTCTCTATTTTATGGAACGCCCAGATTATTTGGACAGCCTTGAATTAATCCCTTCGCCGACACCAGTGATGAAGACCTGCCCGTATGAAGCGTTCGCCGTGGAAAATACAGGGCCCGGCAGATACAAACTGTTTGTCACGAAGAAGAACACCATGATCGAAAAAGTACTGGAGCCGGGTTCCAACGAATGGGACGTTATTGCACCTGGAGTGCAAAAAGTTAAGGGGAAGTTGATCGTGTCATGGTCGTCGCTGGTAGAAAAGGTATAATTGAATAAAAAAACGCCTATTATATTGCAATTCCTTTTATCTTCCTTTTCTCGAGAAAAGCAGCGAGTAATGAGCGATCAGCACGAGTAGGACTTGTGAATGAGCAGTAGAGACTTGGTCAGCTTACTTTGGAATCTTGCGACTCGCTCGACTTTTCACGTTTATCTTCGATCAGCATTCCTGGCCAGCGGTACACAGAACTTCTCCGATCGATCCACGCCGCGGGTAGAAGATCGGCGGTCTGAAAAACACCGTGATCCACGAGCCACTGCGGTGTTTGTAACGAGATTTCTACTGTGCAGCCTTCAAGTTTCTTGAAGCCGTACAGGTGTGGCTGGTTTGCATGAACGAAGCGTTGCACACACAATCGTTTGCCCACGAAAGTGGGTAAATTTTCTAGTTTCCGAGTTGCGATGTCCCCTGATTCTACCGGTCGTTGCATCCCATGCTTTGCGCCGCGAGCAGAAACGCGAATAACTAGCGGTTCCTTGCCACAAACGAAACGTCGGCAATCCCGTGTAACCAAACCGTCGCTCTGCGTGTAGTTGCTGGTGGTGTAGCCATGAAGAACATATTCATGCGTTCGACGAATGTCCACCACACGACCGGGTGGATGTGCCCGCACGTTAGCAACGTCCACGTCAACAATGAGGGACTGGAAGCCACGGTCCACAACAATTTTGTGACTTCGCGGTGTCAGCGTCACAGCGATCGAGAACGAGGTGCCAGGTGCCAACAGCGGCGCGTACCACCCGGTAGGCGCATATTCGTACGAATTCGGAACGTATCGAAGTGGGACAGCGCTATCAAACGCGTAAATTCCGACGCCAAGCGCCCCCGGTGAGGCCACGACGATATGTGGGAACGATTGTAGCACTTCTTGACAATCGGCTGCGGGTGAAATCACTACCGCTCTCGGGTCAGAACAGTTCCACGAGCAGGGCATGTTGTAGAGTCAGAGAACGTAGGGGTGCAGAAGCCGTAGCACTTAGTGTCGGCTGTTTCAACTGGCACCTACCCAAGGTGCACTTGGAGTTGTCGAAAGTCAGCTGTAAATTCCTGGGTTGCAAAAGGCACAGAGCTAACCACTACCGGCTTGGTCGGTGTGTTTCACTTGAATTCTGATTTATGAAATGATGTTTGATTTTTAATAAAGATAGAGAATAAAGATTATACAGAGTGAATGATTGTTGATAACCTTTGTAAATAATTTGCTCTTATGTGCTTGTACCGAACATTCTAAAGCCGTCCATAGCTAAAAATTCATGAGTTATGTAGAACCTGAAGTAATCTATTGTTGTCAGTTACCTAATAGGACAGTACAAGCACACCGACTCCCGTTAATCCACTTGTACCAATATGTTTAGAAGAGATCAAGCGAATCAAGACTTCTTTGCGTTTTTGTGTTGTACAGTACAGTGCGGTATTTTACAGTGTTAAATACCCTATTTCAGTCAGTTTCTCTGCTATTACGGTATGGAACCTGAAACCTCGTACGGTATTCGACGACTCGAAGTGTAAGGCTGAAAATAAGTAAATTTGGTATAAAAATTGTGCGTCTTTCTGAGCTCGAACAGTCAGCTCAATTAAATATCTAGCGCCGAATCGAAAAATCTGGCATTCTCGCTTCTTATTTGTCAATCCGCGATTTTTCCCTTGGCGAGACATCCTACTTAACAGCCGTTTCGTTCACACGTCTCGACCAACAACAACCGCAGAGACATGGCCTTTCTCCCACCTCCAGCACGCATCACCCCCGTTCAGCAACGCTGCGAGCACCAGCTTTGCTATACGAGAAGGACAGTCACTGCCACAAGTTCATCGTCAGGTCGGGTCAGACCCGACTTGGACAAATCTGCTGTACGACAGGAGCAGGACCAAGCCTCAAGACCAACTTTCCAATTCAATTTTGATGGATTCCTACCGGAAGATGACTACGAACGCGAACAAGCTCTACTTGCAGCACGCACATCACGACGTTTCATGTTGCGTGCGTTGGGTGTGTTCACGGCAATGTCGCTCGCGGCGCACATGGGCGCCACCGAGCTCGGGGTGAGTGCGGAGGTAGCGGCGATACGCACTGCGCGCAAACGACTCGACGACGTGGATGACATGATAACCGCCGCACGGTGGGACGGCGTGCGGACACTTCTCGCATCACCCACACTACGCCAAGGCCAGGATGCTGTGAAACAATTATCTTCGGTTGCATCGGCAGATATGCGAGGTGCATGGATTGGTCTACGAGAAGACGTGCTCTCCGCGTCAAGGCTGCTGGACACGGCCGTGTATTCTAATGTTTTTGTGGGTGAGGATCGAAAGGTCCTTGGTACTGCCGTTGACTACGACACACCAAGGTTGTATCTGGTACAACTGAAAGAGGCATATGACCAACTGGCTGAACTCGCCGAAAATTCGTAGAACATGCCTCGTCCACGAACAATTTTGAAAGGGGGTGAACAGAGACAATTTTGCTTCTGTCTAATGTATAATAAAAGATGCCGCGAAATGGCTATCTGTTCAATTTGTTAATCTCCGTCCTAGTCAGAGGTAGTAGCGATACGCACTGCACAGGCTCAAGAGGAGCAGTCACTTCTCACGAAAGTACAACATAATCTATGCTAAAGCGCACGAAACGGGTTGTTGTCAACTCAGTTTAAAGGTCAATTGTCAAGGAATAATAATAACGAAGGATTTGACGAAACACTACCGATTCAGTTCAGACTCCAATAAATTATTAGTAGCCTCTAGAATGATACTGGTCTTGTAACATACAACAGGAGATAATCACCATTCAATACTTGAATAATCAGTGAAGGTTAGGCATTTGGAGAAGTACCGTAAAACATGTCTTCATGTTCCGCCAGTAGAGCATGCTCTAACTATTCAACAAACCCTAAATACTGTATAATAATAGAGCAATTCTTTCCATCTGCTGCTATTGGTCTATGGCACCCTCTGGAAAATACTCTTTTCCTTGTACGTTTTTGTCTTACCAGTTCCGCTTCACAGTCTTTAACTCGCCATGTCCAATAAATACCTGTAGTCTTGACTGACGAGATGCACCATTAAACCTATTTCTGTTCCGCGCTTCTTATTCCCGATTATTTCACAAAAGCTTCTCACTTACTGACGCTAAGTGCATCGAGGGGGAACCTTAGTGAGCGGTGTATTAATGAATACTCGAATCGAATGCTACGATGAAAGGTTGCACATAAATATTTTCGGGCAGCATCTATAGGTATTGTTTCCTAATTGAGTTGGTCGATTGGGTGTTGTTTTCTAGGAACACATATGGTAATGGTAATGGCAATCCCAATGACGAAAATCGTCGATTGCAGATTTGTAATAGTATTCGTACAACTGACACGAAAGATCTTGATACGGCGCTCCAATTCAATAGCCAACAAGAATTTCTCAGACAAGCACTTGTAAATGGGATTACCTGCTTACCGAGGAAAACACGTTTTCACGTTGCTTTCGATTCTTTGCCATCTTGTATATTCTTGATCAATGTGGTACTCCGCATTCTAGCTGTTCCGCTTCCGACCTAAGACGATGGGTAGTGATTTCACGAAACCACCTTATTGACGGGTTGTCATCCTTCTCGACGACTAAGCCAACAGTGTAATTTTCGGGCTTCGAAGGTGCGCGTTCATGTGCAACATGCTTCACAACTATCTGTATGGTCCTCCAAGGAACGCAAGAATCTCACAGAGCACCTGTTCGAAAAAGCGTCGCGCTGAGCAGAGCAGATTGTTCTTCCTTCACTTAGTTGCACACGACAATCTCTTTGTAACTTTGTTAAAGAGTAGTTTATCTGCAGCACCTGTAGATAGATTTGAGTTCTTCAGTTTACAAAAGCCAGAACCATACAACCTGCGTGTAAAAGTAAGGTGAGAAGTAGCGTGGTTTACGTCAGAGAAGTGAGCACAATGCTCTCAGTGGAATCAGCGCATGATTACAGAGTCTGTCGCCCGGTTGATCACGAGAAATCACGATTCGAGAATTTGTCCTCATCGTAGAACGAAGCATGCACGATGCGCTGATCGAATTTCCGACCCGACAGCGTAGCTTGCGCACGTTCGCATTCTTTTACAGTCGCATACTTCAAGAATACGCGACCAACACCACGAGCGAATGCGTCCCTTTCGCTTTCGCCTTTCTTCGGTCGCGGTACAAGCACGGTCAGTAGTTCGCCATATTTCTTTCCCTCCTCCTCCATCTCTTCCACAATCTCTTCATACTCCTCCTCATCTTCTAACTCCGCTTCATCAATGACATTTTTCAATTCCAGAACTGTTGTCGATGAACCGAGCAGAGCTCCACCACCCTCCGCTCTGCCCAAGGTACTTCCGATTTGTGATCCCAGTGCAATAGGTGGCAAAGGCGCTAAAGAGGGATCGAAACCAGGCGGGTGTGTAGACGCTCTACGAACCGTAAGTTGCTTGTCATCCACTTGCATTCCGTTCAAGCCCGCACAGGCGGCATCAATTACGGAATTGTCCACAAACTCGCAAAACGCATACCCTTTCGATTGCCCAGAAGTTGCTTCCTTCACAAGGTTGAACGCAGCGAGTTCTCCATAAGTTCGCAATAAGTCTTTGATCTGGTCTTCAGATAGGTGGTATGGAATACCACCTATGAATAGTTTGTTCGGTCCATCCGAAACCTGGGTGCCAACGATGCCGAGCTTAGTCGGGTCAAACCCAGGAGGCGGGCGCGGACTAGCCGCAACCACAGGATAGTCGTTGGGTTTGCGAATTCGCAATGCAATCTGCTGAAAGTGAAGACCGTCCAACATTAAACAAGCAGCTGCCTCACTGACGGTTCTTGTTTCAATGAAAGCAAAGCGCTTGTCCTTGTTCAGATAACATGACACAATCGGTGGCTCGGCTGAATCAGTGCCATTCGATTCACGTAATACCTTGTTAAAGAACTGCATGACAGCAGATTCCGTCGCACTATCCGGGAGATTGCCAACATACACTTTTTTCGCACCTCGTACCGGCCTTATCCCATCAGTCGCGGGGATGATGGGCCCCAGCTCTTTGCCGGAAAGCAAGGCTTTTAGGGCAGGAACATCGATGGAGGCGAGAGGACCAGTTTCACCTGGCCGAGGAGGTCGTATCACACTTCGTTTTTCTATGGCTTGGCGCGGGACGCGTGCGTCGGTGGCCATTGCACCGCGTGGTGGCGGGACCGGTATTCCGTATTGATACTCGCGCGAATCCCATAAAGATGGCCGTCGACGTCGTAAGTTCGGTCGCATCGGTTTGCGCGATGACGCATCGGTATAACGATGGTGATGCGACGCGGAATAGTCCATGAACGTTGCCTCGTAACTGCCGCTAACTCACAGTCGTAACGAGCAGGCCCAATTGCTGGAACCGCGTTGTGCTGTACCTCGACTAGAGGGGAATCGCGGTGACAACTAACAACACTCCAGTGCGCAAGTTCGGTTGGCTGGTGAGGCGATCAACAATTTTTTTAACGTTTTTTTAGTCGTGCACGCAAATTTACAACGGTAAGTGTGAACCTTTTCTATTTTCTTGGCTGTCTCCCCGTGGAAAATGTCTTGAAAAAGGTCTATTTAGAATTTGCTTCACAAGTCACAACGAATACACTAGTCGACTTACTCTACATCAATGAATGCCCAGACTACACTACTACATGTTTAGGGGGTCGATGTATTGCAAAATACCACACTATCTGCTGGAATTCGTTCTTATAGTACCACAGTTCACCAAAACAAGGCTCACCACTTTTTCACGCCGATACTCTAATCGTTCCAACTAATTTTCATGGACATTATAATTAGCTACTGCCACATGTGCTGATCAGAATGAAGGTAAGTGATTAGCACATATCAGCTTTGAGGTTCCGGCACCAGGAGATCGACGCGTCATAAACAAAGAAAACATAAAAAATATAGAGGTGTAGAGGAAGAAAACAAAGGGTAGTTGGATCTAAAGTCACCACCTGTCAGTCCTGAAAAAGAGAAAAACCGGTGGGAAAGCAGAAGACGACGTCAGTCATAATCTTAGTGCGTCATTTAGTGTGGTTATCAAACTCAAATATTATGAAATGCTCTGCCTACTTTTTTTCCGAAGTAGAGTTCGCAGCTTTGCATTTTCAATACCTTTGCTTCTTCGATCATAAATTTGAGAATCTTTTCAAGGGATCTATAGCCAGCTGGTTAGAGTGTAGAACGGGCTGATGATACGAAATCAAGCGTAGAATTTGTGAATCAGAAATAAAAGTTTTAGAAACCTTGAGGTATGATTACAATAGAGTTCTTTCGCATGCAGCGCTGATCCTTTTAGCAGGGAAAAATGCTTCTCTTACATGATATCGACATTCAGCTCGATTCCATATTGAGAATATTCTCCGTGTACAATAATTTAATTCTTTCGAAGCGCATCGAGTCAAAGTTTAGGAAAGATTCTATCATATTTTATTTATTCTGAAAGTTTCAAAAATTATAAACCTACGTTCTTAAATATGCAGAGTTTGGTAATCTTTTCAATCGAATACTTACTGCTGTCCACTCTCGCGTACGCAATCATTCCCAATTGCACACATATTACAGTTTTCATTACAGTGCAATTAGGCTAGTACTAATCGAGTTTTTTTATCCTTAACAAAGTTGAAAGCGGTTTTGGGGATCCCTTTTCACTGCTATTACAACGTCCTGTACCAACAGCTGCTTCGTTTGGTTGAAAGTGTACACGATTTGGGTTGTTTATGACGAAACTATTCGCAACGTGTGTAAAATGTTTGCCTAAGACTACGGATGCTGTGGGGCTTCCTTACCACGCAGTAGTATTTGAAATCATATTAATGCCTAGTGATCAAGATAGGGAAGTTCCGCTCAATGAAATCGAAAAACATTCTCGATGTCAGTTCTACGTAACCACCAACACCATGAAATGAAAGAGGACACCCGAGCGTGATGACAATTGTAGGAGCAATATAAAAAGATAGTTTCCAACCATTCTAACTCGTTAAGAAAGGATCCAGTTATTTCGGCCGAACAAAAAATGATCTTGCAAGCAAAGCATATTGCAAAGATCTGAGTAACTACTTCTATTGCTAACTAGTTTGACAACAAAAACAGATCTCATGACATTGAGTCTGAGAGAATAGACATCAGTCTTCTTTGTATACAGCGGAGCTAAATTTTGTCTACTGCCTCCGATTAATCTTCTTTCGAAACTGTTCTAGCCTTTTCGGTGATCAAGCCTATGAAACAAAGAATTAGAATCCCGAAAGAAATTATTTTATTTTGTCAATTTTTCCGAGAAGCATATCAAGTACATCTCTCCGGAATGTCGTTCTTGCGGGAAAAATTCAACTTCGAAACTAAAGCTAGAAGGATTCTATCGATTTATGGATTTCGAAAGTACACAGATTGGTGTATCACAGATACATTCTCCAAACTTTACTAATGAGTATTAGATTTTTATAATTTGGCTCTATTCGACAGCTGGTCGAGCACTTAAGGTGACTGAAAGCATTAATTGAAGGCGATTACTTAACGAGATCTGCAAAAATGGAGTCAATTATTGGAGAAAGTGAAAGTAAGCTGGGGAACAAGGTAGAAATGAAAAGATAGCGGACTCAACATTGTGCCATAGGAAACAATATTGGTGCCCATATTCATATGATATCAATGAATTATTCAGATAGAAACTGTTTTTCTTTTTTCACGGGCGAAGTATCAAACTTAACGACGAATACAACGCTTTGAATGTTTCATGTGTGGCTCGTAGCGCTTCAGAGAGACTCGAAATACCAAAGAAAATGAAAGAATACACACTGTCAGCACCTGAAAGTAAACCGATTCGCTTTGGATTTGCTGGATTACGCGCCGCACTGACCGCCTTGAAATGTTGTGATTTGACTTTCGACTACGTTTCGCACTCACAAACGCTCGCACTGGAAGCTTTACTGAACAGGAGAAATGAAAAGTCACAGCCAACCGCGGAAATCGCTGAATGATATAGCCTAGGCTTTTTCGTTCTGCTTCACGACTTCTTTTACCGTCGCGCACAGATTAATTGACATAAAAAACCGCAATATCGTGTTCGTCTAATCTGGGAATTAAACAGCGCAGTTGTCGGTGGCTCCACTTTTCCACTTCCTTTCCTCCTCGTGAAGATTCTTCCACACACGAAACCGCTGCAATATCATACATTTCCAGGATATTCTCTACAGTATCATTGCCGAATGAATAAAAGTGACCTTTTTCACGCGTTTCTGCAACAATTCTGAATCCTTTTATCTTTTCAGCAAGAAGAACAGGATTCTTTTCAAATTCCTCCTGATGATTTTTCGTCAAAAGTTCAAGGCTTGGAGTAATTCGGTTTTCATTTTACCTATCGCAAAATGCCGTAGCCGCTCAGATTCCTCCAATTCTTTCCATGATCGCGAGTAGCTGGCCGTTCCTATAAAAACCGTACCATTCAGACCAATTAGTGATTTAAGATTTCGGTTATGTCCATTGAATCGAACACTTTATCGAAGCACGTCTTGGATAGACCCCTAATGGAGTTAACCAGTTGAGGTTTTCGTCCGTCCAAAACGAAGTTCCAAACTTAGTCTGGAGATCTCTCTGGATTTTCTGGATTTTCATCCACAGAAAACAGCGGTTCAGAATTGCGACTGCACGGCCTCTTCCCTGCCCATGTCGTAGTAGTTAGCTTTCCGAACTGCTGTTCACATGGAACATTAGTTCAAAAAATGATACTTTGATACTTCTCTCCACCGTGGCATGGACTTACGCATTTGTCGAGAAACCCATACAGAGACGCCGGGTAGCCTATCTGTAGTGCAGCGCGAGGTAGTGGCACTCAGTCCTCGTTGGATTTCAGCGGAATCACGGAAATTATTCTTATTCTGTACCATTCGATTTTGGTTTGTGTCTATTTCGAAAGCTTCCACCTGTTGCGAACTATCTCAGATCTGCTTCCCTGTGTCGGGATTGATGACGTCAGCCCGTGGAGGTGGTTCGAATGGGTTCAGCGGGACACATAGTACTTGTTACGTTTGTTGCGATAGCAGTACCTGACCCAAATATTGATTGGAAAACG
>JAAUYH010096284.1_pt1 | contig 17741 bp, 14 predicted proteins | sample 7278061 | NCBI WGS metagenome assembly JAAUYH01 (sample SAMN14350203, study PRJNA611818) | marine sediment metagenome | isolation source: surface marine sediment (0.6m) | place: French Polynesia: Moorea | collected 2018-08 | reverse complement strand
TGCCGGCCACCCAGTGGCAAACCAGCCCCTGCGCTACGTTTCTAATGCTCTTGCGAGCTTCGACATCGACGAATTCAGATAGCGACCGTATGTCGTTCACTTCGCGAGCGATCAAACCCTGCAGGAAGTTTCGCTGCAAAAACGTAGCGAGATATGCCAGCCCCTCTGACGGAACTTTCTGCCTGACCGGAGATGTCGGCGCAAGAATCTGTTTTGCTAACGAGTCCATTGCGGTTACGCGATCATCGTAGCCGATAACGCCCTCAGTCCTGTTGTCGTGCAATCTCTCTATCACATTCGCCAACGACGCATCGGCCGCAAAAGGCGAGTACGCAATCTTAACGGCGGACGACATCACTACACCCGCGCGTCTCGGATCGAGGAGCGCGACCCTGAAAAGTGAAAGCTGTGCCAGCCCGGCCGCACGCGCACCCGTCCGTCTGCACAACGCAACCGAGGTCTTCAGACAAGACACTGTGATTGGGCGCGGCAAGAGGCAAAGCGCTTATTAGCTGAATGAGACCGGGCTCGCCTGTATCGGCAGGCTCCAGGGTATCGGCACGCCGCATGATTACTTCCGCCCAATAAGGCACGTGCTTGACCCCCTCTGGACAGTCGGGATACACGACTCCGATTTGCTCAACCATGCCGTAGTAGTCAATAACCCGATCCGATCGCAGGCCCCAGGGAGCTGCAACACATTCGTTGAATGCCGGCTTGTCGACTGCAATCTCGATGAGTTTCTTCCAGCCCCCGCTGTGCAAGAATACCGAATCCGGATGAGTCTGCCATTCGCCTGACAGGGCTTGATGCGCCTGGTAGAGGATGTACGTAAAACCGTAGGCGATGAAAGGTTGGCCATCGATCTTCGAGATCGCATCTGTCAGGGCTTCCTGGTCCAATTCGAGTCCGTCTTCTCCCTCGCGCATAACGAAAAAGAAGTCGCTGGCCATGTGCGCCAAAGCCATTATTGCGGCGCCACGCGCACTAAATCCCTTTGTACCTCTAACGGTGGATTCAAGATCGAACACGATATAGGGACGGCGCTCAGTACCGACGAAATCACCCAATATCATGTTTGCGCTCCGAGTCTGTCGCTTTCGACTCTCCTTGTCGACGTAAATCCTGGCAGCACTGTTCGACGTCGTCGAAGATGACTGGATTACAGCAAGCTCATCTTGGCTGGAACGCAAATCGTACTCCTTGAAGAGCGATACAGGAATGTAAGGATAGTCCGCAATGTCAGGAGCTTCCCCGCCGGCCCGACGCAGCCAGTCTTCGGTCAGGCTGGCATAGCCCGGGCACCGCTCTGCGTGGTACTGCAACAACTCGTCCAGCACGCCCCGAAGATACTGTGTCTTGGCGTCGGCTTCCATGGAATACGGGGCAACGCCTGGGAGGAACAAATTCGATTTCATTTCCGACCCCGAGCCGCTAGGTTATGTCGCCGATTACAAACGACTTGTCTTCGGGCGACAAGCGCGAGCGCTGCAACTTGCCGTTCGGAGTCAGTGGCAAAGCGCGAACCCGGACATAGCGAAGCGGAATTTTTGCCGCCGGCAGTCGATCCTGCAAGAAGTCCAGCAACTCCTTTCGCCGGATACTGGCGTTGGTCTCAACATAGGCAACCGACAGTGTGCCACGTTGTTCGTCTTCTACCTTCCCGACCGCGCACGAAACGATACCATCATGCTCGGATAGCGCCCGCTCGATTTCCAATGGCGCCACTTTCTCCCCGCCGACATTGAAGATGTCGTCGACGCGACCTGTGATGTAGATGTATTGACCGCGCATGCACCCGAAATCTCCGGACAACAGGAAACCATCTTTCGTAAATGCCTGGCGCGTGCTCTCAGTATCGTTAAGGTAGCCGTCAAACACGTTTGGGCCACGAATTGCGACGATACCCTGCTCCCCGTCTTTCAGCGGCTCGAATGTATTTTCATCGAGAACCCGCACTTCGAGTCCGTCGATCGGGCGACCGCAGGTCGGCTCGTCAAACAGCGGGTCATCGTCAGGCAGGTAAGAGATTCTCGGCGTCGCTTCAGTCATGCCATAGTTGTCGAAGAATCGGGCTGACGGAAACATCTCCTTGATCTCGGGCATCATCGTCCTGTCCATGGCGGCACCTGCCGAGCACAAGACTCGAACACCAGGCATCTTCAGGGGAGACATTCTGTGAACTGCGCACAATGCATGATACGTCGAAGGCACACCGCAGAATGACTTCAGTCCCTCCGCTTCGACACTTTTCGCAAACTTGATCGGATTTCGAAAACTCCCGAACAGTCTTGCACGTCCACCCACGTAGAGCATGCACAGCAGTTGCGTGAGCAACGCATAGCTGTAATGCAGTGGCAGCACGATAGCAGCACTGTCGTATTGTTGATAATCGAGATAGGCGGAGACCGTCGATACCGAATGTTGGAGGTTCGTCCAGGAGACCGGCACGCCTTTGGGAGACCCGCTGGTTCCGGACGTAAACAGCACAAGTGCAGGAAGGTCGGGATTTGTGTCACCAGGCAGGCGTTCGCCGGAACCGGGAGCCTGAGCCGACAGGTCGACCAGCTCGGCGTCGCCGCAGAGACTGACAATCTCGTCAAGCAACCTTTTGGGCGACGTTGGATCGACAGGCACCGGTACATTGCCGCTTCGGGACGCCGCGACGAGGGCTACGATGAAATCGATTGACTTCTCGGCTGGAATCAACAGATAGCGGCCCTTGCCGTACTGCGACTCGTACAGATGTGACAGGGCTGCCGAATTCGCGAGGAGATCGCCATAGGTAATCGCGTTCGAGTCATCGACGACGGCTACATCCGAGCGATTTGCGGCGCTCAACCAGGATTCCAACACGTTCATCTGCGGGACAACCGCGTAGATACGTCGACTACAAATTGCAGTCGGTCGTCCGGCGTCGGTCGACGTGGATTCGTGCGTATAGTGACGTCACTGGCCATTCGCTCCGCTACTTCAGACTGGTAGTCCGGATCCTGCAAGCGACCCAAAGCCGGGTACCGGTCGATGTCCTGTAATGCGAGATCTGTGATCGGGCGCAGGGCGCTGGCGAGCTCTTCAACCTCCCGGAACTGAAGCCTTGGGAGCAGATCCTGCATTTGGGGCGTTTTCGCGTTGAACGCGAGCCCTACGTCAAGTGCGCAAGCATTGGCTATTCCGTGGGGTACACCGGCAGCACCGACCGTATGGGCGAAAGCGTGTACGATCCCGACCGAACAATTCGCGGCGGCCACGCCGCCTGCAAAACCTGCCTGCATCAACGCGTCATTTTCCGACGGACCCGGGTCGGTCGAGAAATTGGACATAATGATGTTGAGTGCGCTCAGCGCGGTTTCCTTGGCAAGCGTATTCGGCACTACCGACAGATACGCCTCTACAGCATGAGTCAGCGCGTCGCTTACGAATGACGCCAGCCACGAACTCGGCAGCGCGTCCAGGAAGCGTCCGTCCAGCACGACCTGGTGTGCCGTGAAGACAGGTGAAACCACGGAGCACTTCGTGCCTTCGTCATTTGTATACACGACGACGTCTGCCGCTTCGGCGCCTGTGCCGCAGGTCGTCGGCACGAGCCAGAATTCCGCCCCCCCGGGGGATGCCTGTTCGTGGTCGAAGTCGTTGGAGACCAGATCGATCAACCCTGAGGCCTCGGCCCACGCCAGCCTCGCCCAGTCCAACACCGAACCTCCACCAACAGCGACAATTCGCCCAAAACGTCGGTCCGCCAAGAACGCTGCCGCCTCTCTGACAGACGCAGCCGTCGGCTCTCCGGCTGGTTTCTCGAAACAGTTTTCGTTCGATAACGCTCCGCCGCCTTTCTGGAGTGCGTCATTAACGGACTCGCGCACCGAATCTGTTCCGCTCAGCAGAAATACCGTATTCCCGTCGTCGAGCGGTGCCAACGTGCGCACCGCACCCCTGCCGAATGTCACGGCCGGTGCATGTCGAAATACAGGGTAATTTATTGTCAGTTTTGCCATTTGGCCCGCATATTACCAGTTTCTCCAACGTCGAAATCGGGCATGGATAACAGTAACTTATGAGACCTGTGTATCACCTTCCGCGGGCGAACCCTGCCGCACAGGCGTGTACTTTCGCAGCCCGACCCGGCGCAGCCCGTCGCGGATGCCCAGCCGCAGCGAGAGCAGCCGACCCCTCAGTGTCCTGACGTTGACGGCCTGCAGGCCGACGAGCTGGCGTCGCGAGTCTGTCCAGTCGCGCTTATAGGCCTCGTCACCCACGCCGAAGTCGATTTCCTCGACTTTGTCGACGTCGATCGCTTGCTCGAACATATGAGCCGTAAGCAGCGAACCCACCGAAAACGAATCGAACTGCGGATCATGAGCCAGTTTGTAGATAAAGGAAACCCGTCCGGTGCAGATCCAGAATTGTGCGGCGACTGGCCTGGCGTCCAGGTACAGAACACCCAGGCGCAGTATGCCCAGCTTGGTGCATAGCCGGATCAGTTCGGGAACGAAACCAGGCGGACTCTCCGCGCTTTTCCAGCTGCGTCCGTAAACGGCCTGGTAGTCAGCCAGCCCTACGGGCAAGCGACTCTCCCCGCGATAAACCTCGAATCGCACTTCGTGGCTTCTGGCGGCTTTGCCGAGTCTGCGGTGCAAGGTATTTCTGAGGCGCGCTGGTCTCTCGGCCAGATAGTCCGCGTATGACAGGCCTTTGACTCCGACAAACCAGTTCCAGTCCTGATGAGATACGTCGACCCGGTAGCCCGCTCCGGCAAACAACGAACTCATCGTGGTTGTTCTGCGATCGTTCAGCGAGAGGTTTCGCAACTCTATATCGCTCCACGCCGGCCGGTCACTCGCCAGTCTGTTGACAATGGATCCCGCCACCTCACAGGGCGTCGCCCCGGACCCCGTTATCCCTGCGTAGACGATGGTGTAGTAGTTGCTCAGGCTCGTCAGGCGCCGCCGTCCGGCCTCCTCGCAAAGACAAAACAGATAGGAATGATCGTCGCCGGGCCGATTATCCTGGCAGACGAGAATCCGCAGACTCGGCAGCTCGGCGAACCCGTGTCTCGCAAGACATGAAAACCAATCGCTGCTGTCGAAGAATTCTCCGGTATTGGCAAAACTCAATCGCTCGAACACCGCTTCCGGAATCTCAGTGAATGTCCGGTAGCATTTCACAACGTGCGATGCCGAACCGAGATGCTTTCCCGACTTCATGAGACTATTTTCGCCGGGTGATCACGTCCAGCATTTTTTTTGCACGGCTAAAGAAGGGATGATTGGGATCGATGGTCAGGAAATTGGCCCCAAGATTCGCGCAACCGTCAACGGTCGCAAACTGAAGTCGACTCATTCGCGGGATCGAGACCTTTCCCCATTCGCCTGGAAATTCATAGCCCCATTTCGCCATGAAGGGTCCGTAGCAAGCCGCCGCTCGCTGATATATATCCGACGTATAGAATTCCTCATACGAGGAATTCTTCGCCTTCGTCTTGTTGACATGTGGTATCGCTTCGACCTGGTCGATATTCAGTCGTTTCAGAACCTCTGAAAAACCTTCCTGGAGCGATTCAAACCGTATTACGTAGTCGAAATGCTGGTGACCAATCAAAAACCAGTTGTTGTAGAGTTTGCTGCGGAACGCTTTAAAGAAAGCAGAGAAATCCGCGGCGTTATCCTGAATGAAGTTGAACTCCCTGAGATGATCTTTGGTTACGTGGCCTCCGTTCTCGATCAACATTCTTGGATTCGTAAACTGACCTTTGTGGTTTCCTTTCAGTTTCGCGTAATCCGTCGCGGCCGTATCGAGCGGATTGCGCACGGTTGCAAACTTGAAATACGACTTTTCGTCCGCCGTAGCCGCACCGAGAAACTGAGTAACGTTGGCGTGTTTCCTGAGTATCGCCTCGCCGCCATAGTGGGCCACCAATTGTTGCGCAATTGAGTGCGAAGCGGTGTGTGGAATTTCGACGAAAACGAACCGATGTTCGTGGCTTATTATCATTCAATAATCACCAATCCAGCCGGATACAGGAAGAACGCCGCAGTATCGATCGGTAGATTTGCCGTTCGAGGGCTTACGCAACTCGAATTGTGGACGATTGGCGCGAAATCTGCGAGTCAGCTGCTTTTTTTCGAATTATGCCAGCTACTTGCTACTCGATCACCAGTATCGGCGGATTCGGCCTCGGCCCGATATCTTGTAGCTCGAATGCGCCGCTGTCGTAGGGTGCCACGCGCGCGTTTCCATCTCTGTCTACGTCTACCGCCGTAATCACCGTACCGGCGTCAACCAGGCCGGAGCCCGGCGAGAGCCGGTAATCCCTTTGGCTGACCGACACAAAGTCGCCATCGGTGGCAATTACATTGGTCGGGTCGTCAGCTTCACTGGGTTTTGATCCGACGAACGCATTATTTCGCCAGTCCCAACTGGAAACGCCGCCGCTACCACCGGCGTGGCGCAATTGCTCAGCAACTCCGTGACCGAACGTCGAATTGTAAACGCGGAGATCGGTGAGATCATCCTCGGTGCGAACCGCAATATCGACGTCGTGGACCACAGCATTCGATATAAGAGTGTCCGCGTTGCCAAGTGCACCTCGAATTCGAAATGCAATCTCGGAATCATATACGGTAACTCTATCCAGTTCCGCCGTGATCTTTTCCTTGAGATTGAAAACAGCGCGATTGCTGATCTCCGGAACCGCCGTCCACCCGTACGCGACTACGTTGCGCAACGTTATCTTCATCCGAATCTCGTTGGCAAAACCGGATTGCAGTACCTTGGTGTCGATTGCATTTTCGCCTGGAGAATCTCCGGCTTGCCATCCGGAGTTGAAATCCTGATCGAGTGGCCCGGTCCACAGCACCGAATCTTCGATTACTATGTTGTCCGAGATTCTCCCTGGCGATCTATTGGGGTCTGTCTGCAGTGAGTCACCGGAGACGTGATGAATGTTGGCTCGCCGAACCGTGACACCGTCCGTATCCGTTATCGCGAGTCCGTGCGAGTCATCTTTGCTCCCGAAGCTGCCGTTCAGGAAGTGGTGAATTTCCACGTCCTCGACCAAGAGACCGTCCCCCTGGTCGATATCGATGGCGTCGCGAGCTCCGTTTCGTATCTCCATATCGCGCAACACGCAGTTCCGGGCGCTACGCATCCGAATGGCGTCGGACGGGTCCTTACGATGATCCACGACCAGGTCACGAACGACGAGATAGTCCCCACTCAGGCTCAATTCGTAGATGATCGGGTTTGCGCCAGATTCCCATGCACCAATTGTGATCGGTGCCGAACCTGTTCCACTGTCGTCGACGGCGAGGACACCATCGAAATCCTGGCCGCGACGGAACAGCACGTTATCGCCCGGCGCAAGCGTCAACGAATTGACACGGCTGACCGATCTGAATGCGGCCGCCTCAGTCACCCCGCTGTTGCTGTCGTTTCCGTTAATGCCGTCAACATAGAAAGTCGCGGCGAGCAACTGCGCGGGCAGGCACAGCAGTGCACTACCCAGTGCGAGCTTGAACTTCGGGATTCGTGGCATCGGTTCTGTCCTGTACCCCATTTCCGGATAAAAATTAGCTGACCGCTCCGCGTGGCCGCGGTGATTCGCGGATGACGCCCGAGAGAGCTACGGGGCCGGGTTCCATTCCGGGTTTTCGGGCGTCGGGCCTCCCAGGCTGCCCTGCGCCACCAGTGCTTCTGCCGCAGCCAGATCGGGTACACCGTTCAGTACGACAAGATTCCTGTTCCAGCAGCGCGATACCGGACCTGAAAACTGCTGGCTGGAATCGTGCTCGTACCAGAATCCAGCGATTCTGCCGACCGAACCATCGGCTCTGTGGTAGATCGCCAGCGGCGGCAGACCAGGCTGCGTTACCCAAAGGCTCAGTTCGTCGTTGTCGAGATCTACGAACAGGAAGTAACGATGCCAGTTTCCGATGTCCAGTTGCACGTCTGCGGCCAATCCAGACAGAGACGCGCCACCAGCCGGGCTGCCCGTCGGGGCAGATGAGTAGTAGGGTCGAATATCCAGAGACCCGAGTTTGCCAGCCGGCATATCCCGTCCATCGATATGAGTTTTTGTCGTCCAGAGCCGGACTTCAATCAGCCTGTCGCTGCCGACCCCTGAAGCAATCTGGTAGTTCTTGAACGTCGCGATGTCGTTGGTCGCGCTACGGGTGCCATCGGCCGCCCAATTGGGACCGTACTTCTCGTCCCAGCTAATGAACGCCGTACCCGACGAAATCGACGGTGAAATCGGTATCTTCGGAGTATCCGGATCCGTACCCTGATTCCCGTCGGGTGGCCAGGTGAATTGCATCGCGTCTTCGCCCGGGTCGTAGTCAATTCCACTGTGATTGTTCGTCGGCCAGTAATTTTGTACGACTGCTAAGGAATCGAACACGATTGACACGATCGCGTCCGAACGACTACCCAGAGTTTCGTAATAATCCTGCGCGTGCGCGCTTGGCAACAAGGCGATGCCCAGAATCAGGGCCCCGGCTTGATATTTGATCTTTGAAATGCTCATACAATTTGCACCTGTGAGAAAGGTATCCCGATGAGAATGCCCGATATTTGGTGAAATATTCGCCAGAGTGAGCAGTCTCACCTCAATGGCTTTCCGCCTTTGTGACGTACGTCACAAAAAACACCCCATTTTCGATGGTCGCCCGAAAAACGGCTTGATGGGGGTCAATTCACCCCGGAAATCCAAAAAACAATTCTGCTTCCAAAACCGGTTGTCCGCAAGATGTCTCGATTGCGCGACACTCTGCGTCGTGGCGCGTGCATACTTCAGGTCACAGGTGTTCTTTGAAAAAGCGAACGGACTGGTCGACATAATAGGTATGACCACCGTTCTTGACGGCACCCGGGACTACTTCGAGTTCCAGCGCCTCGGCGTGGCCCAGCAATGACCACAATCGCTGCAGCGTCGGCTCGAACGCTGATTCCGCAAATAACTCGTCACCGCCCCTGACGCCTTGCGTTGGCCGCGGGGCAAGGAGCAGGAACGGGTCCTCCTGCCGCATAATTCGATTGAAGCCCGGTACGAGATGGCAATGGTGCGGTTGTTTCGAACGGGGCCGCTTCATGCCCGGATGCGGCCCGGTACGCCCGCCGTGAGCATGAAAAGAAATGGCTTTGATACGCTCGTCGAGTGCCGCGTATTCGACGGCCAGCTCCGCTCCCAGCGATACGCCTGTGACGCCCAATCGCTGAGGGTCGATCTCACCGAGCGCCCCAAAAAAATCGATCGTGCGCTTGATGTCGGAGAACAGCAGCTTCTTGTAAAAGCCTCCAGTCAAAGTCGCGTTGTACGCAACGACATGGTGATCGGGGAATTCGGGAGGACCACGCATTCCGAAACCGCGAAGCTCGATCGCCACGGTTGCAAAACCGGCGAGCGCCAGCTCTCTGGCCGCCGAACGATGGTAGGAGTCCACGGGAAGCACCATTTGCGCCAGGCCGGAGTCGCCGTCGGCGACGTGTCCGTGGATAAACAGAATTCCCGGCAGCGGTAGTGTCGAATCCTTCGGCACCAGAACGACTGCCGGAATCGTATCTCCGTCGGCGGCCGGAATGGCGTACTCCCGTCTCACCAATTTCGTCTCGGTGATTTCGCGCTTCACGGTAGCACGCAGCGTCAGCTCCTCCGCTGGCCGGAAATTGAGCTCGTATACGTTGTCGATCAGGTAATCTCGAAGCCGGTTCTGCCAAGAACGCCACGCTAATTCGCTCCACTCGGAGTGTTTCGGGAAAAGGGGCGGCTGAATGCCTACGAGGGCCGCCCCGCTCGGGTCCGGTCCCGCCTGGTCAACAAGGTCGCCTGTACCGGAAAAATCGCCGGTAACGGAATGTCCAATCCTCCGCGCAGCTTCGACGGCGAATGCCGATACGAGCAATGCTTCACAGGCCACGGCTATGACGAGAATGTAGAATGCCCCGAAACGAGAACTGATAGTTCGATGTTTGAAGCAATAGAAAGCGATTGCCGGAAACAACACCGCGAACAGTCCAAGAAATGCAGCCAATTTCATGATGAACACCGATAAGAACTGGATTGCGCGGGGCCCCGCCAGGGGCCAATCGTCAAACGGCCAATATTATGCCAGTATCGCATGACACGATGGAAAGACTAACTGCTCGACTTCGATGAACCCGACAATCCTGATCATTGCATTTCACTTTCCGCCGATCGCGACAAGCAGCGGAATGCAGCGCGCGCTAAAGGTCGTTCGGTACCTTCGCGAGGACGGTTGGCAGCCGGTCGTTCTTACCGTCAACGCAAGAGCCTATTCCAAAGTCAATCCGAGTCAACTCACGGAGATTCCTGCAGATGTCCTGGTCCACCGTACTCTCGGACTCGACGCCACACGACATTTTGCGATTCGGGGGCGCTACCCGGGTTTTCTGGCTTGGCCCGATCCGTGGGCGAGCTGGTGGCCTGGAGCAGTCTGGGCGGGGAGAAAGCTCATCCGGCGTTATCAGCCGTCTGCTATCTGGTCCACGTTCCCGATAACGACGACCAACCTTGTGGCAATGCATCTGGCGAAATGGAGCCAGCTGCCATGGATCGCAGACTTGCGCGACCCGATGACGCTGGACGGGTATCCTGCCGATCCGATGCGATTCCGATTCGCCCGATGGATAGAGCGGAAAACAGTGGAGCGGGCGACTCACGTAGTTTTTACCGCGGAACACACCCGCCAGATCTACATGCGGCGCTACACCGATTTGGACGATAAGGCGGTGCTGATACCGAACGGGTATGACGAGAGCAACTTTCCGGATGGCACGGGACAGCAGAAGCCTCCGGGCGAGAAGTTGGTGCTGCTGCATAGCGGCGCGCTGCAGCCAAAGGGTCGCAATCCGCGTGCCTTCTTTGAGGCTTTGGGCAAACTCAAGAGAGATGCGACGGTTTCGGCGGCAAATCTGCGGGTCGTGTTTCGTGGCTGTGGTTTCGAAGGACAGTATCGGAAACTAGCGGAGCACTCGAACGTAGCTGATATCGTCGCATTCGAGGAACACTTGCCCTATGCCCAGGCAATCAGCGAAATGGTCGATGCCGACGGTCTCCTCGTCTTTCAGGGGACAATCTACAATCACGCAGTACCGGCAAAAGTCTATGAGTATTTCTTCGCGCGACGGCCGATTCTCGGAATCCTGGACAAGACAGGAGAAACACAACGGGTGCTCGAGAGCGTCGACATCGACAGCACTGCAAACATAGACGACGCCGACGAAATTGCCATTGAGCTTGGCAAGTTCATACAACAGTTGCGTGACGAATCGTTTTTCTTGCCGCCGCAGTCGATAATCGAGAACTTTTCACGACGCAGGCAGACGCAGAGGCTCTCCGCACTGCTGAGACAGGTGGTCGCGGATAAAAGATGTTCAGCCGTCACTGATGAGCAAGTCTGAAAGAATCGTAGCAACGTGACACCTATACTCTTTTTAATCGGTTATGGCCTCGGGCTTGTGCTGACGTTCGTGAGGCATCCGATCTACGGTCTTTACACGTACTTGTTCGCTTTCTACATGGCGCCGAGCTACGGCTGGTGGCGTAACGACGTTCCCGACATCCGCTATATGTTTATCGCCGGCGTCGTTGCGGTAATTGGCACGCTCCGGATTTCGCAAGACCCGCAGCGTGCCAGGTGGTATCAGACTACGCCCGGTCGGCTGTTCCTGGCGTTCGTGATCTTCAACTGGGTGCAAGTGTTGTGGGCAATTGACCGTGATGCGCAGATCGACGGCGCCTTTCTTTACACAAAACACCTGGTCTCCTTCTACCTGCTGTATCGACTTGCTGACAGCGTCGAAAGAATTCGAGAGATTGCATTTGTTCATGTCCTCGGATGCGCATGGTTCGGGTACCAGGCGCTGGATGCCAGCGGCGGTCGACTTGAGTCAATCGGCGGGCCGGTTGCAGGCGCGAATGAACTTGGCGTTCATGTAACGACTGGCTTGTTGTTCGGAGGTATTTTGTTGCTCAGCCTGAACGGCCTGCGCAGATGGACTACATTCGCCGTCCTGCCGCTGGTCGCCAATTGCCTGGTCTTGACGATCAGTCGCGGTGCATTCTTGGGTTTTTTCGCTGGCGGCATTGTCGGCTATTTTGCGGTCCCCAAGCGTCTGGCCAAGCGCTACATAATCCTGGGACTCCTCGGACTGTTCCTGGTATCACTACTCGCGCATGAAGAGCTGATCGAACGCTTCACCGAGACCTATATCGCGCTTACCACTGACACTGAGGAACTGGATGGCAGCGCCGTGAGCCGGATGGAGATCGCGAGGGCCGGCCTGGCAATCGGGTTGGACCACCCGTTAGGAGCGGGCATTGCCGCTACGGAGAAATTGAGTGGCCCGTACCTGACAATGTTCGATACGGGTCGAGCTGCACACAATACGACAATGGGGGTGTTTGCCGAGCAGGGATTCCCGGGCCTCATACTCTACTGGCTTACGATTTTGTGGGTGCTGCGCACTATTCTGCAAATGCGTCGCGCCGCCGGCGATGGACAGGACACTCAACAGATCGGGGCATTAATGACAATGGTCGGTTCTTCACTGGTTGCCGTTTACGTGTCGGGCAATTTTTCGAGCAACCTGGAACTCGAAACGCAATACTGGTGCCTGGGATTGCTCGCGTCTATCGTCGAGATGCATAAGGCAACGTTGCGGGCCCAACCGGTCCAACCCTCTCCAGAGCCAATCCCGGAGTCGAACGGCAGGGCCGTGCAAGACGATCCCACCGTCAGGGCCTGACATGGCTCAATGCCGATGTCGGCGCACCGCGGCAAGGCTCAGTCTGCATACGCATCAGCGTCAGAATCGCCGAGCGTCAGAAACCAGTTATCCGGCTCCTGCAGGCGACGCGCCGTAGCGTCGCGCTCCACGCCGGACGCTACAAGAAACTGATGGCGCGGTTGCCGGGCGACGAAGCCAAACCACTCAAGTGCTGCGCATACGCCCGGTCCTGAACTCTGGCAGACAACAGTCTCTGCTCCGGAACTCTTCAGGAATGCCACGCCTTCGCCAATAAGGGCCAGAATCAGGTCACGTCTGTCGAGCGGAACGAGGAAATCCACGAGAAAACCTCGCACGTGGCGATACACGTCATTGGGCTCAGCCAACATTACCACCAGGACTCCCAATAACTCGTCTCCTACCCGCAGTTCAATGCGGCTGAACTCTCTCGCGGGGCGGTCGACGTATTTCCAGTTCATGTACGACGAGTCGCGGACGACAGCGCAAGTACATGTGCTTGCCATGCGCTCCCACAATTCATCATGCTCCGCGGTGAACCTGTCTATCATCTCGATTCGATATGGCGAACTCATTTCGCTACGTCGTCGCCACCTGCGAAAGTTATGGTACATACCGAGGGTGGCGGCGGCGGACTCTGCGACGACTATCGGCAGCTTGCTGCGCAAATTCATTCGGTATCCGCACACAAAGATGTACTTGGTCAACGAACACACGTATTTCCAGCCCATTGCGATCTGGATCTTCCGCATCTGATCGGTCTGACCGAGCGACAGGTTAAACGGCATGTCTTCAAGAGCTTTCTTGATCAACATCGGCCCAATTGGTGAGCCTCGTACCTTTGCGGCCGCCATGGTCTCGACGAACCAGCCGCTCGATACTTCTTCGTCACCTACTTTTACGCGTACAGGAATAGCCCCTTGATGTGCAACGACGGAATCGTCCTTGCGATACAGCCAAATGGACGGCTCGCGGCCAAGACGCGCCGCCGAGTCGAGAAACGTCCAGCGCCAGTTCCCGGCAATCTGCCCTGGATCGCGTTGCGGGTATTCGTTTCGCTGAAAGTCGAAGATCTCTTCTTCGAGCTCCACCTCATAGCCGAAAAAGCCGCTACTGCGACGTGCTGACGTCACGAATTATCGATCCGGCTGGAATGGGCAGATACTCCGGACGGAGCAGCAATAGGCAACAGATCACACGTTTCAAAGCACGTTTTCACGTCACGCCAGACAACTCAACAGGTCTTCCTCCGAAAGAACATACTAGCAATATTTGATACCGTTTTGGCAGCCAAAAAAACGCCGCACTCTTCACATGACATAGACCGAACCCAATTTCAGTTCCGTACCCATTGTTGTAAGATCCGCACGCTGACGCCGATTCGGCCAGGTGACACCTCCAGCTTCCAGGTAGCCACAGTTGATGGCGAAGATGTCGGCATCCACGCACGAACAAGGTGAGACTAACTGATGGCTGCAAACAAGGTTTACTCCACTTTCGGGAGTGCACTGATAACGGTGGCCATGAATTGGTTCAACCGATTGGTGGGCATCGTCAGTATAGCGATACTGGCACGCCTGCTCGCGCCTGAGGACTTCGGCATCATCGCCATGGCGTCGTTGGTGGTTGCATTAGCCGTCGTCCTTCTCAACTTTGGTGTACACGTCCCTCTTATACAGAGGCAAGACGCCGAGCAGGCACATTATGACGCCGCCTGGACACTGCGGCTGCTGCAGACGTCGATCTCCACGGCAATCCTGTTCTTCCTGGCCCCGTTGGCAGCAGACTATTTCCACGACCCAAGAGTCGAGATTGTACTGCGTTTCCTGTCATTCACGTTGTTGTTGGTTGGGCTCGAGAACATCGGCGTGGTTAATTTTCAGAAGCACATGCAGTTCGGGGCCGAGTTTCGCTTTCGCTTCATTCGACGCATGACCGGCTTCGTAACAACACTCGTTCTGGCGGTAGTGTTACGTTCATATTGGGCATTGGTTATCGGCATGTTGACGGAACGCGCTGCCGGTGTCGCCTTTAGCTACTGGCTCCATCCCATGCGACCGAGACTCGGGTGGGCTAAAATACGGGATATCTTCCACGTCTCTCAGTGGATGCTGGTTTACGGCATAGGTCGGTACCTGAGAAAGAATCTGCACCGAATACTCGTTGGCAGGTGGGAGCCCGCCGCGATTATGGGTGCTTACTCAATCGCAGACGAAGTGTCCATGATGCCGACCAATGCACTTCTTGCTCCGGTCAACCGTGCGCTTTTTCCAGCCTTTTCAAAAGCGCAGGCCGCCGCGACCCGGCTAAAAGAGATGTTTCTTCTCGCCCAAGGCGTTCAAACCTTGATCGCGGTTCCGGCTGCAGCTGGTCTCGCGATCGTGGCCGAAGAGGTCGTTTTGCTACTCCTCGGCCCAAACTGGCAGCAGGCCGTGCCGTTCGTGCAGATCCTGGCCCTGATCAGCATCGCGCAAGCTCTGACCACGAGCGGCATGTACGTGTTGCTCTCTCTTGGCAGGGCGCGAATAAACGCGCTGTTTGTCTGGGCCCAGGTGATCTTGTTCGGTGCACTGGCGCTTACTCCCTTTATCGAACATCGCGCACTTGACGTCGCGCAGCTATCCTTGTTTGTCGCTGCGCTGAGCCTGTGGCTGCAATTCTGGCTGCTGACACGCAGCCTTCGGCAACTCAAGATCCGGGAGATTCTGGCGGTTTCAATCCGGCCCCTGGTCGCAAGCACCGCAATGGCCGCGGCGTTATTCTATTTCAGCCAGCTCCTTAGTCTGCCGCTTGTGCTCCAATTCGGGGCCAAGGTTCTGCTGGGTGCTATCATTTACTGCGTTTCCATGTACCTGCTATGGGTAATTGCCGGCCGGCCGAAGGGTGCCGAGACGTATGTACTCGAAAAAATGCAATTTATCTGGACGACGGGCATGGCGGCGCTCAAACGGCGCCTGCACGCGTCGCGATAGCGGGAGTACGTCGCTCGTTCGTCGTAACGCCGACTACGAGGCAATCGCAATTTTGAAGATGACTTTCGAGGGATAACGTCGATGTCGAACCTGGGACCGGACCGGCCGCTCTCATCAACAGTGCCAATCCTCGTTGTCGGCCTGAACCGTTCAGGTACGAAGTGGTTGTCCAACATCCTGTGCGGCCACGCAGATATCGCCGGAATTCAAAGTGAGAGCGAGCGCGGCATTATCGAAACGAATATGTTTCATCGGATGCGAGAGAAATTCGACCTGCGCTCCGCTGACGATTATGTCGGCTTTATCGAACTGTGGGATCGGACTCAATTCTTTCAGCAGACGGGCGAGGACAAGGAGTTCCTGTACGAGCTAAACCCTAGACCATTGTCATTTGTCAAATTGTTCGAACTCGTGATGCAACGCTATGCACGCCGAAGCGGAGCCGGGTATTGGCTGCAGAAGTGTGACCCCGAGCGCGCACTCGAGGTAATTGCGGAACTTGGCGACCCGATTGTCGTCAGCATAAAGCGCGACACAATCGCGACGGCCAGGTCGTTGCAGCAAATGAACAGGAATCGCGATCTCGAGTTCTCACTACTGAAGTCCATGCCCGGTATTGCGCGTATGGAAAAGCTCCTCCAGCGCGTGGAGAAACTCACGAAAGTAGTGTCTATAACGTATGAAGACCTGCGGCGCGATCCTGTGGACACCGTACGGTCCGTATGTCAGCAACTTGGCCTGGAATTCAGCGAATCACTTTTGGACGTGCAGTTTCGTCCCAACACGAGCTTCAAGAGCGTCCGGCCAGCGCCGCTGAGCCCGAACTACGAAAGGCTCTTGCGTGTCACAGGCGCATGCTGTCGAATTCTTCCGACAGGCGTTCTGAATCTCGTATTGCGTAAACGTTCGTTCAGTCACCCACCGTTACGATTCGTCCAGGGCACATTCGGAGAGCTGAAGTATCGCCTCGCCGATCGCCGCGATTACTACGTCTGAATCAAGCCGGGCGACCTCGATCGGCAACAGCCGACGCCGGCGCGCTGGCTGTCATAATGCCTTGGCAAGGGAATGCAGGATGCGATCTGCACCGTTGACCGGATCAGGGCGTTGTCAGACAATCGTGGAGGTGGATTTCAAGGCGCGAAGGCCTCGACAGCGAGTCGACGACGAGAGTTTGTTCATTGCCGCCGATAATTATCCACGGACGCCGTAACTTCAAATTGACATGATCCGCTTCGCACAGACTGTTTTTGGTTCGCCTTTGTTTGCGTGGTCCTCCGGCACGGCGGGGCTGCTTCTGCTCGCCGTTAATTTACTGGGATTCGTCGTTCCGCTTCGTGCCCCGGATATTGACGGTTACCGGGATTTTGCGGACGTCAGAACTCTGAGTTTCGAAGACGCCATGAATCAGCTGGATCGATTGGCCGAAACCAGCAGTAGCAAAGTACAGCTGGCATCGGATGCGACTCGCTTGTTTCATGCAGGCATGGCCCACGTGGCGCCGGGCGACATCGAGACCTATGGTCTCGATCACTACCGAATGCGCGTACCAGGCACCGAGAATTGGATACTTTACGTTCTAAGTTATCTGAAGCCGGACACCTATCGCGATTACGAGTTTTGCAATTATCGGCGCGCGCTAGAGCGCGGTACCGGAAGGTGCGGTCAACAATCGATGGCGTTGGTATCCTATCTGGCCGATCAAGGCATGGAGACCGGGTTTGTTGCACTTGAGGGACACGCAATTGCAACCGCCAAGGTAGACGAAAGAAATTGGTATCTCCTGGACGCCGACTATGGCGGCGTGATCCCGTTTGATATAGCCGCAGCGGAACGCGATCCAGCATCGGTTACCCCATACTACTGGAGCGAAGCCGCACACGAAAACGAGATTCACGAGCTATATGCGCCGGAAAATACGGTGAGATACGGTGGCCCGGAAGCGAGGTACGCGCGCGCTTGTCACATCGAAAAGGCAGCATATGCGTTGAAGTGGGCCGTACC
>JAAUYH010128463.1_pt1 | contig 17742 bp, 15 predicted proteins | sample 7278061 | NCBI WGS metagenome assembly JAAUYH01 (sample SAMN14350203, study PRJNA611818) | marine sediment metagenome | isolation source: surface marine sediment (0.6m) | place: French Polynesia: Moorea | collected 2018-08 | reverse complement strand
TTTTGCCGGATCAGCGGATCGGTCAATGTCGACCAGAAATTGAGCCGCTCGGCCATGGCTCAGAACTCCCCCCGGCCGATGGCGTCGATCAGCGGCCCGTAGCCCTCGGGGCCCAGCCAGAACCGCACCATTCCGGTCACGCCGCGGCCGGTGCGTGTCGCGCCGGTGATCCCGTCGACCTCGTGCACCGTCGTGGCGGTGCCGCGGGCGACGCCGAAGCGGATCTCGCCGCCCGCATCTCGAATCTCGGTTCCGGGGAAGCTTGCCTGCCACGAGGCTTCTTCGATCCGCCCGCCAAGACCCGGGGTTTCGGAATGGTCGGTGATCGCGATGCCCTGGATCGTGTTCATGTCGCCACCAAGCGCCAGGATCGCGTCGATCCGCCCGCCATAGCCCGACCCGGTGACCGGCAGCAGGACAAGCGAGATACGTTCCGCGTCGCGGAGCAGGAAGATCTGCGCATAGTTCGGCCGATGTCCGAGGCCCGCCCGGTCCGCGCCGGGCTCCAACGCGGTCCAGTTGCCCGGGTCCGCCAATGCGGTGGCGAGCGTGTCCGTGGTCACGTCCTCTGCCGCGCGGCCGGCGTCGAGATCGATCACGACGGTGGAGAGCGTGCCGCCGGATTGTTCCAGCAGCGTCGCCATGCCCGGTATTCCGCGCACCAGGGTCTCAATCCGCGCCTGTTCCTCCGCCGCCCGGTTGGCCGTTTGGATCGGGCGCAGGATGACCGTGGCTCCGCTGACGAGGGCGGCGCAGACGGCGGACACCAGAAACGCCACGAGGACCGTCTTCGTCCGGCTGTCGTTCGGCAGAGCCAGAAAACGGCGCCAGGGATTCCAGTCAACTCCGGCCATGTCGCCTCCTGCGCTGGGTCAGCCACAAAGCAATGGCGGTCTCGTCTAGAAGCGGCACCGCCAGTGAGGTCAGCAACGCTGCGACCCCGGCGATTTGCACGTCTGCCGCTTCTCTCCAACCGTAGGCAAAGAGTGTCACGAGGCCCGCATAAAGCCCGCCGTTCAACCACCGGCCAAGAGTGGTCGCGGCACTGGTGACAGGATCGGCCACCAGCAGGACAAGCACGATGCCCGCGACGGGCAACACAGCGTCAGGGAGCAGCCCCGCCGCATTTGCGCCAAGCGCCACCAGCACGGCGCCCAGAAGAACCGCTGCAGGCATCACACCCGTTGCCACGCCGATCAGCGCCGCCGGGATCGCGGCCCAGGCGACCGGGGCGACGAAGGTCGGCCAGTCGAAGGTCGGAAACCCGAATCCGAGAAATGACAGCGCCACGGTCGCCGGGTTCACGACATTGCGGCCCCAGCCGCCGAACACCAGCTCTCCCATCACGGCGCCGAAACTGATGCCAAGCGCCAGCTGGAAGACGCTCAGGCCTTCGGGCGCCAGCATCGCAATCGCCAACGCCGTGACAATGGCGGCCAGGGAGGGCGGTTGCGCCCGCGCCAGCAGGAACACGAGGTTCCAGACGGCAAGCACCAATACGGTCAGCCCAAGACGCGCGGCGGCCTCAACGCCTTCGGCGCCGATCCAGAACACCGCAAGCGGCAGATACGCCGCCAGCAGCATCAGCGCCACGGTCTCGCGACTCCAAAGCCCCCGGGTCATGCTGCGAGTTCCGTCCGGATGCGATCGAGCATGCCGCGCAGCGACTCCGCCAGATGCGCTTCGCCGCCAAGAACGTAATCGGCCAGCGCCACATCTTCCTCCAACAGCGACAGGACGCCCATGTTCATGGCGGTCTCGTCGTCGCCGGAGCTCAGGGCGCGCACGAAAGGGGCTGCAGGCAGTTCGGCTCCAAAGGCCTGCGTCAGCGCCGCCGTGGGGATGACCGGCGCCGGCGTCGCGGACCGGGTCAAGGCGGCGACGAGCCAATGCGGCCGCTCTTTGCGGTCCGCCCTATGCAGCACGGTTACTTGCCGGTGCCGCGGGGCCAGCCAATGCGCCTCGTGCCCGTCGATCGGCGAGCCCGACATCAGGATATGCGCGCCGGGCTGCGTGCAGCGATGGGTCAGTTCCCGCAGATCGGCGCCGGGCTGGGTCCGCACGTATCGGCCTTCCCGCAGCGCCGCACCCGCCACGCGCACGTGGTGCAGCATCGGCAGGCGACCTGTGTCCAAGAGCGCGCCAAGCGCGGCGACGTCCTCGGCGTGGATATCCCAGACCGGCGCTTCGATCGTTGCGGGCGCGAGATCGTGGATGCGGATGCCCGGCAAACCCTGAGGGTGGCGATGACCGCACGCGATGCTGTGGACCCTGCCGCCAAGCTCTTGGACGGGCAATGGCATACCGGCCTCCGCGCACACAAAAACCGGGCCATCCGTCAGCGATGTCAGCGCCGCGACGCCCCGGGCGAATTCATCCTCGCGTCCCTTCAATGCGCGCTGCGGATCGGGGGCAAAGGGCCTGGTGTCGATGGCCATCACTACGATGGCCGCGGGGCGCTCATCCACGGCCGGCATCCCGCCGAAGGGCCGGCGCCGCAAAAGCGGCCAGACCCCAGCGCCCTGAATCAACCGGCGCAGGCCGGCCTCTGTCTCGGCCGCGTGCGTGTCCTGTGTGTGCACATCCCCACCCGCCTCGCGAAACAGCACGATCTCGGACAGCTTGCGCCCGGGCAGGAGCGATATCCGGGCGACGCGCCCGGGCATCGGCGCCACGAATTGCACGTCGGGCGCGTCCCGCAACGTCGCGACGGGCGCGCCCTGCGCCACCAGGTCGTCCTCCGCCACCAAGGGCACGACACGCGGCGACTCCCCGATCGGCGGGCAAACCCCGGCCTCTTCGGTCACCACGTCCTCGGCATCCGTCCCACGGGGCGGAGGCGATGGAAAACGCGGCGTCAGGCCCGCGCCGGAAAGAAACGTGGCCAACATTTCTCCACTGCGCCGCTCTTGGCGTCGGGTTGCCTTGATTTCGATCAAGTTCAGCCAATTCCGTAGGCCTTAGCATGCCAAGGTATCCATCCAAGGATGAAAGCGCGCGAAGCAGCGAGGTTCAGTCCATGATCAGACCATCTCAAGCCCATGTCGTCCGGAACGCCTTGATCCTCTCGGTCGGCCTTCTTGCCGGAGCGGGCGCCGTCTTCAGCCAAAGCACCGACAGCACCACCGCGGACGAAGACGCCGTGCCCTTCGCGCTGCCGGAAGCCGGGCCCTTCAATCCGGCCGATATCAAGATCGAAAACAATCAGGCGATCACCGACTGGTTCCGGTCGGCCCACGCCGATGCCGCCGCCGAGGCCTTCACCCACTGGGACGAAGATGAAGAGATCCGCCCTGCCTGCGCCTCTTGCCATTCCGGCGAGGGCTTCAGGGCCTATCATGGCCTCGACGGCAGCGAACGCGGCGTGGTCGAGGGCCCGATCGACACCGGAGGCGTCGTCGATTGCGGGACCTGTCACCACAGCGGTCTTGCCGAAATAACCGAGGTGAAGTTCCCCAGCGGGCTGATGCACCCGGTCACCGGGGTCGAAGCCTCTTGCATGACCTGCCACCAGGGCCGAACTGCCGGTATCAACGTGCGCGACGCGACCGCTGGAACCGAGGATGACACGATCAACGCGGAACTGCGGTTCCTCAATCCGCATTACGCGACCGCGGCGGCGACCTGGCTAGGTGGCTACGGCGGCGCCGGGTATCACTATGACGGACGCGACTATTCCGGCCGGTTCTTCCATGCACGGCCGGTTTCCACCTGCAATTCCTGCCACGAGCCGCACACGCTCGAGATCGAGTTCGAGCCCTGCCTGACCTGCCACCAGGCCGATGATCCGCAAGGCATTCGCATCGCGCGGCAAAGCTATGACGGCAGCGGCGACACGTCGGTCGGCATCCGCTCCGACATCCAGTCGAACGCGGCCCTGCTGCACGACATGATCAAGTCCTATGCCAGCGACGTCGCAGGCGTGCCCATGGTCTACGACGGCAACCGCTATCCGTATTTCTTCACCGATGCGAACGGCGACGGCGTCATCGACCAGGCCGAGGGCAGCGTGGTGCGGTACAATGCCTGGACCCCGCGCAGCCTACGTACCGCCTACAACTGGAAGCTCGTGACGGCGGATCCCGGGAACTACGCGCACAATCCGCTCTACGCGCTGGAGCTGCTCTATGACTCCATCGAGGACCTGAGCGGACCGTTGGGCATGGACATGCAGGCGCTCGGTCTCCTGCGTTAGTCAGGCGTCACCGCCACACACCGGTCGCCTAGATGCGCCCGGTGTGTGGCACCGCGGATGATTGACCAGGCATTTCTGCCCATCACGCTCGGCGTCCTTTTTTCGGGCGGACTCGCTGCCGGCCAGGTCGGTCGCCGATGTGACAGGACGGCTCAAACTGGGCGGGCCGCTTCAGACCGAGGCCATCGGCGTGTCCTTCCTGGTGGCGGGTATGACGCCGGGGGCGCTCATCGCGAACTTCGCCCCGTACCACGACTACGCGTTTCACGAAATCGAGCACATCGATTGGCCGCTCATGCTTATGTTCTTTCTGTTGGCCGGGGCATCGCTGGAGTTGGCGGCACTCTGGTCGCTCGGCGGGATCAGCGTAGTCTCTCACGATCGGAGCCACCGAACGCCTTGTCACGCGTCAATCGCCCCAATGTCTGCATAAAACCCGCCTTTCCGGAAACCGCGGCGGAACGTCGGCCCGCGTTCTGCCATTCTCAGAATCTTAACCCCACCATGCCAGACCGGCCCGGCGGGTGTGCCCGAAATTGCAGGATCGTCAGTGCGCCAAAACGGTAGAAATCGCGACGGCCATGTGCCGGACAATGGCGCCAACAGCGCGTTCCCCGGGCCATTCGGCACCGGCATTCTCGACGAAATCTCGGACGCGGTCTTTCTGACCTGCGAGACCGCTGAAACCATCAGGGTCGCCAATCGCGCAGCGCTGCGGGCTGTTGGATACGACCCCGGCGCCTTGTGTGGAATTTCGATCTCACGGCTTTTTTTGTTTCCCGGCCTGGCCGGCACGTCAAGTCAGTCCACACGCCTCGACACGCTCGCGAACGCCCCCTCGGACCCGTTCGCGACGGTCGTCAGGCGCGACGGGTCGACCTATCAGACCAGGCTGCGCGTGCGCCGGCTGCCCGCGGACGGCGCCGGCTACGCCCTGATCGCGCCGCAGCAAGAGCCCGGCGCGGCATCCGGCGCCGGCTCCCCGCAAGACGCGCTGACGCAGCTCCAGATCTCCATTGAGGCCTTGCCGGATGGATTTGTCCTCTATGACGCGGACGACCGGCTGGTGTTCTGCAACGAACGCTACCGGGCGCTCTATCCCGAAAGCGCCGAGGCGATGGTGCCCGGCGCGACCTTCGAGGAGATCCTGCGCTTCGGGCTGGACCGCGGCCAATACGCCGCCGCCGTCGGGCGTGAGGAGGACTGGCTGCGCGAACGGCTCGCCGCGCATTTCGCCGCCGACGGCTGCCTGGAACAGCAGCTCAGCAACGGCCGCTGGTTGCGGATTCTCGAACAGATGGTGCCCGGCGGCGGCCGCGTCGGGCTGCGCATCGACATCACCGACCAGGTCGAAAGCCGCGAGCGCGCCGAGGTCGCCGAACGCCGGCTGCTGGATGCGATTAATGCGCTGCCCGCCGGCTTCTGGCTCTTCGACCGCGATGACCGGCTGGTGCTCTTCAACGAACGCTACAAGGAGCTCTTCAATCTCTCGACCGACGCCCTGGCGCCCGGCAACAGCTACGAAGATGTGCTGCGCTGCGGGCTGGAAAACGGGCAATACCCCGATGCCGCCGGCCGGGAAGACGAATGGTTGGCCTCGGTCCTCGAAACCCACCGCGAGGGCGCCTACGAACTGGAATACAAGCTCGCCGACGGCACCTGGATCAGATCCTACAATCAGCCGACGAGCGATGGCGGACAGGTCGGCTTTCGCGTCGACATCACCCAGCAGAAGACCCAGCAGATCGAGCTGCAGACAGTGGCCGTCACCGACGACCTGACCGGCCTGCGCAATCGCCGCGATCTCTCGGGGCTGTTCGAGCGCATCGCGGCAAGCCTCCGGACCGGTGAGCGTCTCGCCATCCTGCATATCGACCTCGACAAGTTCAAATCGATCAACGACACGCTGGGACATGACGCCGGCGACCACGTTCTCCGCCAGACCGCGCGAAAGCTCGTCTCGGGCGGGGTCGGGTTCGAGGTGGCCGCCCGCGTCGGCGGCGACGAGTTTCTCCTGGCGCTGAAGACCACCAAGGCCGACGAGCACATCGTCGAGATCGGCAACCGGCTGATCGCCGAGATCGGCGAACCGGTGCCCTATCGCGACAAGCTCTGCCATGTCGGCGCCAGCATCGGGGTCGCCTTCGTCACGGCCGAGACCGTGGCCCAGATCGACGAAATCGTCGCGGACGCGGATATCGCGCTCAACCAGGCGAAAAACGCCGGCCGGTCAATGTGTTGCATATTCACCGACGACATGCGCGCAACCGCCGTGACGGCGGCGCGGATTTCGGCACAGATCCGCGAGGGGCTCGGCCGCGGAGAGTTCAAGCCGTTCTTCCAGCCGCAGATCGACCTGGAGACCATGCAGGTGATCGGGTTCGAGGCGCTCGCACGCTGGGATCACCCGGCCCGCGGTGTGCTTCCCGCCGGCGCCTTCGTCGATGTCGCGCAAGAGTGCCGGCTGATCGAAGAGATCGACACCCAGATCTTCGCCGAAGTGTGTCACGCACTGCCCAGAATGGCCGCGCTCGGGCTTTCGAATCCGCGCGTCAGCGTGAACATGTCCACCGCGCAACTCAGCGATCCGACACTGGTCGATCGCCTGATGTGGACCGCCGACGCCGCGAATGTCGAACCGGCCTGGATCGGCATCGAAATCCTCGAATCCACCATGCTCGACGACCGATCCGCCCATGTCATCGAGAATATCCACCGCCTGGCCGAAGCCGGGTTTCGGATCGAACTGGACGATTTCGGAACCGGCCACGCCGCGATCGCAAACCTGCGGACATTTCCCGTCGAACGCATCAAGATCGACCGGAGCCTGGTTACCGGGATCGACCAGGACGCCGAGTTGCAGCTGATCACCGGCGCGATCATCGGCCTGGCGCGCAAGCTTGGAATGCGCGTCCTTGCCGAAGGCGTCGAAACCCCGCAAGAGCTCGAATTCCTCAAGCAAGCGCAAAGTACCTGCGCACAAGGGTTTCTCTTCGGGCCGGCCATGTCGCTCGACGACCTCGCCGGATGGATCGCCGCCCTGCCGGCCGGGAACGCGGTTCCCGCCGCCGATACAGCCGTGGCCTGACGCACGGCAAGACCGCCCCGCCGCGAAACCGCCCGAGCAATCCGATCCTTGGAAGATGGTAGCGGAGGAGGGACTTGAACCCCCGACACGCGGATTATGATTCCGCTGCTCTAACCAGCTGAGCTACTCCGCCACGACGCGCGGGGGATACGAAAGCTGCGCGCATGCGTCAAGTGGGAAACGACGCGCGGAAATCGCGCCGATTTCGGTGGCGTTTCCCAACACATTCAATAATCTACACGCGTGCATACCGACGACTCTCCCAAACACGAGCCGGGAGCGCGTATCAGCGCCCAGTTCCCTGCCCTGAGACAGGCAGAGATCCTGTCCGGCCTGCCGCCCGATACTGTGGACGGCATCCTCGATGCCTGTGAGCTCTTGCGCTTCGATGCGCGCTCCGAGGTGCTCGCCCAGGGCGCGCCGGTCTCGGCGATGTACCTGATCGCCGAAGGCGCGGTCGAAATCACCTGCACCAACGAGGCCGGTCAGAGCGTCATCGTGCACATGGCCATCCGCGGCGACATCTTCGGCGAAACCGAGACCCTCTCGAACAGTCCCGCGGCGGCGACCTGCACCGCGATGCCTGGAACGTCGATCCTGCGCTGTCCCGCGCCGCTCCTCGAGACCTACATCGCCTCGCCGGACTTCGTGCGCAACCTCGCGCGGATCTTCTACAACCGCTTGCGGCGCGACAACCAGAACAAGTTCGTCGATCAATTCTACCCGGTCGAGGAACGCCTGCGCGCCTATCTGCACCTGCTGTCGGCCATCAGCCCCGAGATCACCAAGACCCAGGCCGACCTCGCCGGCCTTCTCGGTTGCGCCCGGCAGACCCTGAACCGCGAACTCGGCCGCCTGCGAGATCGCAGGGTCATCGAAATCGAAAAGGGCCGGATCCGGGTTCTGGACCGGGACGCCCTGCACGACGCGCCGTCCCTGATGAACGGTACGCCAAGCAAGGTAGCGGGCGACACATCATCCTGAAACCCGGGGGCGCTGGGTGTCCAAGGGGTGCAGGTCCGGCACGGTCCGACCGGACTCACGCCGCCCCGCGCCGCTCCAGCCCGGCCATCACTCCGCGCAACTCGGCGAGCCCACGCAGCCGTCCCACCAGCGGATATCCAGGATGCGTTCCGCGCCCCAGGTCCGGCCCCAGTTCATGCCCGTGATCGGGGCGGAACACGAAGGCGTCCCCACCCCGCCGGGCATCCTCGGCCAAGAGCACCTCGACGAGCTTCACCATGTCCACGTCGCCCGCCAAGTGATCGGATTCCTGGAACGACCCGTCCGGCTCTTTCGCGACGTTGCGCAGATGCACAAAGGCGATCCGGTTCGCATGACGTTCCGCGATCGCGGGCACGTCGTTTTCCGGATGTGCCCCCAGCGAGCCCGAACACAGCGTCAGCCCGTTCGCCGCGCTCTCCTCTTGCGCGAGAACCCAGCCGATATCCTCCCCAGTCGACACGATCCGTGGCAGCCCGAGGATATCCCGGGGCGGATCGTCGGGGTGCACGCAGAGCCGAACCCCAAGCTCCTCCGCCGCCGGCACGACCTCCGCCAGGAACCGCGCGTAATTCGCCCGGAGCCCCTCGCGGTCGAGCCCCTCGTATGTGGCCAACGCCTCTCGCAGCGTCTCCACCGTGTAACGATCGAACGCCCCCGGAAGCCCCGCCATTATCGACGCCAAGAGCCGCTCGCGCTGCGCCTCATCCGACGCTGCGAACCATGCGCCCGCCCGCTCCAGCACCTCCGCCGGATAGTCGTCCTCTGCCGCAGGGCGGCGCAGCATATGCACCTCGAAGGCCGCCATCTCGACCGCATCGAAGCGCAGCGCCGTGCCCCCGCCCCGCACCGGCGCGGTCAGTGTCGTGCGCGTCCAGTCCAGCAGGGGCATGAAGTTGTAACACACGGTCCGGACCCCGCAGTCCGCCAGATTCGCCAGCGATTGCCGGTAGTTGGCGAAGAGCCCCGCCAGATCCCCCGTCCCGCGCTTGATGTCCTCATGCACCGGCAGGCTTTCCACGACCAGCCAGTCGAGCTCGTGCCCCGCGCCACGCACCATCTCCTGCCGCGCGCGGATCGCCTCGACCGGCCAGACCTCGCCGTAGGGGATCTCGTGCAGCGCCGTCACCACAGCCCGCGCCCCGGTCTGCGCCACTTCACCCAGCCCGATCCGATCCAGAGGCCCGAACCACCGCCACCCTTCAATCATCGCGCATCTCCTTCAAACCGACGCAACCGATGTCCGCGCACCCGTCCGCCCAGCCTCTTCCAACGCCTCGATCACCGCATGCACGCCCAGCGCCGACCGCCCCGACGCCAGGGGCTCCCCGCCCCGCGCCACAACGGACGCGAAATCCTCGATCACCGCGCGGTGCCAGTCGCTGGTGAACGCCATCGGATCGGCCCCCGCGCCAGAGGCCGCCGCGACCCCGATCTCCTCCGACCGCCCGTCGCGCCAATCGATCCGCAAGGCGCCCGCCGGCATCCGCACCGAGCCTTCCGCATAATGCAGGATGATTTCCTCGCCGCGCCCCGGATAGCTCGCCGTTGTCGCGAACAAGGAACCCACCGCACCGTTTTCGAACCGCAACCCCGAGGCGACGAAATCCTCCGCTTCCATCCGATGCGCCGCCGTCGTCGCCGTCAACGCCACCACCTCCCGCACCGGCCCGGTGAACTGCAGCGCGAGGTCCAGAGTGTGAATCGCCTGGCTGATCAGCACCCCGCCACCGTCCCGCGCATAACTCCCGCGCCCCGGCTCGTCGTAGTACCCCTGCTCGCGCCACCACGGCACTGAAATCTCGACAGACTGCAGCGCCCCCAAATCCGTCACCCGCTCTCGTAACGCCAGAGCCGACGGCCGCGCACGGTGCTGCAGCATGATGCCCAGGGGCACCCCCGCCGCCTCGCAAATCTCGCAAATCCGCACCGCCGCGTCCAAAGACCGCTCCACCGGCTTTTCCATCAAGATCGGCTTGCCCGCCGCCGCGAGCGCCTCGACGATCTCAACCCGTGAATTGGGCGGCGTCGCGAGGATCACGAACGCAACCTCCGGGTCCGCCGCCACCTCCGCCACCGATCCGTAGGCCCGCGCCTTCAGCCCATGCTCCGCCAGAAACGCCGCGCCGGACCCGGCCCGCAATCCCAGTGCACCCACCAGCCGCAGGTCCGTTCCCGCCAGGGCGTCCACATAGGTCCGGCCGACCATGCCTACGCCAATCAGCGCCACGCCTGTCGCCATGCACTCTCCTCCTTGGGCCAACAGACGCATTTTGCCGTGCTTGCACAAGCCCCCGCGCGCCGGGTACGCAAGACCCATGTCACGCCCCAATGCCCCCCGCTACGCCGCCCGGCTCAACGCCTTCAAGCTGGGGCTCAAAAGCCCCACCACGGCCGACCTGCTCTCCCGCGCGGCAGAAGCCGGGCTCGATGCCGCCGACCTGAACTACCCCGACCAGTTCACCGGCCACACGCCAGCAGAGCTTTCTGGCATGCTCGATAGCCACGGCATGGCCCTCAACGGCCTCGCCATGCGCTACTACACCGATCCCGGCTTCAAGCTCGGGGCCTTCACCCATACTGATGCGCAGGTCCGCCAAGCCGCCCTCGACGTTACCAAACAGGGCCTGGATGCGCTTGCGGAGATGGGCGGCCAGATCATGACGCTCTGGATGGGCCAGGACGGCGTCGACTACTCCTTCCAGGGCAACTATGGCGCGATGTGGGACCACACCATCGCCTGCCTTCAAGAGGTCTGCGCGCACAACCCCGATCTCGACATCGCCATCGAGTACAAACCGAACGAGCCCCGCGCCTATGCACTGATGCCCGACGCCGCCACGACCCTGCTCGCGGTCAGGGAATGCGGCGCGCCCAACCTCGGCGTCACGCTCGACTTCGCCCATGTGCTCTATGCCGACGAGATGCCGGCCCACGCCGCCCACCTGATCGCGCGCCATTCGCGGCTCTTGGGCGTGCATCTCAACGACGGCTACGGCAAGCGCGACGACGGGCTGATGGTCGGCACCGTGCACCCGATCCAGACGCTCGAGCTCTTCGTCGAGCTGCACCGGATCGGCTATGACGGCGTGATCTATTTCGACACCTTCCCCGACCACGGCGGCCTCGACCCGGTCGAGGAGGCCCGCACCAACATCGCGCTCACCAACCGCCTCCGCGACATCGCCGCAACTCTCGCCGACAATGAAGCGCTCGCCGAGGCGATCGCCACCCAGAATGCCGCCCACTCCATGCGCATCGTCGCCCAAGCCCTCTACGGGGCCTGACCGATGCCGCCCCGCACAACACAAGCCGGACCAGTGGCAGACCGGGGGATGCCGCACCAACCGCTGAATTGCGCACTTTATCCAAGCCAAGTCAGGACTCGCTCAAGCCTCGCGCCCACGGCAGCCAAAGCGGCAGCCCGCCGGGCCGGTCTGCCACTGGTCCGGCGCCTTCGGCTTGATTCCGGACCAAGGTGCACAGAACGACCGCTCCGTCCCCTTACCTCCGGCCCGGACTCACCAACCCCATGACCCGCGTCTTCGTAGCAGGCTCCCTCCACCTCGACGTGATCCTCAACGCCCCGCGCCTGCCGCGCCTCGACGAGACGCTCATGGGCGACGCCGTCGCCTATGCCTTCGGCGGCAAGGGCGGCAACCAAGCGCTCGCCGCCGCCCAGATGGGCGCCACCGTCAGCATGGCCGGTCGCGTCGGGTCCGACGCCTTCGGCCAGCAACTCCGCGCCCGCCTCACGGAGTCTGGCATCGACCACAGCCAGGTCCTCACCGACCCCGGCCCCTCCGGCATGAGCGCCGCAATCGTCGATCAAAACGGAGACTACGGCGCCGTCGTCGTCTCGGCGGCCAACCGCAAAATCGTCGCTGGCCAGATCGCCATGCCCGCCGACACGAGCCTCCTCGTCCTGCAAAACGAGATCCCGGCCGATGTGAACAACACCCTTGCCAAGGCCGCCCAAGCCCGCGGCATCCCGGTGCTATGGAACGCCGCACCATTCCGACGGAATTCCGATGCAATTCCGATGCAATTCCGATACCTGATTTTGAACCGCATCGAGGCCCGCGACATGTCAGGCGAGGACGACCCGCACGCTGCCGCCGAGACCCTCCACGCCCAGGGCTACGCCCACGTGATCGTCACTCTCGGCGCCGACGGTCTGCTCGTGAAAACCGGCCGCGAGGCGGCGAAACACATCCCCGCGCCCAAGGTCCAGACAATCTCCACCCACGGCGCCGGAGACATGTTCTGCGGCGCCCTCGCCGCCCAGCTGGCCGTCGGCCAACCCCTTGAAGACGCGCTAAAATTCGCCCAAGCCGCCGCCGCTTTGCACGTCTCCACCCCGGTCGAGGACCGCGCCGCGATCACCCTGGCGCAAGTGACCCGGTTTCAGAGCCGGTAAAACTCCGCCGCAGTTCCGCCGAACACACGCGCCTTCTCTTCGGCGGTCAGGTGATCCGTCAGCTCCAGCGCCACCTCCCGCCAGCGGTCGTAAGATGCCTGCAGCTGACACACCGGCCAGTCCGACCCCCACATGACCCGCTCGGGGCCAAAGCACTCAAGCACATGATTTGCATAGGGTTTCAGGTCCTCGACAGCCCAGCCGTCATCGGCCTCGGTGACGATCCCAGAGAATTTCAGATAGGCCCCGGTGTCCTTCGCCAAGGCAGCCATCCCCGGCGCCCAGTCGTCGAACGCCCGGTCCCGGATCTGCGGCTTCATGCAATGGTCGATCACCGTCCGCATCTCGGGATACCATGTCAGGATGGTATGGAAATTAGCAAGATGCCGCGGGAAGCCCAGCGCATCGAAACTGAGGTCCAGATCAATCAGCGCCTGGTATCCCCACTGCACGTCCTCGCGCAGCATCCAGTCGTCGTCGGGGATGTCCTGGATCATCGGTCGCACGCCACGGAACTTGGGGTGTTTTGCCAGCCGTTCCAGGTGCTTGACGTCCTCGGGCTTTTCGAAGTCCACCCATCCCACGACCCCCGCCACGCTGTCGGTCACGTCGGCGATTCCCAGCATGTACTCGGTCTCGGTCACCGTGTCGGCGGCCTGCACCAACACCGTGCGTTCGATCCCGTGCCGGTTCAACATCGGCTCCAGATCCTTCGGCCCGTACTGCCGCGCCAGCACCGGATGATCCGGCGGCATCCAGAAATAATCCCCGCGCGGTGGGTTCCAGTAGTGCTGATGCGCGTCGATCATCATGGCCTCACTCCCCCACCGGCGCGTCCTCGCGCATCAAGCCCGCATGCTTCAACTCGGCCCACAACTCCGTCGGAATTTCCGCCGCCGCAGCCTGAAGGTTCGACTCCATCTCGCCCACGCCCTGCCCGCCCGGGATCACCGACAGCGTCGTGGGGTGTAGCAGCGGGAACCGAAACGCCGCGTCGATCAGCCGGACCCCATGCGCCTCGCACACCGCCTGGATCGCTGCGACCTTGTCCTTGATGTCCTGCGGCGCGGGCTCGTAATTGTAATACGATCCTTCCACCGGTCCGGTCGCCAAAATGCCGGAATTGTACGCTCCGCCGGTCACGATCGCGATCCCGCGCGCCTCGCAAAGCGGCAGGAAACTGTCCATCGCCTCCTGCTCCAACAGCGTATAGCGCCCGGCGAGCAGGAAGATGTCGAAATCGCCGCGCTCGGTCAGCTGCTGCGCCACCTCCCACTCGTTCACGCCCGCGCCGAAGCCTTGGATCACGCCCTCTTTACGCATCTTCTCAAGCGCGTGATAGCCGCCCGCCATGAGCTCATCGACCTTCGCAAAGACGTTCTGCCGGCTGCCTTGGTTCGGCACATCGATGTCGTGGACAAAGAGCAGATCGACCCGGTCCACCCCCAGCCGCTCCAGCGAGAACTCCACCGACCGCATCACGCCGTCATAGGAATAATCGTACTCCTCCTTGCGGTTCGGCACGTCGAACCACTTGCCGACCCCATCGCGATCCTCCGGCGAGCAGGCATGGAGCAAGCGCCCCACCTTGGTCGACAGCACGTATTCATCCCGCGGCTTGTCGCGCAAGAACCGGTTCATCCGGGTTTCCGACAACCCAAACCCATAGAGTGGCGCCGTATCGTAGTACCTAACCCCGGCCTCCCACGCGCGCTCCAGCACCGCATGTGCCTCTTCATCGCTGACCGCCTTGTAGAGGTTCCCCAACGGCGCGGTGCCCATCCCGATCTCGGTCAGCGTCACACCACCATTACCCAGCCGGTCCCAATGCCTCGTCTTCAAAGCCATTTCATCCTCCCAATTGCGCGCCCGGCCAGCCTAATATCTTTTTGCCTGCCGCGAAAACCCCGCTAACCTGCGGTGAAAGGGGGAAAGCATGGGCAATTTCCAACGTGTTTTCGGCGACACTAAACCGGTCATCGGCATGGTCCACCTCGCCGCCATGCCCGGCACGCCACTCTTCGATCCCGAAGGCGGCGTGGACGCCATGATCACCGCCGCCCGCGCTGACCTTCTGGCGCTACAAGCGGCCGGCTTCGACGCCATCATGTTCGGCAATGAAAACGACCGGCCCTACGAGTTCGCCGTCGACGCCGCCACCACCGCCACCATGGCCCACGTCATCGGCCAGCTTCGCGCCGAGATCACCGTCCCCTTCGGCGTCAATGTGCTCTGGGATCCGATGTCCACGATCGCTCTCGCCGCCGCCACCGGCGCCGATTTCGCGCGCGAGATCTTCACCGGCACCTATGCCAGCGACATGGGCCCTTGGACGCCGAATGCGGGCAAGGCCATGCGCTACCGCGACCGGCTTGGCCGCCGGGATCTGGTCGTGCTCTACAATGTCTCCGCTGAATTCGCCGATAGCCTTGATCGCCGTCCCCTGCCCGACCGCGCCCGCTCCGCGGTGTTCTCCTCGATTCCCGACGCCGTGCTGGTCTCGGGCGCGATCACGGGCGAGGCCGCCCGGATGGAAGACCTCGAAGCGGTGAAGGCCGCCCTCCCCGGCACGCCCGTGCTCGCCAATACCGGCGTCAAACACGATACCGTCGCCCAGGTCCTGAGCATCGCCGACGGCTGCATCGTCGGCTCCTCTCTGAAGGTCGACGGCGACACATGGAACCCCATCGACCCCGCCCGCGCCGCCGACTTCATGGCCCGCGCTAAGGCCGCACGGGGCAACTGAGCGACGCAGACTAGGCCGTTCGAAAGGCCGTGTCCCAAGCGGTTTCGAAACCGCTTGAACACGCGATTTCGAAATCGCGTCATGAAGCCGCTTCGAAGCGGCTTGCCCGCGCAACGCTCAAAGAGGCTTGCCCAACCCGAGCCTCTGCGCCCAATCTGACCGCACCACGCCAACAGGACCAACCAAAATGCCCTACACCCTCGGACTCGACATCGGCACCTTCGAATCCAAGGGCGTGCTCGTCGATCATGACGGCCAGGTCGCCGCCATGGCGACCGCGCCACATGAAATGCTCGTTCCGCACCCTGGCTGGGCCGAACACCGCCCAGACGAAGACTGGTGGAGCGACTTCGTCACGATCACAAAGCAACTCCTCGCCGACACGAAGATCGACCCCACCGAGATCAAGGCCATCGCCACCTCCGCGATCGGCCCCTGCATGCTCCCCGTCGATGCCGCCGGAAAGCCGCTGATGAACGGCGTCCTCTACGGTGTCGACACCCGCGCGAGCGCCGAGATCGACCAGCTCAACGCCCAGATCGGCGAAGACACCATTCTCGCCCGCTGCGGCAACGCCCTCACGAGCCAGGCCGTCGGCCCCAAGATCCTCTGGCTGAAAAACCAGCGCCCCGAACTCTACGCGCAGACCGCAAGGATCCTCACCTCCACCAGCTACCTCACCTGGAAGCTCACCGGCGCCTGCGTGATCGACCACTACACAGCCGCCAATTTCGCCCCGCTTTACGATGTCGACACGCTCGACTGGACCGACGATCTGACCGAGGACATCATCGACCTCGCCAAGCTCCCCGAGCTGAAATGGTCCACCGAGATCGCCGGCCACGTCACTGCCGAGGCCGCCGCCGAGACCGGCCTCGCGACCGGCACACCCGTCACCTGCGGCACCATCGACGCCGCCGCCGAGGCCGTCTCAGTCGGCGTGCAACACACCGGCGACATGATGATGATGTACGGCTCCACGATCTTCATCATCACGCTCACGGGTCAACGCGTCCGCGATCCGCGCCTCTGGTACGCCCCCTGGCTCTTCGAGGGCCAGCACGCCTCCATGGCCGGCCTCGCCACCTCCGGCACGCTGACCCACTGGTTCCGCGACCAGTTCGCCCGCGACCTCACGCGCGACGGCGCCTTCCCCACGCTCGCCGCCGAGGCCGCCACCAGTCCGCCCGGCGCCAAGGGCCTCCTCTTCCTTCCCTATTTCTCAGGTGAACGCACTCCGATTCACGACCCCCACGCCAAGGGCAGCTTCTTCGGACTCAACCTCACCCATGACCGCGGCGACCTCTACCGCGCGGTCATCGAGGGCATCGCCAATGGCACCAACCACGTCATCGAAACCTATGCCGAGGCAAGGCAACGCCCCGCCCGCCTGCTCGCCGTGGGGGGAGGCACGAAGAACCGGCTCTGGCTGCAGGCGACCTCCGACATCTCCGGCCTCGACCAGATCGTCTGCGAGAAGACCACCGGCGCGAGCTTCGGCAACGCCTTCCTCGCCGCGTGCGCCATCGGCGCGGCTCAGCCTGAAAACATCGCCAGTTGGAACCCCACAGCCGAGACCGTCGAAGCGCAGCCCAACGCCACCTATGACAAGCAATACCGGCTCTTCCGCCGCCTCTACGAGCAGACCAAGGACATCGCTGCCGAACTATGAAAGCCGCCTATCGCCAAGCCTGCACCGAACTCGCCGCTGTCGCCGATCGCCTCGACGAGACGCAGATCGAGACCGCCTGCAAGATGATCGCCAAGGCCGGGAAAATCGTGCTCTACGGCTGCGGCCGCGAGGGCCTACAGATCCAGGGCCTCGCGATGCGACTGCACCACCTCGGCCTGAACGCCACCATGCAGGGCGCGATGAATACGCCGCCGCTGGGCCCCGGTGACCTCTTCCTCACCTCCGCCGGCCCGGGCGAGCTCTCCACCGTCACCGCCCTGATGCAAACCGCCCGAAACGCAGGCGCGCAGACCCTCTTCCTCGCCGCCACGCCGGACACGCCCAGCGACGCGCTCGCCACCCACGTCCTGCACATCCCCGCGCAAACCATGGCCACGGATACAAAAGAGCCCACCAGCACCCTGCCGATGGGCTCGCTCTACGAAGGCGCGCTCTTCGTCCTCTTCGAGGTCATGGTCCAGCGCCTCGCCGAGATCCTGGGCGAGACGCCGGACCATGACCTCGAAGAGGACGAAGAGCGCGCCTTCGTAGAGCGAGCCCATCGGCAGGGTGCTGGTGGGCTCGTTTGTATCCGTGGCCCTGGTTTGCGCGGGGATGT
>JAAUYH010006940.1_pt1 | contig 17742 bp, 16 predicted proteins | sample 7278061 | NCBI WGS metagenome assembly JAAUYH01 (sample SAMN14350203, study PRJNA611818) | marine sediment metagenome | isolation source: surface marine sediment (0.6m) | place: French Polynesia: Moorea | collected 2018-08 | reverse complement strand
TGGTTAGAAACAGAAGATTATGAAAGTTATTCTACCTTAGTAAAAGCTGTAGAAAATATCCTCATAAACTTTGGTAAAAAATATACAATTAATTTTGCTTAGGCACTTATTAATGGGAATAAAGCAGATAACAATGTTTGTAACCTTGAATGGGTTACAGCATTAGAAAATATGGCGCACGCCTTTAATGAAGGATTAGGAGCTTGTGGTGAAAGACAATGGCAAGCAAAACTTTATCCTGACAAAGTAAAAGAAATCAGAAACTTATTATCTGAAGATAATTTATCACTAAAAGAAATTGGTAATATCTATGGCGTGAATTACAGGACTATCTACAACATCAAAATAGGTAGAACATGGAAGCACGTAGCTTAAAGAGTATGTGAAGAGGCTAGTAATTGGGTCTAAATTGGGTCTAAACTATAAATGAAGTTTCATAACCCAATAACCCAATTAACTTTTAATCGCTACAACCCAGTCAGAAAAAGGGTTTCATTTATCGGAGCGGCGGGATTTGAACCCACGACCCCCACTACCCCAAAGTTAGCTCGACTACGCAAAACCTTGGAAATACGTTAGTTAGGACAAAGATTTTTTGCTTTTTTGGTGTCTATTTGGTGTCGAATTGGTGACACCAAAATGTACTCAGATAATAAAGACAAAGCCAAAGTAGGCAAAGTTACAGTAATCAAACACCGTAACGCATACAGGGTAAGATTCACATATCCCAAAGGAAAGCGTCACGATCTCAAAATAGCCAATGCTACTGATGCTGGTTGGCAAGTAGCACTCAAAGCAGCCATGTTAATCGACTTAGATATAACCAACGATGATATTGATTTTAGTTACGTTCGCTATAGTCCTATTTACTCATCTCGAATTGAGATAGCTGAGAAAAAACCAACTCTTGCTGACCTATGGCAGGACTATAAAGATGTTAGTAAGGACAGAGTAGCTGCTACAACTATCAAAAAACACTGGGTACAGTATGAGAAACACTACTTGGGTAGAACACCAAAAGAACTACTCGAACTAGATAAAGCAAGTGAGTTTATAGCCCATCTACTTAGTCGCTATAGTCCTGGCTCTATCTTGCCTATCTTTTCTAACTGCCTTCATCCATCAGTTAATTTAGCAGTCAGAACAGGAAGGATAGAGCGTAATGTGTATGCTGCAATACCAATAGAAAAACGCAGTAAAAAAGCAATAGAAGCTTACGAACCAGAGGAAGTAAAAGCCATAGTTGCTGCATTCTACAGCGATAGATACGTCAAAGTTTGTAGCGTTTATCCTCACTCATATTATGCCCCAATGATTGATTTTATTAGTCTGGTGGGATGTCGTCCTAGTGAATGTCATGCTTTAACTTGGGATGATATTAAACGGAAAAATGACAGGCTCTACATTCGATTCAATAAAGCATACAGTCAAGGTGTCTTATTACACCATACTAAAACACACGAGACAAGACTGTTTCCTGTTAATCAACAGCTTAAGGCACTAATAAATTCGATGGCTAAAGTCAAGAACGAACACGATCTAATATTTCCTAGCGTTTCATTGGGTTATGTAAATCAAAAAACATTCAATCGCCGTTACTGGAAAACAGTAGTACAAGGATTAATTGATGATGGAATATTAGATAAAGCTTTACGTTCTTACAGTCTGAGACACTCTTTTATTACTCGGCTCATTAGAGAAGGATTTGATATCGCCACTGTAGCCAGATTGTCAGGAAATAGCACAGAGATGATAGTAAGGCACTATTTAGCAGCAAGAGAATCATTTAATGTTCCTGAACTCTAGAATAATTCAAAAAAAAGATGATGAATACTATTGACATACGAAACAACACAGGTTACAACTGTAATAACAGTTAAATAATAGTTGTTCCCCACAAAAAATAAAGCTTTTCCAACAAACTAATTAACACCATCGCTGTCTTCACATACAAGGCAGCTTTTGGTGGTTTCGGGGTTCATAAGCTCCGAGTATAAAACATTTAAAACTTTATATAGTGTCTCGTTTTGTTTATTTATAACTAGACACACTATCCGTAGCGTAATGCTGATATATGAGCGAACGTTCAGGTATTGTCTAAATATAATCCCATTGAAAACAAATTCCCTGGACAGCGACCAACTTCTCCAGGGTAATCAAACAAAATAAATTCTTCAATACACTTTAATTATAGTCGTGAAACAACAAAATACTGAGCATTTAATAACTTTTTACTATTGCACGAAACAAGTAACTCAACACCCTAAAAAAGGGCATGGAACAGATAGCGAAGAATTTAAACTCACAACATTAGCAGTTGGTTCTTACTACGATCATTGGCTTAGAGCTACTTACAACTTAGCAGCTTTACATCGTTTTTGTACTGAAGGCTTTACTATTATTCCCGCTTATTTTGAAGGTGATCGCAAAGAACATCCTCACGATAAAGGTCAAGGTTTTATATCTAGTAACTGCATCTTTTTAGACTGCGATAAAGGTTTATATATTGATCGATTAAAAGAGTGTTTAGAAGAAATTGATTTACATTTAAATGCTTACTATAATTCCTTCAGCTATTCTGCTGATTATCCAAAACATAGACTTATTCTCACTTTAGATGCACCTATTACAGATCTTGGAAATTATAAGTGTGTATTACGGTTTTTAATCGACTTACTAGACGCTGATAAGCATTGCAGTGACTCATTACATATCTATTACCCTGGCTTAGATGGTTTTGTATTAACCTCTGAACCAAATAATACTTCTAACCTCATAAAATTAGCCTTAGAACACGATAAAGCTAAAAATGAACGAATAGCTATTGCAGCAGAAAGAGAGCGTGAAATGCTCAATAATGATGTGCTGACAACACTAATAGATTACGCACCGCAGTTAGACGCATTACATCCTTGGAGACGACTAGTTTGTGATGGTGAATGGCTATATCATGACGATCTATTCACTATTGCTACTTCGTTGATACTGATTGATGGCGGTTTTGAATACATGGAAGACTATATTAGCAATCAACCATATACAGAAAGTGACCGTAAACGTAAACTAAAATGGCTTAAAGAATTGCCCTTTTACAATCGATCGCCACGGATGTTCACTAAAAATAATACTCCTATTGAAGGTATTAATGGCTATTCCCTATATGTACTATCAAAGATGCTTATCTCTAATAAAGAGGAAGGACTATTGGTAGAAGAGAAGAGTCATTCAATTAACAAAAATAGTGAGAATCTAATCCAGTCAAGAAACAGCAATGAAAATAGTCTACACCCCAGACAGGGTAATGGATTGGTAGATTATAATACAGTAAAATCAGAGCAAAGTGCAAAAACCAGTACCAAATCAGAGGGACTTATAGAATATATAAGTCGTCAAAAATCGGTACTGAAAATTGCCAACAAAGGTGATGACAAGGATTACAACGAACAAAACGACATAAAACATACCCCCTCTTCAACCAAAAACCTTCCTCTTACTAAGCAATTACTAGACGAAGATGGAAATCTCTATGAACAGCTAGACGATACTTCGTTAGAGGCTCGATTAAATACAATAGTCACATCAAAATACGCCGATTACTCAACTCTAATGGAAATAGATTTATTCCAGAGGTTTGTTACAGGAGATCGCTTGGATGGTATTGGAACGGATTACCAGAATAGCGACTACCCAGAGCATCGTGCATTAGTTTATGGAATGATCGCTTTAACGCAAAAAATCAAGTTAGATGACGGTGCGCTGATAGACGTTAAGAGATTCTTACATGAGACAGCATCTAGTCATGATTTCTACGAACGGAAAAAGAAAGCTAAGAAAACAATATTAATGACTAAAATTATTAAAGATGTAGAAGGCATAAAAGCAGCCAACAAAAAGCGTTTCGGCATAAATAAAATAATACCTAAGTCCTACCATAATGGTCGTTGCCAGACTACTCTTTACTTAGAGTACAAAGAGCTTAAGCAGTTAGAGCAAGCAGAGATAGTAGTTAAAGCACCTGAACAGTACAAATACGCTACTGTTGAAGAAAATAGAGCGTGGTTACGTGAGAGAAGTTTCTTTGATCAGCCTTCAGGTACTGTAAGAGTGTTAGAAGCTTGTACTGGTTTAGGCAAAGGAGTATTACTGATCGATTGGATAAAAGAAGGACGCGACTGTGGTTTGCTAGGCAAAATGGTTGTTGCTGTGCCTGATCATAAGCTATTGGATGAGACAATAGAGAGATGGAGTAATGAAGGTTTGGAATATGGTACAGACTTTGTATCTACTCCCAACGTTAAGACATTACCAGAATCGATTCTAGAGCAAGTAGAACCCTATTATGCACTAGGTTTATATAGTGAAGCCAAGAAGATTATCCAAGAATCAGATGATGAAGAAGCTAAAGCCTATATAGATAAAGAAGCGATCGCCAAGAACTTTGATGGTTTAGTATTAACTACTCACATGAAACAAACTAACGGACTGTCTATAAGGAATGATGGTACTACTGGTGATTACTTTTCAGGAAGAGAATACATAATCTATGATGAATGTCCCTCCGATCACTTAATAGATATAACAGAGATTCCTTTACATGAAATAGAGCATATAGTCGATTACTTATCAGCAATAAATACTAAGAGTGAAGATACTAATTTTACCTTATGGACATTAAAAGATATTTTCAATACTTGCAAGGAATTAAAAACCAAGTACTTAGAAGATACTGTAAATATTAAAGGTCACAATAATAAAACTTATTATGCTGAACTAGAAACAGGTTGTTTCTCAAATGAATCTCTATACACTGCAATTAGTCAACTAAAAGGGAATCTTACATCAAAATTAGTTGATTTATTCAATAAGGATTACGTTTCATACACTAAGCTCAAAGATAATTTCTTATTTGGGAAATTGAAGTCACTAGATGTTAGTAACAGTCACATTACCATCTTGTCAGCAACACCTCATCTGCTGATAATTAAGGCTTGTTTTGGCGAAGATAACGTCAAACACGATCGATGTCCTCTGACCAAGTTAAAAGCTAAATTGTACTGGGTCAAGACGACAAGAACTAGTAAGTCGGCTATGAGGGCGACACGAAATTCGTATGGTAAGTTAAGCGAAGAATGGAGCAATTGTATAAAAAAAATAACTAGTGAGACATTAGCGTGTTGCAAAGAGTTTAAACCAGCTATTGAGTCCATTAAAAGTAAATATAGTTCTGTTGTATTAACTTATCCAAGTGCAGGTTTGAATGCTGTTCAAGGAAAGAGCTTAACTGCTATTGGAAAATATTTAGAAGCTGAACAGTCATTACTGATGAAAGCGATACTAATAGGAGCTAGACCTGAGACTTTAGCAAGAAATAAATTCTCATTAGAGACTAGAGACTACATAAGATATAGTACTTACACCTTTTTAGATGAGACTCTTAGAGAATTAGATGTAATTGCATATGAAAGAGCTATGCGTCAGACAATTGGTAGAGCAAGACCATTAGATAATGCTATTACTGTATTCTTCATCAGCGATCGCGCATTACCATTATGTGATGGTATTACTTTGGACGAGTTTTTAGACAAAGTTCATATCTCTGCTACTGAAAAAGGTGTAACTATGAACTATCAACTAAAGAAAGATGAATCTAGTATGTTCATAGACAAGCTTTTAGGTTTGAGAAATGAAGACGGATCATTAACAGAATATGGTGCATTTTTACTAAAAGAATTCAATAATGACCGCAAATTAATACTACAATATGTAACAAGAGCAACTAATAATGATATCGAGGGAGCATAAAAATACGAGATGTAGATTCACATCTAAACAAGACTATTTGACTCAACTTTTCAAACCCTTCTAACAATAGGAGGGTTATTCACTGTAAATATTTGACAAAATTTTTATGTTGGTTGTTAAAAATTTGGGGGGTAAATATCAGACACCCCCAAACAAAGACAATATAAGCCAAAAGCTTATGGCATCTATACCTAAGCCATTCTCCTGTAAAAAAAAGGTGTGGGTACTAATAATATGTCGGTAAGGAGTCAAAAATGGCTAAAAGAAGAACGAAAAGGAATAGAAGACCAAAAAGACTGGATGAAAAAGACTTAGCCAGTCTTAGAAATAGAGGGAGATTAGTTAAAAATCAAGATGGAACATTCAGATTTACGAGAAAAGATCATCGGAAGTCGGTGCATATTGATGCGAGGATACACAAAATTCTCAAACACTACTCAAAGCTAAGAAATCAGTCCATAACCAAGATTTTAGAGTATGCTGCAATTGAGTTTTTGTATACGTATAGTAATTTAGATGTTCCAGTAGATGTTTATTGAAGTTCTTTCTTAGCTGCTATTACTGCTCGTTTTACTAAATCTGGGTTACGTCTGGAGTCGTATCCTCCTTGTCTATAAAGCCTTGTTTGGTACTTCTCAAACCTTTTCCTATTTTCTTTGCCTGTTAGTCCCTGACTATCCAAATAGGCTTGAATACTCTTAAATGATCTGCCGTCTATGTTTATAGTGCGATCATCTTTACTTATCAAGTCTGCCAAGGTGATCCAATCGAGGCTGCCATTATTTTTATAGTATTTTTGTAATCTACGACTAACAAGTCTGCTATTTAGCCCATGAGCTAAGCAGAATTGCTCTAATGATTGGTAATAGTGCGACCCGTACCAGACGGTATATTGTGCTGTTTCAGTCCGTTTCTCTTTACTATTTTGCGCGATCTTTGCTTCTATTTTTAGCTCCATTAGTTAGTTGTCGATAAGTGGCTACTTTATCTATACCCGATTGAGTGTGATTGAGGATTTTGGCAAATAGGAGAGTGCGTGAAGCACTGACCAACAAACGATCACCTATTGCTAGAGGACACTACAATGATAGGAAACATAAACATCGACACATTAATCAATAACAGACAAGGTTTTAATCTTTACATAGCAGAATACGCATTACCAGAGCTTAATCCAATCTTTTGGCAAGACAAGTATAAGCAAGTCAGATTTAATCACATTGTTTACTGGACGCTATTCAAATTAGTTGGTGTCCCCAATATTGAATCGGAGGCTATAGCAGCTTCTTTGTGGATTGACTATTGCAATCAATCAATGTTACGCAAGTAATTACCCGATGTCCAGAGCCTCATGGACGTTAAATATCGGATCAAGGCACATCGCTACACAAAACAACAATCGCTACAGGAAATTAATCACATGAATAACTTCAAATCCATCGCCTACATCACTCTTGCTGCATTCGTCACAGTTGCATACATCAATCCTACAATTGCTGGAGTGCTAGCAGTAACAATGCTTGTAGCACTTCACTTAATACAGCAAGTAATTAACTTCAATGACATCATCAGTCAAGTACCTCACGCATCTATGCAAGATTATTACCAAGCATTCAGTGTAGAACCTGAAGTAATTGAATCAGTAGTAGAGACTGATGAGCCTGACGTATGGGGGTTAGAGATTGACAGATGCGAGTTAGCTTGTCCAGTACAAATAACTGCACCTGTTCAATTACTACTAGAACCTGCTACTGAGACAGTCAAAGTAATTGACTTCAATACATTCACTTACAAGGAACTTCAAGCAATGGTGAAAGCAGTACGCAGTAACGTTAAGGACATTAAATTGAATAGCACTAAAGCCAAGTTAATCGAATACTTGAAAGCTAATTACTAATACATCTAGTCCTGAGCATGACTCTAAACTGCTTGACTCTAACCCCTGTGCATTCGTATGGGGGTCTTTATTGACCGCGAAGTTACAAATATATTTCAAAAGGAATTAAACACAATGAAACTAACTTGGATGCAGACAATCAAGCTTGGCAAGAATGTAGTATCTCAGAAACTAGACAACTACGGAAAGGCATACGATCGCTCTGATAATTACTTTAAATTATGCAGCTTACTCTACAAACACGAAAAGCAATTACACAGCACAGAAGATACTCATACAGAAGAAGCGCAGGAAGATAAAGGCTGTGTGGGGGTAACAGTGGAGACAGTCAAGGTAAGAGCAGAGCAATCATTCACCATCGCGCAGTTAATGGACTACAGACAGCGTTACTTGTCGATGAGGTCGTATTGCCTGGATTGGTTTGATAGGGCGTATAGGGGCAAAATAGGAGTACCTGGCGCAATCATTAAGAATGCTGAATTGATGTGGAATCATTACCACAAGAGCGATCGCTACAGTCAATTGAAGATGGTGTACGACTACTGTTACCGATTTGACTATGTTAGTAAATCAAACCATGCGATCGTCGTGTAATAACGTGTCCAACGCCATTGATGACATAAAAGCTTCTGGCGGTAAAAACTATTGGACTGGATCTGGTGAAACTAAAGTTACCACGAAAAAAATAGAGAAAGTGTAACCCTGGGAAGGAACAACGCCGATTGTTTCTGTCAATGCGTAAGTCCTACCCCTGATAAAATCCAATTTATTCCTATTTACTAAATCTTATACCTGATAATTTTTTCTCAAGAAACCTGATTTTTTCCTATTGTTTTCTTAACGTTTTGCTGGAATCATAGTTGCTATAAAGAGAGTTGTCTCTAGTCAAAACAACCTCTTTCTAATTCAAGTTAGTATTGTAGACTTTCAATTAAAGGATATTTAAGTCATGACTGATAAATCATTGCCCTTAACCAAAAAAAATGCCGAGCAAGCTTCAAAAGAAATTGGGGAGCTGCTTGACGACAAGGAAGGATCAAATGAATTGGGAAAAAAAGCCCCAGCAGCCAATTTAATTGCTAGTGAGCCACCTACTGGCTCCTCCGAATGTCAAGGACCTGGCTGTTCATAACTGAAGGATAACGAGATTTAGCAAACAGCTAGTTTATGAAACCACGCGATTATCTACTCTGCTTCTCTGGCAGTCTCATCTTTAGCTATTTAGCTGTGAGCATCCCTGCTCAAGCACAAATTGCCTCTGATAATTCTATGTCTGTCCCTACGCAGGTTATCAGGCAGTCAGACAAGCTCTTTGAGATTATTGGAGGCACAGAAGCAGGGAGGAACCTGTTCCACAGCTTTACTGAATTTTCAGTTGGAGAGGAGAATCTTGCCCGTTTTATTAACAATAACCCGGGCATTCTGAATGTTATCAATCGCGTAACGGGCGCGTCCGCTTCTGAGATTTTTGGTAAGATTGAAGCTGGAGGCTCTGCTCCAAACTTTAACTTATTTCTGCTTAATCCTAATGGGATAATTTTTGGTCCTAATGCTTCCCTGGATCTCAAAGGTTCCTTTGTCGCCACAACAGCAAATGCTATCCAATTTGGTGATCGCGGTTTCTTTAGTGCTTCCAGTCCCAATGATCCCTCACTGCTGACAGTGCAGCCTTCCGCTTTCTTTTTTAATCAAGTCAGACCTAACTCAATCCGTAATCAATCTCGTCATCAAACTGAAACGGTGTCAGGAGATCCTCTCCCAGTTGGGTTAAAAGTTCCTAATGACAAGAGCTTACTATTATTAGGGGGAAATGTGACCATAGATGGAGGAATGTTGACGGCTCCCAATGGTCGAGTTGAGTTAGGAGGATTAGCAGAAACAGGAACAGTTGCACTTAATACTGATGGTAATAATCTAAGTTTGAGCTTTCCTGATAGTGTAGTGCCAGCAGACGTATTACTAACAAATGGGGCAAGGGTTGATGTAACTTATAGAGGAAGCGGTAGTATAACTATCAATGCTCGAAATATAGAAATAGCGGGAGACAGTCAACTTTCTTCTGGCATTTTAGAGAATTTGGTATCCAGTGGAAGCAAGGCAGGAGAGATTACTCTTAAGGCAACTGACCAAGTGATGATTGATAATGACAGCCAGATTGGGAGCATAGTCAATCAGGGAGCTATTGGTAATAGTGGAGATATATCCATTGAAGCTGAGTCACTCCAATTAATCAATGGGTTTATATTTACTCTTGCAAATGGACAGGGAGACTCTGGAAATATCATCATCAACATCCGCGATAATATAATTCTTAGGGGACGAAGGAGTGATAGTAACGACTTTTTGAGTCAAATTGTTAACCAAGTGCGGATAAATGGAGTTGGCAATGGCGGTAATATTACGATTAAGGCAAAATCGCTCTCTTTATCTGATGCAGCTAGTATAGAAACAGGTACGAGAGGAAAGGGAAATTCGGGTAATATATTGGTACGGGTTGATGACTTTGTCTCCCTTGAAAACTCTACTCAAGGAACGACTCAAATCAGAACAGTGGTAGAAGCGGGAGCAATAGGCAATGGAGGAACAATCGATCTTCAAGCGCGTTCCCTATCGCTAACGGGTGGCAGTGAATTAGCTGCTTCTGTGTTTCGGACAGTTGAGGGCAGACCTGGTGGTATGGGCAAGGGAGGGGATATTATCGTTAATGCTTCTGATTCTGTGAATATCTCTGGCGTAGGACTTGATGGTTTTTCTAGTGGAATTTTTGCCTCTACTGAGACAGGAGCGGTGGGACCAGCAGGAAATATTACCGTCAATACTCGTGCTTTTCGCATTGCTGATGGTGCAGTTATTACTGCCCAAACCAACAATTCTGGCAGTGGGGGAAACATTAGAATTCATGCCAATACTTTTGGAGCAATTAATGGTGGACAACTCATCACTATTGCCAAGAGTTCGGGAAATGCAGGCAATATTACTGTTAATGCTGCCGACCGTGTAAATCTTTCTGGCAGCGATCCTACCTTTGCTGACCGACTCGCTCAATTTGGAACAGATTCTGTTAGTGAGGTCGGGGCTGCCAGTGGTCTATTTGCCCGAAGTGATAGCATTGGTATGGCTGGCAACGTGACGATTAATACCCCACAATTAAGAGTTCAGGAAGGAGCAGCAGTTACCGTCAGCAGTCCCCAAGGACTGGCTGGTAATCTAAGTATCAATGCTAATTCCCTGTCCCTAAACCGAGGCTTTATCACTGCCGAAACGGGAAAGAGTGAGGGAGAAGAAGAAGCGAATATCACTCTTAAGCTATCGGACTTGTTGAGAATAGAGAATGAAAGCCTGATCTCTGCAACGGCTAATGGTTCAGCCGATGGGGGTAACATCGATATTGATACCCCATCCCTGATTGTCTTTCCCCCAACAGGTTCTAACGGTAGCGATATCATTGCTAACGCTGAAAGAGGCAACGGAGGGAATATCACAATTAACGCTCAAGGTATCTTCGGTATCGCTGAACGCCCAGCGACTCTAGATAATCAGAGCAATGACATCGATGCAAGTTCTGAGTTTGGTGCATCGGGACAGGTGGAGATCAACAGCACCATTGACCCCAACCGAGGCTTAGTTGAATTACCAGAAACTGTCGTAGATCCCGATGAACTTGTTGCCCAAAATCCCTGTAAACAAGGCTCAGAAAGTGAATTTGTCATAACTGGACGAGGGGGCTTACCTCCCAGTCTTAGCGAAGACCTCAGTAGTGAAGCGACTCAGGTAGGTTTAGTCGAACCAGCCCCGATGGAAGCAGGGGAGCCGAGAAGCATTGAAGTAGAAGAGAAAAAGAGTTCTTCCCCTTCAGTACCAACTCCAATTATTCCCGCTCAAGGATGGGTATTTAATGAGCGAGGAGAGGTTGTCCTTGTTGCTTATGATCCTACTGTTACTGGCTCTCAACGCTTGCGAGAAAATGAGGATGGGTGTCAAGTACGATAAAAATTAGTTGCTCAAATGAGCTACCGATAATGTTCGTTACAGAAGCCAAAACAATCGCTGAAAACGTTACCGTATGGGGGGTTTGATAGACACAAATAATCTAGGAAAAATGAAGCGTTTATACGTATGTTTTGTGAGTATGAGCAACTTAGTAAGTAAATTACTTGTACGTTGATCACAGTAGCTTGAGAGTCTGAACACAGCCAAAATCGAAATCCTAGGTTGTTATGGGAAATATTTTATACTTCATTAGGATTAGATTTTGCTTGAATATTGGATCGACGTATCAAATTTTCCTGATTATCAAGTTAGCAACCACGGACGAGTAAAGAATAAAAAGACAGACAAAATCTTAAAACCATATCCAACAAGAGGATACCTTAGAATTGGCTTGTATGACGAAACAGGTCGTAAATGTAAATTAGTCCATAGGTTAGTGGCTGAAGCGTTTATACCAAACCCTAAAAATAAACCAGCCGTTAATCATATTAATGGCTGTAAGACAGATAATAACGTAACTAACCTAGAATGGAGTACAGCCTCAGAGAATTTGTATCACGCGCATAATAATGGCTTAAGACCTAAATTAGATAACCAAGGCGAGAAGAATGGATTTGCTAAATTAACTGAGGCTCAGGTAATACATATTAAGCAGTTGCTAGCTGATGGTAAATTAACTCAAAAAGCGATCGCGTCTCACTTTAATGTTTCAAGAGAAACAATTAGTAATATTAAGAACGGTAGAAGATGGAGTCATATATTAAGTATGTCATAAGTACAAAGTTATTATTAAGTCATAGCTTTGGTGTCAAATTGGTGTCATGATTAGAATAACCAAATAGATACCAAAGGCTGAAATCGCCGAAACCCCCTCAGAGAGGAGGTTTTAATTAAATCGGAGCGGCGGGATTTGAACCCACGACCCCCACTACCCCAAAGTGGTGCGCTACCAAGCTGCGCTACGCCCCGTTGTTTATCCGATTTATAATTGTACGGGTTTTCGTGGTTTTGCGCAAGCGGTTTGGGGGAAGAGGTGGGAAATGTTTTGGATTAAGGGATTTTTAATAGTACTAAAATACTGAAATCTTTAAATTGTTGGATGTTTGATTGGTACATTAATACTGAAATGCACTTCGCTATTGATAACCTCGATAGAAATTTGGGTCAGTTTTTGGGTTAGTCAATAACCACAATTAACCCAAATCCATTCATGTATATTGATGACTCGAATTATCGAGCTAAAATTGGCATTGTATCAATTGATACTATAAATAAGGTAATCAGGATTAGATTCACTTATCCAAAGGGAAAGCGTAATGCTTTTTATATAGGTAAGGTGAATGATAATAATTGGCGTGCTGCATTAAAAACTGCACATATTATTGATAGAGACATCGATATTGGAGATTATGACTCGACGCTAGTTAGATATAAGCCAGAAAAAGCTCAGGCTTTAGAAATTGCTCAAAAACAACCTAACTTAATTGATTTGTGGGAGTCGTACAAAGAAGTAAGCAAAGAGCGAGTTGCAGCCACAACCATTAAAAAGCACTGGACTACTTACGAGAAACATTATCTAGGGAGAACTCCTCAAGAGCTCTTAGAATTGAATAAAGCCAGTGAGTTTATTGCCCATTTGCTTAGTCGTTATAGTCCTGGGTCTATCAGACCTATTTTTTCTAACTGTCTTAATCCTTCTGTAAATTTGGCGGTGAAAACTAGAAAAATAGAACATAATGTATACGCGGATATTCCCCTACAAAAATCCCCCAAGAAGCAGATAGAAGCTTATGAACCTGAAGAAGTCAAGTTAATAGTTGCTGCATTCTATAGTGATGAATATGTAAAAAAAGGCAGTATATACCCCCACAGCTTTTATGCGACAATGATAGACTTTCTCTCAATTGTGGGATGTCGTCCCAGCGAATGTCATGCCTTGACTTGGGATGATATTAAAAGAAAAAAAGATAAACTCTACATCAGATTCAACAAAGCATATAGTAACGGAATTCTTTTGCCTCATACCAAAACCTACGAAACTCGACTTTTTCCCATTAATGAGCAATTGGAACTACTGCTGAATAGGATGGAGATTAAAAACAATGTAAATGATTTGATATTTCCCTCTGTTACTGGCGGTTACGTCAATCAAAAAACTTTTGCTCGTCGTTATTGGAAGACTGTAACGAATGGTTTGGTTGATGATAACAAGTTAGACAAAAACCTGCGTTGCTATTCACTCCGCCACAGTTTTATTACTCGCTGTGTTAGAGATGGAATGGATATTGCCACCATAGCTCGAATTAGTGGCAATTCAACCGATACGATCATCAAGTATTACTTAGCTGCTAAGGATGATTACACTGTGCCGTTACTTTGATTGTAAATAATTGAATAACGTTAGCTGCTCCTTTACTTCAAAAGAAAAAATCAGTAAAGGAACAAACAAATGGAATTTCTAACCAATAGCATCGCATTATCCTTCGTAGATAAATTAACCTATGAAGCCAACCGTTACGAAGACATCAGCGACGACGCCTACGATATTCATACAACTCTTAAATACATATTCGCTATGGCAGAGGATGTTCAAATCTATCTAACTGCTAATGAAATGGTGAGTTACGAATCCCGTAATCCGCGACTTGTTTATTTGGTCACAGTATATAACCACGTCAACGGTAATTTATCAGAAACTTATGCTACTTACGAGTTATCAATAGCACTTGAACTATTTAAAATAGAATTCTTAAATGCTTTGGATAATTACTATAGTTTGAGAGAGGAATAATACAGAAGTAACTAAATAAAATCTAGACGGGTTTTTCCCGTCTTATCATCTACTGCCGCACGTAAAATAAACATCGGTTCTTCAAGTTTTTCAAGTTCACCAATGAGGGGATGTGGGCTTTTGCTTGTTTGCTTGCTTGCCCACCAACGATTAGGTAATTGAATTAGTTAGATTATTGTCTGAATATTTTATTCAATCAAATCTTTAGCCAAGTTTATAATGATTAACTCTTCGTCTAAATCGAGGAAAGAACTATCATCAAATCCCAAATTATACAGATCATTTTGGATGCGACAATAAATATTGATTTCAACGATATCTAACAGTTCTTCCAAACTATAATCTTGATACCAGGTTTCATTAATCTTGCGTTGCTTCCTAAGATTTGGCACGTAATATGTTACGAAAATATGTACTAATTCCACCTTGGGGAACGAAGAATACATAGATAAATGAAGCAATTCTAGTAAAGCATTTAAGAGAAAACTTTCTTTGTCTCCAAAAACCTCTGGCAATTTGATGGAAGCTGTTATTAAAGCTAAACCCTCTCTGTGTTTGCCACACTTGATGAGCATTACAGAAGATTCCATAAGTTTTGCCAGATAATTTAACATTGTCATGATGGTTGTTACTCCTGAGTATTTTTTCCTCAGGCAGCAATCAATTCATGCGCGCCAATGTAGAAAAAGATACGAGTCATAGGCCCGCATCTATTAATATCTATTCGAGTTCTTCAATCAATTCAGATAAATGCTCGTCCAAATCATAGATAATGCCGTTGATATTGGTTTTGGCTGAATTTCTAGCGTCGTCTGATTCGATGAAGAATAAGAGATTCTCTAGGCGTTTCTGAATATCAGATACTAAATGTTTGGATTTAATGCCAAATGGTACTTCAATTCCATAGGTATTCATGATATCTATAACCTGTTCGTGATATTCCTCGTAATCAAAAGCAATATCTCTCAAAAACTCTTCGACATCCATAGAGCAAAAAACGCCAGCAGATAATCCGTCTCTGATTAAATCTAACGACACTTGCACTTCATGGCCTTCCAATAAAGTTTGAATAGCGTTATTAATGGAATCTCTCAACATGATATTTGTCCCTCATTATTTTTTCTTTTGAAGGACACAGATTCATGCCTACCAATGAATGGGGCACGTTGGTTAAACGTACCTTCTGATTTACGGTTTAATTACGGACTTTATTTCTTGAAGGACGCAGCGATTACCTAGAGAAACAAAACCTTTGCGACACCTTTTGTTTCTAGGAGCCTTGTAACTAGCAAGATCTAGTAAGTTTTCTAGCAGTATTGAATGCAAATTATCTCTAGCAAATTTATTCACTGGATTACATTTTGAGATATTTAATCCCAGTGCAGCATCAATATTGGCAGGAATTAATATTGGAGGAAAATCATCAACTAAATTCTTATTCTTTGTATTGTTTGACTCATTAATTGATTTTATATTCCTCGCCAATTGTTTGATGGCGGCGACTTCTTCACCTCCAGTTATTTTGTTGATGTATTTGAATATAGCTGCTACAGCTTTTATGGTTAGGCAAATTAGCGTAACAACAGCTTTTGCTACTTCTGCTAAAAACGGGATTACTTTCTGATTTAAACAATATTCGAGCGCATCAATAATTTGGTTAAATGTCATGTTCAATCTCTCTCTTAATTATTTTTTCTTTGAAGAGAGAAAGACTGAATAAGTCGTGCATCAAATATTTGAGTAATTATCGTTTCTTTTCTTCTATTAATACCAATTTATTGAAATATCTTTTCTAACCTCGTTAGTCAGCAAGCAGGGTTTTAACGTTTTGGGTGTTTTGTAGCACAAACTACAGATCTAGGGTGTGCTTTTTAAATTATTTATGGTCTAATGGCTAAAGATAAGTTTTTCTTATTAAAAAGACTCTGGAACAACGCAAATTCGTTAATCTTCCTCAAGCAAAGCGTTTAGTAAGCATTTTTCTTGGGTAAGAGTCTTCGGCAATTAAAAATATTCGTAATTTTCATTATGGTTTACAAGCATCCCCATCCAAAGAACGAGGTTATTTCTCTGGGATTACATCCAGATTTATTAAAGCTCATTGATATTGCAGCAAACAACGAACTCAAGACTCGTAGCTTCTTTATCCGCGAAGCATTATCTAACGCTTTAATCAATCGCGGTGCGATTCCTAATCTCGAACAAAACGCTGAGTTCCAGAAAACTCTGCAATCTTTGTGCGGCGATCGCGTTGCTCCTGGTTCTGCGGTGATGGTGCCAACCATGGTTTGAATTTTGTAGATGTTTTTGAGAAAAAATTCGGGGCTCAAAGTCGCCAAACTTGCCCCATTGAAGTTATTTAATTTGTAAAAAGATGAATATTAACGAAAAAATGGAGTCGCAAATGACTTCCAATAGTTCTATTGTACCAGAAAATCAAGCAGCATCAAACTCTATAAGTCTTACCCCGCCTGAATTTGAGCCAGAGAATAACTTAGAAAACCCCTCATCGTTTGAAGTGTTTCAGCAACTCCTGAAAGACGATTACCATCAATTTATTAAAAAAGTCGAAGTAGATTCTATGGCATTTTTAGCCTCTTTGGCGAACATCGACGATGCTAATACACTGCTAAAAATCGACGTTAACGACAAGACCATACCAGCAAAATACCGTCTAGTGGTGCATTGGAGCGAAGAAGCAAATAAGTTGCAAGAACAAACTAATACACTAAATCCTTTGCCAGATGATGTGCCAGAGCCTTTTAACAACGCGAGTCCCGATACCAAAGAGAAATATCAAAGACATAAGGACTACGTCAAAAAGGTGCGCAACCAGCGTAAACAAGCACCTGTCGTCCAAAAAGCCTTCGACAACGTCTGTTCTCGCATGATTCGTTTTGACGTGAGTAAAAGCCGTTTTACCTTTGATGATGATACCGTCGTGGTTTGGACGGACATCAAGAAATTGATGAAGGAAGTGCTTGCCGTGCGTAAGAAACCTTTCTATGATGGGTTAATCCATAATAACCTTAGAAATATAGATTACGACCATATCATTGATAGGTTAAGTTTAGATAACATCTACTATCCCCAGCAACATTGGGCCCAGAATTTACCAGCATGGGATGGAAACGATCGTTATCATTTGTTGGCGGATACCTTCCATCTCGATCTTGAATCTAGCGAATTTAAAATTGTCCTTACTTGGTTCAAAGGTACAATGAACCGCTGGCTAGTTCCCGGTAGCAAAAATGATAATGTG
>JAAUYH010156726.1_pt1 | contig 17744 bp, 10 predicted proteins | sample 7278061 | NCBI WGS metagenome assembly JAAUYH01 (sample SAMN14350203, study PRJNA611818) | marine sediment metagenome | isolation source: surface marine sediment (0.6m) | place: French Polynesia: Moorea | collected 2018-08 | reverse complement strand
TATGTGATGAGGAATTCCGTCCTATCTTTGGAGATTTAGCCAAGGTGGGGGTGGGTGGCTACCTTGGAAGGTTGTTACCGGAATTGGTTAAATAGGTTCTGTGGGGATTCATCGTAGCGGTACTATAGTTTATTTAGTCATCTTTTAGATGACTTTGTGTGTGAGCAAGGAAATTAATTTCCTTGCAAGGTATGGGTTTTACGTTCACTTGAAACCAGTTAAAAACGCTAAACCCACACGTGACATCCTCCCACACCAAATCAGAGATTATGGTGTGTTGCTCTCCCAAAAATCACTTTTTGAGCTTCCTGGTTTTTCCCTTGGGGGGTTTCGACACTTGCCTAGATCGAGCTTCCCCGACCCCCGGTAGATCGTCTGCACAGGCAGTTTCCATTCCCGTCTGTCCAACGGTACTAATTGCGATTATTCCTCTGTTTCTTATGTTTTGACCTGCTGCTACATCTCTATCTGTTTGATATTCACAGTGTGGGCAGCTATGAACTCTAACGCTTAGGTCTTTCTTGACTTCACCACCACATTCGGGGCATTGTTGAGAAGTTCCCCTAGCATCAACTTCCCCAAAGAATTTTCCACGTTTCCAGCATATATACTTGACGATGGTTCTAAATTGACCAAAACCTGCGTCAAGCATGTGTTTACCAAACATTCCTTTGGCACTGGTGCGGTAGTCCAAATCTTCCATGAACACCATGTCACCAGCATCACAAAGAGCATGAGCTTGCTTAAAGTGGAAATCTTTACGAGTGTTATCAATCTGGTGGTGAAGTCGAGCAACCTTAAGACGTTGTTTCTCGTAATTCTTGGACTTCCGTTGTTTTCTCGACAATCTGCGTTGCAGCAATCTCAGCTTACTTTGCAAATTCTTGAAAAACTTAGGAGGCTTTACGAGAACACCGTCACTAGTCGCCAAAAACTTCTCCAGCCCCACATCCACACCAATTGGATGTCCCCAGGCCATGGGGTCAGGAACACTGACATAACATTGAATGTTGACAGAAGCATACCATCGGTCAGCTTTCCGCAAAACTCTTACTTGCTTGACTGCAAACCCAACAGGGATAGGTCACAGTAAATGTTAATTTCAGGGACGTTGAGTCCCTAAAATTAACCTGGGGAGTCCATGTAGGGGATATCATCGGGTAGGATGTGGGTCTTATAGCTCCAAAAGACCCCACGAAAGATAAAAATAAATAACTAACAACAAGCAATTCCATCTTGACGCGCAGCACGTTGTACAGCGCTAGCCACAGCTGTCACCACCCTATCATCAAATACTGAAGGAATGATATGTTCTTTGTCAAGGTCAGATGGTTTAATTAAAGAAGCGATCGCCACTGCTGCTTCTAAATACATGCTGGTGGTAATTGTCTGGGAACGACAATCCAAAGCACCCCGGAATACTCCCGGAAAAGCCAAAACGTTGTTGATTTGATTGGGGTAGTCGCTGCGACCTGTAGCCATAACGGCGACATCGTTGTACACTAGTTCTGGCTGAATTTCCGGAATTGGGTTCGCCATGGCAAATACAATCGGGTCTTTTGCCATAGACTTGACCATGTCTAGGGTCAATACTCCCGGTGCGCTAAGTCCGATAAACACATCTGCACCTTGCATCGCACCAGCTAAAGTTCCCTGGGCTTTTACAGCAAATTCACGCTTTTCTGGTGTAATATCTGTACGACTGGTAGAAATAATCCCCCGGGAATCGCACATCCAAATTGTTTCTGCCCCAGCTTTGCGCAATAAACGGGCTACAGCAACTCCCGCAGCACCAGCACCATTTATGACAATTCGCACGTCTTCAATCGCCTTATGGACGAGTTTCAGGGCATTTAACAGGGCTGCTAGGGTAACAATTGCTGTACCATGTTGGTCATCATGGAAAATGGGGATATCTAACTCTCTCTGCAGTCTAGCTTCAATTTCAAAGCACCGGGGAGCAGCTATATCTTCTAAGTTTACACCCCCAAACACAGGAGCGATATTTTTCACAGTACGGACAATTTCATCTGTATCTTGAGTATCAAGGCAAATGGGGAAAGCATCTATACCCGCAAACTCTTTAAACAGCATGGCTTTCCCCTCCATTACTGGCATTGCTGCACCTGGTCCGAGATTACCCAACCCTAACACCGCACTACCATCGGTAACAATGGCGACAGTATTTTGTTTAATAGTTAAATTGTATATTTCTTCTGGATTTTGAGCGATCGCACGGCAGATTCTTCCCACTCCTGGGGTATAAGCCATTGCTAAATCTGAAACGCTTTTGAGGGGAATACGACTGCAAATACTGATTTTACCACCACGATGCAAATTAAAGGTGCGATCATAGACATTCTGCACCTTAATATCTGGTAAAGCCTTAACTGCTTGTACTATTGTCTCTGCATGTTCTGTACTTGCAGCATCTACAGTAATATCCCGCAGGGAAATTTTCCGAGTTTGTTCGATTAAATCTATTTGACCTAAATTACCACCACTTGCAGCGATCGCATTAGTGACGCTAGCCAACATACCAATACGGTTGGGAATTTCTAGACGAATTGTCAAACTAAAACTGGAATTAGGTGTGAGTTCTGCCATGCTGTTTTGATTTACGATTTGAGATTAAGCTTGGGGAAATTTCCCAGTTGTACTAATGGCAAGTCAATTATGTCATACTCTTGCACCCTCAAATAAGCAGGTCGAAACCGGGTTTCTGAAGGAATCATTAGGGTTTTGACAAGCCAACATTCCCAATCAACCCAGTTTCTAACCCAGGTGCATTCTCGTGTGTTATAAAACTTCTGCCAAATTTCATTATGTAGCAAAATCGATATCAATTACAGCGATTTTCAGGTAAATAGACCACGCTGTAGTAGGGGTTTAGCAATGCTAAACCCCTACGATGGATGTGGTTCAAATAGATAAAAATTGCTGTAAGCAACTATGATTAAATTCCCTGACATTTGTCTTGCTTTGAGGAAAATTCTCGAAGTCAGCAGAGTTTGATTATGGTCTCACATCACTCTCACCACGCATAATTTTGAAAATATCTCTGACAATTTTGTTACGAATTTCAATTAAATTATCAAGATTCTCTGTCTTTGATTGCAGATTCTTAAAATACTCACAAACTTTCTGATAATGGCTTGCGAAATGCCCGTTATAGCGTTCTTGTCCGCAAGCATTTGCTAAAATTTGTTTTTTAGAAACATTGGGTAGAGTATCTAATAACAGATTAATTTCTTGCCAATCATAAGTTGAATTATATACACATAAAATTGATTTACAGGTAGCCGTCCAAATTTTTCCTAAGTCTGCAAAATGTGTTAAGCGGTGAGGATATAATCCTCTGACTAAATCATCTCCATCTTTAAAGATTCTATCTAAGGATAATATTCCATTATTGCAACTTCTTTGAGATGTATCTCCATATTCACCAATTCCATCTTCAGCAATTGCTGAACAATAGGTAAACATTCTGATTGCTTTTTTAATCTTGCTTTTCAGTTCGTCTTCGTTCTCTTTCTCTATATCTTCACATAATTCAAGCATTCCCATAGCAAATAATAGAATGCTGGAATGAGTTCCGAATAAATATATTGACTTATTATTCCTGTCTGGATGAGGTTGCTTTAAAATCGAAAAATCAAGATTGATGACATTTTTATCCTGATTATACGTTTGTTCACATTCATGGCAGTCTTCCTTGATTTCTTGAATTAAAGGGACAACTTGAATTTGAATTTCGCCATAATCTTCGTAATACTTTCTATTCTGATTATTTTCGGTTATTCTTCCACCATGGTCTTTGATTTTATGAAAGCAATGATTTCCATGATTTGTATAACAAATCAGAGCATGTTTTATCAATCTCTTTGCCCAATCTATACATTCTTCTCTGGTAAAAATTTGATGACATGGCTCATAATCAAGTAAATAAGCCACCATAAGATAATACCAACTTTGCTTAGCAGACCAGTAAGCATAGTGTGCTGAATTTCCATCTCTTGCTGCATAAATTCGTGCCTTCTCTAGCAACCGAAGTGGTTCTCTTAAGCCATTCCAGTGACCAACAGGAAGGTCAGTGTAAGGAGAGGTAAATATATAAACTTTTGCCCGATGTAAATATATTGTTGATAAAAGATAGAAAAATGGATGAAAGTTACTTTGAGCAGAATCACCAAGAGCATGATATTTTGTTAAAAGGTTTTTCAGATATTCTTCAGCATCATTTAAGCTATTTATTGCTGTGCGAATAGCACTAGAACGTTCAGAATGTAATTGATAACATTCTGAGTCTTCCAAATCTGTCAGGTAGTGATATCGAAATTGACAAATTTCATATTTAGCAAACATGAAATCGCTAAAAAATTTGTTATTGCCTTTTCTTGCTTCTTCTATATGAGGTTTAAGAACATCAAGATATCTTTTAGCAATGCGGTAAAGACCTTCTTTCAAATAGCCTTCAGTAATTGTCAGATGAGCATCATAAGCAACTGCACTCCAAGGCTGATTTGGCTCTATTTCTGAAAATTCAAACTGGTTATTTCGAGTACGATATTTGTCACGGAAAATCGTTCTATTTAGATGACCTTCCATTGCTGTTAAAGAAAATGGGTAAAAGTTCAAATAGCTTTCAGCTTTTCTCAATGAATTGATTTCTTCTACACGACGACAAAGTTGCTTTAAGTATTCCAAAGGACTGATTCCAGTCTGTTTAATTGCTCTCAGTCTGGCATGAAATGCAGCTTTAACTGCTACCTCTACTACATCAAAACCGCAGTATTCACCATATGCTGGTTCATAACTTCCAACTACTTGGTCATAAATTTTGTTCTCTGCAACTGCCTTTTCAACATCAGTTTTTTTACAGAGATTAACTAAATTATAAGACCATACTAAGTGAGGAAAACTATGACTACCAAAAAATTCATTATTCCTGAGAATGTTACGAGGAACTGGAAAATATTCTTTTAATGCTGGTATATCCCATAGTAAAACTCTATTAATTATTGCGATAATATGAGATATTGGGCTACCAATCCCAGTTATGTCTTCAAAAAATTCTAATTTATTTTCATTTTTATTAAAAAAACTTTGGTGGTCTGAACCACAATATTCAGGCTTATAATTATCTGCAATCTTGATATAAAAATGCACCCTGACTTTGTAAGCAAACTGTGTTTGCAAACTCATTACATCATCTTCTTGTTCTTCCTCACCTTCCTTACCATCTATCAACAGAGAATTGAGTAAACCATTGGGATTATCTTTTTTAAAATATAAAGGTAAAGGTGGTGCCTTTTCAATTTCAAAATACTTGATGTTGATAGGAAATTCATCAGTGAGTATTTCATTCTCTACAATTGAACGAGTTAAATGTTCAATAAAAGAACCTGGAAAATCTTGACTATCTTCTAACAATGTTTCTGCACTAGTTGTTTGATGCAAAAAAGATTTAACTTGCTTCACACCGCATTGCAACTCAATCCGACTGATTTCTCGATACACTTTCTTGACTAAATCTTCAGTTTTTTGTGTTTTTAAAGCTGAATCTAGTCCTTGATAATGCTCTTCAAGTATAGCTGTTACATAGGGTGTAATAATTTTTTGACGTATATCTCTATGGGAGTTATTTTGTAAATCTCGCTGGTTGTTAAATTCTAAATTTTTTAAATAATGATAATTATTTTGTGCTTTTTTATAAAAATTGATAATATCTTCAGGCTTTAAACCTTTGACTGGATCGGTAACAGTATCCAATAATTCTTGTAGTAATGTTTCTCCTGGATGTATAGGAATATTTAGTCTTTCTTTTTCTTCAATGCTTAATTGATAAAATTTACGAAATGCTCTAATTTTATCAGTTCTACTTAATATTCTCGGTACTTTATTCCCTGGGTCTTTTGATATTTCTAATCTTTTATTTGCCCAGTACTTTTGAATTCCATCTAAAATTTCTACTAACTTTCCTAGTGTTAATCCAGGAACGGTTTTAACGGATTCTTTTTCCTCTTCATTATAGTATTCAGGAAGGACAGAACGCAGAACCCGTCTAATAAAGATACGATTTTTCTCCTGTCCCCATTGTTTAGCAATGCTACTTTCATTGGGTTTAGAATTTCCTTCTTTTATTTCTTTGATATCTAAATCAGTGAGACATTCTAGCAAGTATCTATAAACAGATTTATCCCTTTCTTGATCCTCAAAGTTGCGTCGTCCAAAGTTTTGTAAATCTTTCTCCTCAGATGATTTAGAATTTGGCACACTATTAGTGCTTCCAGGCTGTCTATTTTGTTTTGCCATGCTAGAACCACCTTTATAAAATCTACATAAAGTTTGAATGTACATTAAATGTACATAAAGTATATTGCTGATACTTAAAATTTTTACATAAGTTACAGCCATAACAACAACACTAGCTTAGTCTAAGCTAGAATAAATGAATCTTGACCACAAAATAAGGCAATTTATTTGATAAATATAGCTTCAAATGTAAATTTTGTTACATTAACCTCAAATAATCTTGTACATTTTGTACAAATATATTTTTCTTTACGTACATTATTGACATTTTACTATTGATTTCGTAGGGTTGAGATTTATAGTATAAAACAACACTGCGTCCAGCAAGTAAGCGGCTGGTTGACATATGAACGGAAATGGTCTCAAAAGTTTCACCTTCCATGCTGAAGATGAAATTGATAAGTCTTACGATATAAAAGAACTTGAAGAAGAGTTGAGGAAAGCAAACCTCGCTGTCACTGAACCTAATAACCTAAAAAGCGCTTTTAAAGAAATTGAAGAATTATTAAAGAAGATACTATTGTCAGAACCCAAACTGGTGGGTGGTTCTGTTGAATCTAAGGAAAATGCCGAACAGTCCAAGTTTGAGACTTTTGACAGTAAAGAATATCACTCTAATATAAAGAAATCTGAATTTGAATGCCTAGGTACTCAAAAAATAAGCTTCGCTGATACACAATTACTTAAATGCCGCCAAAAATATAACAACATACTTGTTTATGGCGCTCAAGTTACTGTTGAAGTTGATGATGACAACAATCTATTGTCAATCAACTCAATGATTGCCGATTCCATTGGTAAAGTTAGTCCTGTGCCTGAGATTAAGCAAAAAGAAGATATAAAAGATTTGATTCAGAAGCAAACAGGTCATAATTTGGAAGATGTAAATATCACTCCTACTCTTTGCTATTACTTTGATTCTACGAATAAGAAATGGCGCTTAGTATACCTTGTTGAGAAAAAACTTAATCAAACAGATGCTCCCATTAAGTTTGAATTAATACCAGAAATGGTAGACTATCTAGTTGATGCTCACAAAGGAAAGTTGGTTTCTCAGCTACCTCGTGTGAAGACATTTCAAAAGGTGTAGGGAGAAGACAGAAGAGTTGGTGCATTCAGACGAACAAGAAACTACTGTTGAAGAAACAGCTGTCGATTATTTTGGTGAGGTGCGTACATTTTGTTGCACAAGAGTGCCAAGTAACCCCGAAGGAAGCAGGAAATATCTGAAGGATGCAAAACTTAGAGTGCGTACATGCTATATCAATCCCTCTTACGAATCTTTCCCTGGGAGAGAGATAGAAAATCCTCCAGATTGGCAACCACAAAGTGTTAGCGCTCATGCTAATGCTTCGGATGTGGCAAAATTCTTCCAAGAAAAACTCGATTATACTCCTCCAGAAAAACCTTCAAAAAAATACTACTTATCCGGTATTTTATGTATTGAAGACGGTAATTACCGTGAGAATATCCTTATTCGTTGGTTTGATCATTACCAGCAGGCATTTTTTGGACAGCAGATGATCGATGGCGCACCATGCTGTTATGCTGTTGCACAAGATATAGTTGCTCACGAATTTACCCATGCCTTGACAAGTTGGATAGTTGGATTTGAATATTGTGGAGAATCAGGAGCACTTGATGAATCTTATGCAGATATTTTTGCTATTTTAATTGTAAATCGCGACAATCTTGACATTGGCACATGGAACTGGAACTTAGGAAGTTATTTTAGTGAAAACTATGCTGCTATCCGGAATTTGCAAGATCCTGGTAATCAAAATTGTGCTGAACCACAACCTAAACACATGAATGATTATCTTTACACATCCTATAGTGATGATAACGGTGGTATTCACCACAACAGTGGTATCCATAACAAAGCAGCTTACAATTTACTGACTTCCAAGGACACTCAAGGTAACTACCTATTCGATGCTACCTCTGCTGCTCAACTTTTCTATCGAGCATTGATAGGGTTGCCTAAGAAGTCTGGCTTTATCGATAGTCGTCGCGCTATTCAAGAAGCAGCAAAAACTCTCTTCCGTAAAGAAGCTACCGAACTTAAAAATCAAAAACTTCAGGCGATCGCCAACGCTTTCAAGAGAGTAGGAATTAAGTATAAGGATGAGGATGAGGAGTAAATCCGGTGTCAGTGCGATCGCATTTACAATTTAATTGAGAATTTCAGTCAGAAATTTAATATACTCCCATACTAAGAATTTGCACCCTTCAAAGATAGACAGTATTTACCCAAATAATTTTTATATAAAAAGGCTGAATCCCTTTTATATACTTTGATATCAATAAAATAGGATTCAAGCCAGGTTAGGTACGAGGTGTGATCACAAGATTGTGAGTCGTTTCTAGTTTACCACCAACTGTTGCAAATATTTATCATTTATCAAAATTTAAATTATAGGTTTTTCCAGACTTATTTCCACGAACAACTTGCACTATTCTCAATAAGAGCCAGAGGTCTCTATATTCTAGTTACCAGTGTCACGCTGGTAACTAGGGTTTGGAGGCTCTGCCTCCTGGTTATCGCCCTTGGAAATGCAAGTTATCAATTTATTTTGGTTACCAGCGTCACACTGGTAACCAGAGTTTACTCATATCTTGCACCATTCTCAACAAGACCAAAAAAACCGGGTTTCTAAACGAAAAATTAAGGTTTTGAGACTGAGAGATTTGCAAGAAACCCGGTTTTTAGCCCAGGTGCAAGATGTGTGTTTAGAGGCTCCGCCTCCTGGTTATGAAGCCAAAAATATATTAAGTAATCTATCCTCTATCAAAAGTGCGAACCTCGAAGTCAGCGCTTGCAATATCACTATCCCGAATTAACATCATACAAATATAATCAAAAATTATCACAAATTTGATTGAGTTTTACAATTCAAATAACTGCTCCTTTTTTGTGCAATTTTTCTCGAAAAATTATTCACGCAATTGCGTTGTTTGATGCTATAGTAGAAAAAATTAGTTTTGGGACATCCCTGACCATTGCTCACCCAAAACAGCTACAAGCCTAATTATTGCGTAGCAAATAAACTAAAAGTCAAATTTTCATAACATCACGAAAGACCAATTTTCACTCCCCCAATTCACTCCACCAATACTTGTACTTGACAACATACAGTTTATATAGTATGGGTGCAGCACTTACAAACTCTTGGTGTGGTATAAAAGTTTGACTTTTGACTTTTGACCGGAAAATAAACTGGATACAGAGCAAGCGGATTTATCCGTGGAGAAAAACAAACAGTTCTGTCATTGTTTCAAGCCCCTCGATACCCTACACCGTAGACAGGTCGTGGCTTCTGTAAGTAGGCTACGCCTACATCGATGGGTAATAATTCTAAATTCTAAATTCTTCATTCTAAATTCTTCATTCTTCATTCTAAATTCTAAATTCCCCTTGACCTATTCCCTGTTAAGAGTTCCCTATTTTCACTAGATAACGAAACGCAAAATTACCCCAAAACCCAATAACCACAATGCTTACGAGGATTAGATACCAAAGAACGCAGCAAAACTTAACATAGCCAGGAGCCAAGACTATTTTCCACAGGTATCCGTGCTTTGGTAGACTTGAGAGTTGAGCAAAAGACGCAACATCAAGCAATTGAGAGGGCTGACTCTGTGGAAAATACAATTGGGCTAGAGATTATTGAGGTAGTTGAGCAAGCAGCAATTGCTTCTGCTCGTTGGATGGGTAAGGGTGAAAAGAACACCGCTGACCAAGTGGCTGTAGAAGCCATGCGGGAGCGGATGAATAAAATTTACATGCGGGGTCGGATTGTAATTGGGGAAGGGGAACGGGATGACGCTCCCATGCTCTATATTGGGGAAGAAGTTGGTATTTGTAGCCGTCCAGATGCCAAAGATTTCTGTAACCCAGATGAATTACTGGAAATTGACATCGCTGTTGACCCCTGTGAAGGTACTAACCTGGTAGCATACGGTCAACCCGGTTCTATGGCTGTATTGGCAATTTCTGAAAAAGGCGGTTTGTTTCAGGCTCCCGACTTCTATATGAAGAAATTGGCAGCTCCCCCCGCAGCTAGAGGTAAAGTAGATATTAACAAGTCTGCCACCGAAAACCTGAAGATTCTTTCTGAGTGTCTAGACCGCTCTATTGATGAGTTGGTGGTAGTGGTGATGAAGCGGGAACGCCACAACGACTTAATCAAAGAAATTCGGAATGCGGGAGCTAGAGTCCAACTTATTTCTGATGGTGATGTCGGTGCGGCTTTGTCTTGCGGTTTCGCTGGTACTAATATCCACTGTCTCATGGGTATTGGTGCGGCTCCAGAAGGGGTAATTTCCGCAGCAGCAATGCGTGCTTTAGGTGGACACTTCCAAGGACAGCTAATTTACGATCCTGCAATTGTCAAGACTGGTTTAATTGGTGAAAGCAAGCAAGCCAATTTGGATCGCCTGAAGTCCATGAACATCACCGACCCCGATAAGGTTTACAATGCTGAAGAATTAGCCTCCGGTGAAACCGTCTTGTTTGCAGGTTGTGGTATTACCTCCGGTAACCTGATGCAAGGTGTACGCTTCTTCCACGGTGGAGCAAGAACTCAAAGCTTGGTAATTTCCACACAATCCGAAACAGCCCGTTTTGTAGATACAATCCACATGTTTGAGAAGCCAGAGTACATACAATTGCACTAATCATTGGTTATTGGTCATTGGTCATTGGTCATTGATTGAATGGTACCCTTGTTAAGGGAAAAAGCTTGTTAAATCCGGCTTTCTAGACTCTGTTTATAAGGTTTTACCTTGTAGATGCATTTTAGGAGTGCTGCTGCCTCCCATTAAATCTGGAGGCAGAGTCTTCTAGGAACGGTTTCCTTTTGTGAGCCAGGAAACAAGTTAGTACAACAGGAAAGGTCATTGGTCATTGGCTTTTGACTAATAACCAAGGACAAAATAAAGGAAAGTTGTCACTTTTGTGAGCAGAGAATATATGAAAACATATGAAACATATATTAAAATGCTCGTAAAACATAGATTCACAACCTATGGAAGTAATGGGTTGACGTCAAAACCCTAAACACAAAAATTGTGATTGGCGTTGGTGGAGGTTGCAAAACCCCAAAATTTTGTTAAAAAGCCTTCTTTTGATGAAATTAGGCAAAGAAAATACATCTAGACCTGTCAGTTACGATTTTCTTGATTTACCCAAGAAATTAACAGGTTTACGCACATTTGATAGGTAGACAAAACAAACAAGCAACTACAGATTCAAAAGTGACAAATATGCACATAGCAGTTGTCGGCTTAAGCCATAAAACCGCCTCAGTAGAAATACGGGAAAAGCTGAGTATTCCAGAACCACTCGTAGAAAGCGCGATCGCTCACCTGACTAGTTACCCCCACATCCAAGAAGCTGCAATTCTCAGCACTTGTAACCGTTTGGAAATTTATATTGTTGCCCAAGAAACAGACCGGGGAATCCTAGAGGTAATTCAGTTTCTTTCAGAACATAGTAAATTAGGTGCGCCGACTTTACGACCACACCTGTTTATGTTGCTACATCACGATGCTGTCATGCACCTAATGCGGGTATCAGCAGGTTTAGATAGCTTGGTGTTGGGTGAAGGACAAATTCTGTCTCAGGTGAAGAATACCCACAAGCTAGGACAGCAACACAAAGGTATTAAGACGATTTTAAATAGATTATTTAAACAAGCAATTACAGCGGGTAAGCGGGTGCGTACTGAAACCAGTATCGGCACTGGTGCGGTATCAATAAGTTCTGCGGCTGTGGAGTTAGCACAAATCAAAGCCGAGAATTTATCCGCTTGTCGCGTGACAATTATCGGTGCGGGGAAAATGTCTCGGCTGTTGGTACAACACTTGCTCTCTAAGGGTGCTGGAGACATTTGCATTGTTAATCGTTCCCAGCGACGGGCAGAAGATTTGGCAAAGCAGTTCCCTGAAAGACCAATTAATATTCGTCCCCTGGCGGATATGATTACCGTAATTTCCGAAAGCGATTTGGTATTTACTAGTACTTCTGCTACAGAGCCAATAGTTGATCGCGCTAAACTAGAACCTGTTTTAGTCAGCAGTCGCAGTTTAATGCTAGTTGATATTTCCGTACCGCGTAATGTCCATGGGGATGTTAATGAGTTAGATTGTGTGCAGGCGTATAATGTAGATGATTTAAAAGCGGTGGTGGCACAAAACCACGAAAGCCGTCGTAAGGTAGCACAGGAAGCGGAAGCATTGCTAGAGGAAGAAGTAGCAGCTTTTGATATGTGGTGGCGATCGCTAGAAACTGTTTCTACCATCAGTTGTCTGCGCAATAAAATCGAAGGTATCAGAGAACAAGAATTAGAAAAAGCTTTGTCAAGATTGGGTTCGGAGTTTGGGGACAAGCATCAAGAAGTGATCGAGGCTTTAACCAGGGGAATTGTCAATAAAATTTTACATGACCCCATGGTACAATTACGGGCACAGCAAGATGTGGAAAAAAGACGCAAGTGTATGCAATCTTTGCAAATGTTGTTTAATTTAGATGTAGAAGAGCAGTTTAGTTAAAAGTTAGTAGGGGCGTAATGCTTGCGCCTAAGAGTTAAGAGTTAGGAATTAGGAGTTAGGAGTTAATATAGGGTTATACCAGATCAAAAAATGTTTGCGACAGATCCAATTGTAGGGGTGGGGTTTACCCATTCCCTACCAATCAATCATGTGTCCCATTTTTTTTCAAATTGGTATTACTATTTGATTTTTGAACAACAGGTAGGGGAGGCAGTTTGCGGTGTGGATACAAAAGAAGCGCAAAACTGCCGTTGTGTAATCGCGTTTGTTTTTAGTGTTCTTGCAGGGTAGCGTAACACAACCTTTACAGGATGGTGCGTTAGACTTTAGTCTAACGCACCCTACAGATACTCATAACTCATAACTCATAATTCATAACTCATAATTCATAACTCATACATAATTCATAACTTTCTTAAATATGTCCAAACGGTTATTGAACCGCATTTTCAAATTCATTTTACTGCTGCTAGGAATATGGTTGGGTTTTGATTTACTCTCCCATCTAGCAGCAGAAGTTCTTTGGTTTAGAGAAGTTAAATATTTACCAGAATTTTTATTGCGTTTGGGGACACAGTTGGGGTTATGGATATTCACCTGCGTTACTTCAGTGCTGTTTATATTTGGGAATCTCAATATAGCTGATAGATTAGAACATTCTCACCAAGGATGGGATTACAAACGAATAATTAAAGGGGGGGAAAAAAGACTTAGGATTTCATCGTCACAATTAGAATCTTCTATCCCCTTCAAGGGACTAAAATTGCGCTATCTTGTTTCCGCAATACTGATACTGAGTCTGCTGGTGGGAATAGTTTTAATTTATTATGGACAACAAGCCTTATACTTGTGGTATCCCAATCTGAAATTACCCAGCATTTCTAGGGAATTACCATCTTGGTTAAAATCAGTATTTCCAACTTGGGAATTACAGCAACTTGATGTCCCTACTTGGGAATTTGGTTTACTTTTAGTATTGACTTTTGCAGTTGTAGTTAATTATCAGTTTTGGTTAAAAGCGATCGCACTGCTGATTAGTTTAGTATTAGGTTTTATTGTCTCAGCACGCTGGGATAAAATTCTACAGTATTTTCATGCTACCAGCTTTAACCGCACCGAACCATTATTTAACCAAGATGTCAGTTTTTATGTATTTTCCTTGCCAGTTTGGGAACTACTGTCAACTTGGTTTTTCGGACTGTTTCTGTTCAGCATTGCAGCGGTAGCTTTAATTTATTTGCGTTCAGCAAACAGTTTAAGTGAGGGTAGGTTTCCTGGTTTTTCTCCCTCCCAGCGACTGCATTTAGATATCTTAGCTGCCTTACTAATGTTGGCTGTAGCCGTGCTTTATTGGCTCCTGCGTTACCAACTTTTATATTCTACCTTGGGGGTAAACTACGGAGCTAGCTACACCGATGTTAAGGTACTCCTACCAATATACAAAGGCTTGACAATTTTGGCAATAGGGGTGGCACTTTACTTATTAATGCGAATTGTACCCTTATCCCAAGCCGCAAAAGCCCATCTCAAGCCAACTCCCTATCCTCGTCAACTGGTGTATGTCCTAGGACTTTTTCTGGTAGTAGCCATTCTTGGCGGACCTATACTGTCAAATTTAGTACAACGCTTTATCGTTCAACCAAACGAACTCACCCGCGAAACTCCCTTCATTGATCGTACCATCGCCCTGACCAGAGAAGCATTTAATTTATACAAAATTGAAGCACGTACTTTTAATCCCCAAGCAACCCTGAGTGCGGCAGACTTGCAGAAAAATGACCTGACAATTCGCAACATACGTCTGTGGGATACCCGTCCCCTACTGGACAGCAATCGCCAACTGCAACAGATTCGACCTTATTATAAGTTTCCTGGGGCTGACATTGACCGCTATACCCTCAAAACCGAGCTTAACAGTTCTAGAACCGAAAACCAACAAACAATCATTGCTGCCCGGGAATTGGACTACGGTGACGTTCCCAAACAAGCACAAACCTGGGTCAACGAACATTTAATTTATACCCATGGTTACGGGTTTACATTGAGTCCAGTGAATACTGTGGGTCCTGGGGGATTACCTGATTATTACGTCAAAGATATAGGGGTTGAAAATAATGGTACAGAAGGTTCTCTGCAAACATCAACACCCGCCATCCGAGCCAGCATTCCCATCGGTCAACCAAGGATTTATTATGGTGAAATTACCGACACCTATGTAATGACGGGAACTAAAACCCAGGAATTGGACTATCCCAGTGGAGCCGAAAATGTTTATAACATTTATGATGGACGGGGTGGTATTGCCATTGGTGGGATTAAAAATTTATGGCGAAGGTTGCTATTTGCCCAATATCTCAAAGATTGGCAAATGTTATTTACCCAAAATTTTACCACAGATACCAAGCTGTTATTCCGCCGTAATATCCGCCAACGAGTGCAGGCAATCGCACCTTTTTTACGTTATGACAGAGATCCTTATTTAGTAAGTGCTAGAGGTACTGGCACTAATACCAAAGGTGAACCAACATATTTATACTGGATTCTGGATGCCTATACTACTAGCGATCGCTATCCCTATTCCGACCCCGGTAAGAATAAATTTAATTACATCCGCAATTCAGTAAAAGTAGTCATTGATGCCTACAATGGTACAGTTAGTTTCTACGTTGCCGATCCCACAGATCCGATTATCAAGACATTTGAGGCAATTTTCCCCAATTTGTTCCAACCCTTGGAGGCTATGCCAATTACTCTGCGCAACCATATTCGCTATCCGGTGGATTTGTTTAGCATTCAATCAGAGAGATTACTGACCTATCATATGACCGACCCCCAGGTATTTTATAATCGAGAAGACCTGTGGAGAATACCTACAGAAATCTATGGTAGCGAATCGCGTCCGGTAGAACCATACTACCTGATTATGAAATTGCCCACCGCTGAATCGGAAGAGTTTATATTACTACTGCCGTTTACCCCAGTACAACGGGTTAACTTAATTGCTTGGTTAGCAGCGCGTTCTGATGGTGCAGAATATGGGAAATTATTATTATACCAATTTCCTAAACAGGAATTGGTTTACGGAATCCAACAAATTGAAGCTTTGATTAACCAAGATCCAGAAATTTCCCAGCGAATTACTCTATGGAATCGTGAAGGTTCAAGGGTAATTCAAGGGAATTTGTTGGTGATTCCCATTGAAGAATCTTTGCTATATGTTGAACCCATATATTTAGAAGCGGAAAAAAATAGTTTGCCCACTTTAGTCAGGGTAATTGTTGCCTATGAAAACCGCATTGTCATGGCAGAAACCTTGTCAGAAGCACTTAATGCTACCTTCCAACCAAAGAAAAACCTCCAGCCTGCAATTGTACGTCCCCTACAGCAGTAAAGTAAATGGTAAAGATAGCCCTTTTGTTCTAGTTACCAGCGTCACGCTGGTAACTAGGGGAGTACGCTAGTAACTAGGGGAGTTGAGGCTTTCGCCCTTGGAAGTGCAAGTTGTTAGATAATTAAGATAAATGGTAAAGGTAGCCCTTTTTGAGGCATATTACTAACTTAACCAAATAGTAATATTATATTGTACAGTTTTTTGGTAATTTTTTGCAACGTCTCTACATCTTTTATACTACTTTTAAAGAATTTTTGACAAATAAAAACAAAAAACCAAACTCAATCGAGATTCTCCAGATTTTGTCATGATATTTTGACATAAAAAGAATTGCAAAAGTGGATTTTCAAAGTTTGCTAACTAATTTTTTACAAAATTTTTCTAAATCTTTTCTAAATGATTGAGTCATCTTAATATACATCTGGGGTGTAATCTCAAAATACAGAGATTATCAAGGATCGTCATGGGTTGCATTTACGATCATTGACGACCTAGATATAGAGGTAAATACCATGCAAAATCATGCCAATAGACAAGAAATCTTTGTCAGTCAAATTACAGAGCAATTATGGCAGAAAAGGGACTTCAGTGGATGTGACTTAAGTGGAATAGACTTAAGAGCGGTAGATTTAAGTGAGGTTAACTTGATTGGGGCAGATTTGCGTGGTGCAAATTTGAGTGGAACTGTCCTCACCCGTGCTAACCTCAGTGGTGCAAACTTAATGGGAGCAAACTTAAAATCAGCTAATTTATATGAAGCTTCTTTTTGTGAGGCAAATTTGATTGGTGCTGATTTAAGACAAGCTAACTTATGTAAAGCTTTTTTATGGCGGGTACAATTAAGAAATAGTAACCTTTGTGCTGCTTCTTTATGTGATGCCGATTTAAGAGAAGCTGATTTAAGTGAAGCAAATTTAATTGAAGCATCCCTGATTGAAGCTAACTTAGTCAAAGCAAATCTTGTCAAAACAAAGTTATGTGGAGCAAGTTTACTCGAAGCCAATTTAAATCACGCAAACTTAACGGGTGCTGATTTGAGGTGGACAAACTTAACAGAGGCTAATTTAGAAGAAGCTAATCTTTGGCAGGCACAATTAATAAATGCAAATCTCACTGGAACAATTATGCCCGACGGTATGATTAATAAACCTCAAATTTTGTTTTTTTAAACCAAGCAATTACAACGATTTTCTCTTGTAAAAATTTGCTTATCTAAAATCTAAAAATGCTACGAATTATGAGTTATGAGTTATGAATTTCAAACATTTTGCAGTTCATAACTCACAACTTATTTCACACTCTCACCGCTAAAGCTGCGCTTGTAGCGGGAAATTCTTTCTACCTTATATCTTTGGTGCGTTATGACTTTAGTCTAAGAGGATGTTTGAAAAGTATTATGTTTAACATCACAACCCTAAAAACCTAACCCCTAACCCCTGGGGGAAACCCTCTCCTACCCTCACCCCTAACCCCTCTCCCATTG
>JAAUYH010014482.1_pt1 | contig 17744 bp, 12 predicted proteins | sample 7278061 | NCBI WGS metagenome assembly JAAUYH01 (sample SAMN14350203, study PRJNA611818) | marine sediment metagenome | isolation source: surface marine sediment (0.6m) | place: French Polynesia: Moorea | collected 2018-08 | reverse complement strand
CTTGCGCATCAAGTTCTGCACTTTCTTTATTACTTCATATGACTCTTGAATAACATCTTTGACGCATAGATTGAACCTGTGCCTGGCACATTCCAGCAGTACACAACCGATACGGTTTGCAAGGAACCTATTACAAGCACAGTTGTCTCCTATTAAGGCAACAACGTTAGTAAAAAGACTTTCCAAATAACTCAAAAACAAACTCTAGATATTTGTAATGGTGCTCAGCATCTTGACTTAATTCATCTTCGAACGGTGAAAAGCCTAATAGTATAATGGAAAAGCCAAACTTAGAATTAGATTCAAAAGAAGCAAAGCAAGCTACATAGTGAGCATCTCCCGTGCTCCACTCATCGAATACAATTGCAAACTTGGAAGGTAATTTTTCTGAAATCGTCTGCTCAACACGAAACCTTAGCTTTCTCAGGTATTTCGCAAATGTTTCCGAGTGATAGGGTCCTGTCGAATATGTATTGTGTAAGTCTCATTCTCAACTACTGAACAAGGGCAACAAGCCTCCAACAACCAAATCAATCCACCCAAAAACCTGCATGGTCTTTTTGCTGAAAAATAAAGACGTCGAGATAGCATTAGTAGTGCTCGTAGATTGATTTGTATCTTCAGAAAGTCTTTCAAGATCCTTTGGATGTTTGTCTCTCACGTGAGATGTGAGATTTGTGTAACCAGTTCCTGCCTGCTTTCGAACAACGCCACATTTCCATTTCCATTGATATTCTTCATCGCTGACTTTGGTGAAGAAAGTATCTCTCACAACTTGACCCAGGGAGGTTGCATCTTGTTCTGAATAATCGGTACCTGGAATTAAGGCCAATTTTTTATTGTAACTGTGATAGAGTTTGACTCAACGTTTTTGACTCAAAATGAACGTTTTGGGAATACTTTGCCACGATCCTTTCCAATTCTATTTCGGAATATATTCAGATAACTCAATATGATGAGAGTACTTCCAAACCTCAACAGGTAAATAACTTGATTCAATTCACTCTAGAAATATAATATTCAATCGAATAACTTTCAAGTATTCAAATAAATAATATTTCGACTCAGATCTGGTACAGCATGAACCAAATGGCTGGGTTCGTTCACTTACCTACCCGAGTTTGTTTGTACAAGGCGGAATTCGGGGTGCAAAACTTTACCGTAGCTGCGCAGTGTTTCAATTCTGCAGTCAGAATGGGATGGACTCAAGGATACTACTATCTGGGGATGTTGTACAAGGATGGTCTAGGTGTGGAAAGGTGTGACATCACTGCTAAAAACTTCTTTCAGTATGGAACCGAAGCCGGGGTTCCTGCGGCAATGAGCGAACTCGGACGATGTTACGACCAAGGGATTGGTGTTGAAAGAGGTCCATCAAAGGCAGTTGAATTCGTGAAGCAAGGTGTAGCAGGAAATGATCCACTGGGCCACGCATTTTATGCCTAATATAATTTACGTGGTCACAACGTCGCTGTCAACACATCGCGTGGGTTCAAAATGGCGAAAAAGGCATCTGAGAGTAATCTTGCCTTGGGCACTCCTGGGAAATGCTACGCCCATGGTATTGGTGTTGAACGTGATCCGTCGGAAGCCTTCAGACTACTAACCAAGTATGCCGAAGTTCATAAGAATTGGCTTTCGTATTTCTCTCTGGCAAAATTGTACGAAGAGGGTACCGGTGTCCCGGTAAATCTCGAGCAAATGGCACAGCTTTACAGACGAGGCACTGAGCTTCTCGCATGGCAACGGCCATACTACCAAGGCTACTATGGACTGTGTTTGATTAGAAGTATCGGAGTACCAGAAGACAGAAAATCTGGATGGAAGATGATACAACAGTCGATACAAGGTAATAATGCCACGGGATGGTACGCAAAGGGCGAGTGCTACAGATTTGGGTACGGTGTCCAACCTGACATGGTGAAGGCTGAGCGATGCTACAAACGGGCAACGCAAATGGAGAATGGAATGGACGGGAAAGTCAAGGCAAAGTTCGCACTGGGCTGTATGTACGAATTGGGACAAGGATGGCTTCCTCAGAACTTTTGTGCTGCATTTGAACACTTTAACTTCGCCGCCAATCGAATGCACCAGGAAGCGCAATGGAGGATGGCGATTTTCTGCGAGTCGGGCTCCGGCACAGATCGCTTCGAAGACAGGGCTGTTTATTATTTTCGATTGGCAGCGAACAGCGGGCATCGGCAAGCGCAATTGAAGGCTAGTGCGTACTCCATGCAAGGGAAGGGCGTATCGAGGGATTTACACACTGCAATTGACATTTTGGGACCAGCAGCGCGAAATGGAGATCGGGAAGCAAGACGAAAATTACGACTCGCTCGGTTGCAGATTCTGATCCAACGAAATCGTCCATTTACACTCAGAACGCGAACGTCGTAAGAGTGCTGGCAACTTTTATCTTGGAGCCAGACTATGAAAAATCAAATGACTCAGCTATAGAAACAAGAAGATGATAGAAACTCACATATAACGAATCATTGTTGCTGAAGGCGTGCACTGTATATCTGTGCAAGATATAATGCGGGTACCTACTCATCTGCGACGGATCAGTTTACTCGTACCATCTACTACAGCCGTTGGCTACCTTACTATTTCCGCGTTCCCTCGAAGACGCTAGTACGGTTGCTATGGGATGGGCGATAGGTACCCGGCGGTGAAGGTATAGTTGCAATTTTCGTGCAGCTCCTCCCGCCGCCAGTCGTAGTGCTCACCGACTTGCGTAACCGAAGGAAGATTTCAGTATCGCGCATATCAAAATACAATACTGAAATCTTCCTTCGGTTGATCCGGACGCGGCAATCCAGGCGACACGTACGGGCTGTACGGGAACTCACGCTCGTCGCCCAACATGTATGGTGCATAGGGCGTATCAGGGTCGGGCGGGTCGATTCCCGCTTTCCTACATTCCTCCGCGTACTCAGCTGCGCTCTGCCTCGCCGCCGATATTTCTTCCTCTTCCGTGAGTTGCAGGTCCTGGTAGTAGCCGCGGTCCAGCGGGTTGGGCTTCACCGCCAACAGCTCGATATCAAATACAACCGAGCCATCGCCCTCCTGCAGATGTTTCGAAAATCGGCGGCGCACCCACGACTCGGGCGGCACCGGGCCCAAGTCGATATCGTTGTACGCCAACAATGGCGGAATAATGGCGCGTCGCTTGCCACCGACTTGCATCGAGTGAATCGCCTCCTCCAAGCCCAATATCATTTCCCCGTTGCCGTGGTGAATCAGAAACCCGTCCGTCTTGCCGTACGTGGTGTGTTCCTTTTGCAGCGTTTTGCCGTCCGGTGATATCGTGTACGCGACGTAGTGAATCGTGACATAGTCGCCCCACGACGGTCGCTCCCCAGTACCCACGTTGAAGTCGACGTACTTCAAGCCGGACTTGGTGAGATACCCTGACTGCGGAGTTGGTGGCTCTTCGTCAGCGTTCGCGTTCGGTGGTGGCCGGGACACAGCGGCCGCAGCAGCGCTGCAGAACAGCGCTAACGCATGGCGCCTCGAAATCGTCCGCCCGTTACTTTCACAGCACGTTGGTGTCGTGCGCGTTGCGCCGCGAGTGGTAATGCAACTGGGATAGAGGGCGAAGGCCGACATGGGGACGGTGAGGGCAGGGAGATCGACTTCAGCTGAGAAACGATCTGGCAACCTGTAATTGGTGGAACGAAGTGACTGTGAATAGTGTTGTAGTTGTGTTGAGATGAGTTGACATTAATTGGATGAAAGAAGTAGGACTGGATCAAAGTACAATTTGAATGTGCACTCAAATCAGCAATCGCCATAACGTTTTGTGTTCCGAAAAAAGTGCCTGGTCCCGCCTCGATTTCGTGTCTGTTAAATTCACCCGTCAACGGATAGCACGCTCGCCGGAACTCGGCGCCGACAGTGGTTGCTTGCATGCACATCCCTCACCTCGGCGCCATGTCTTCGCCCCACTGCCGACCCTTCGAGCGCAAGCCATGAATCCCAACCGCCTCTTGTTCGCGCTGGACCGCTATCACGAATCGTACCAAAAGCTCGCGTACCAGTACCAACATCTGCAGGTAAGCAACCCGCCCCACCCCTACACACGCATCCGCTAACACGCCCCAGAACGCCTACGACCGGCAGCGGCGTGCGACGGAGACGCTGCGCGCGGAGAATGACGCGCTGAGGAGGCGCTACGGGGCGCCAGCCGCGCGCAGCTCGCAGTCACCGAGCCAGGTGAAGTACCATGACTCGAATCCGAACGAGCTCGCCCAGGCCCCGCTCCATGCGCGCCACACACTTGAGCACGCCGCCGGCGCCGTGACCGCACTCGCCTACTCGTACTGCGGCGCCACACTGGCCGCCTGCGGGGGTACGGCCGTCGAGTTGTACCAGAACGGCGTCCGTGTCGCTAGGCTGGCTGCCGACACGGCGTTGCGTGACGTGGCGTTCGCGCCCGACGGGAGCGCACTCGTCACGGGCGGCGACGCCGCCGTGGACGTGTGGGACGTGGCCACGCGCGCGCGCCGTGCGCACCAGCCGGGCGCCGGCGCGCACAGCGTGGCGGTGTCGCCCGAGGGCAGCGTGTTCGCGAGTGGGTCCGACGACAAGATCGTGCACGTGTGGAACCTGGCCGCTGCGCGGCTCGTGAAGACCCTTGGCGACCACCGCGACAGCCGCACGGTGCACGCGCTGCAGTTCGACAAGACCGGGGCCCGCCTCGCCGCGGGCGACGACACCGTCGTCCTGTGGGACGTGGAGGCCGGCCGCCGCCTCGCCACGTTCGGGTCGGGTGTCAGCGCGCTGCGCTACTCCTGTGACTCGCGCGCCGTCGTTACCGGCGCCACTGACGGCGCCGTCTCCGCGTGGGACGTGCGCATCCCCGACCCGCCCGCCACACGTTTCGCGGTCCACCGCGGTCGCGTGTGTGGCGTCGCCTACGCCCCCTGCAGCCGTTGGGTCCTCTCCGTTGCGCATGACGGCAAGGTCGTGTTCACCGACCTGCGCATGGGCGTCGCGACGCTTCAGCTTGATGTTGCCGCCGAGCCCCTCGTGAGTGTCGTGCACAACCCCTTTAGTCGCGACTTTGCGGCCGCTGCGCGCAATGGCCGTGTTGGCGTTTGGTCGTATGGTGCACGTTAGGAGGCGGCGGCGGCGGTGGTGGTGGTGGTGATTGATGCGAGGGCTTTGTCTTGTGTCGAACTCGCTTTGTTGTATTTGTACTTTCTTGTTAATGTTGCTCGGAATGAATGTCGCTTGCTCAAACTCACGATACATAAATAAATCGAAACAGGTCTTCACTTTGGGATTCAAGTAGGTTAGACAAGTTACACAGGCTCAAGTGAAACAAGCTGTGAAGCTCATCAACTCGAGTAGAAGCCCAAAGAAATGGCTGCGTGAGCCTAAGAGAGGACGGGGAGCAAGACTTGTTGGGGTGCTTGTGGCATCAGACAAAAAGAACATTGTTGCCCTAATCTCTAGTGTACTTCCACTCCCATGACCTCGCGCGGGTATCTGACACGTCTCTATAAACTACTACCGTAGGACTGTAGCTGTAACCTTCCCATCCACCCATCCCTACACCTCGTCTTCATCATGGCGCGGTCCATTGTCACATTGCCCGGGCATACCGGCTACATCAACACGGTGCTGCAACTGCGGGACGACACGCTGGCGACGGCGTCGAACGACAAGACCGTGCGCATCTGGTCGATTCCGGAAGCGCGATGCGCGCGGGTGCTTACATGTGAGAACGACCCCGCGGGTGATGTCGCGGTGGTGGACGGCGGCACGCTGCTGTGCGTCGGCGGGCGGGTGGCGCGGCTGATGCGCGTGTGCGACGGGCGGGTGCTGGCGGTGTCGACGCCTACCGCGCATAACCTGGTGTGCTGCGGGGTGCTGTCACCGCAGACCGGGGTGATGGGCGACTGTCGCGGCACCCTGTACAAGATACGCTGGGAGAGCGGCGTCATTCACATCACCAGGACCAGGCACCGCGCGCACGGCAGCACCTCCTCCCTGCAGCGCATCCACACGCACGGCGACACCTTTGCCACGTGCTCCTGGGACGCCACCGCGCGGCTGTGGGACGCGGAGTCGCTGACCTCGCTCAACACCTTCCGCTGGCAGTGGCGCGTGGTCACCGCCGTCGCCTACGACGAAACCCACCTCGTCACCGCGTCGCATGACCGCACGCTCCGCGTGTACGACATCCACGGCGCCAAGCGCGTGCGCGCCATCACCACGCACAGGGGCATGGTCAACAGCGTGTGCTTCCTAGACGACAGCCGAATCATCTCCGGTGGCACCGACTGCACCGTCGCCGTGCACGTGCTGCCGTCCGGCGAGTGCGTGGCGCGCCACCACGTGGGCTATAGCGTGTCGTCGATAGCAGTTTTGAGTGGGGGCAAGGTCGCCGTGGGAACCAGTGGCGCGTCGTGTGTAATAAAGATTTTCGATGTCGAGGAACTGTTGAATCCGCCACCACCACCCCCGCCCCCACCGCCACCGACAGAACCCTCGGCGCCGGTGCAGCAGGTTAATTTTGAGGCCGAGGTCGTCGCGCTACGTGACGAGAACTCGGCACTTCGCAACCAACTGGCAGCGGCGCACCAGCGCATCCGCACCCTCGAGGCCACGGTGAAACGGATGAGCTTGGCGGAGGTGCCGAAGAACGAAGAGATGTGCTGCGTCGAACTGGAGCCGTTCCGCCGCGGCGACGAGGTGTTCCGTATGCCGTGTTTGCACGTGCATCACACGGCGTGTGTGCTGCCCTACTTGTGGAACCAGGAAGTGCCCGAGTGCCCTGTGTGCAGGACGACCGTGCCGAAGGGCCATCTCGATAGCTTGCCGGTCTGGAAGTGGGCGCCGCCCGCGTCGTCGACTCCCTAGCGGGTCGGGGAATTTGCACGCGCGTTGCTGGTGTGTTGCAGCTGCGTGGCGCGATTCGATATGATTGCGAGATAGACGGTATTGTATGATGCTACGGCACAGTACTTCGTGATGTGGCGTGGTCGAAATGTGAAGTGGAATCGACGGAAAGGAAGGTGCGGACATGAAGCGTAGGACGATGGCGGAGACGCTATGCGAAGTGCGGAATCTATGAGTTTCATTCGAATGTAAGTGAGTGGGCGGAAGAATCGGCTCCTGTGTAAGTGTGTTTGATGGAAGTGTGCGTTTACTTTGTAACTTTAACTTGTATGTCTCGATTACGGTAGTTGTTCAGATGAACAATAGAATATTTTCGGTATTGATTGCAATGACTTTCTTCTTTTCCTGCTCGCCCCAACGACCGCGGTTCGGAGCGACTCCCCAGATGCGTAGTATACGGCGAGGAGCCTTCTAAACCGGGATGACGTCGAGTTCGCAGTCGATGCTTTTCCGCAGCGCCACGTTGGGCGGTTGTTGCACATGAAACGACGGCATCGGCGTCACCTTCATCTTAGCCCGATACTCGTCCGCGATGTCGTCGAACTCGGCCTTCTGGTCCACCAGCATGTGCAGAAACTTGAGGAATAGCACGCCGGCCACGACCGACGATACGAACATCGCGATACGCAGCGATGTGCTGAGTCCGGTGTGCTCGGTGTGGTAGGTGGTGTCGGGAGAAATCGTCACGCGGCACGCAGCGGCGAGCAACTCGAGCGTGTCATGTTGATGCAGCTTGATTTGCATGTGTCCCAATCGTTCGTCGAGGCAAAAGAACGAGGTCAACAATTCGACGTGCACCAGTAGCGTGCACCCCACGATAATTGTGCGTTTCAGTCTTCGACGCCCCGGCAGAATCATCAGCATCGACACAAGGGTGAGCAGCGATTCGAATCCGGCGAGAAGAGCCGTCGTGCTCGTGGCCGACGTGTAGGACAGTGTTTTGTACATCTCGACTTGCTTTGCGAGAATCGCACATTTCGATGCGGTGGGAGTGATCATTGTGTGCTTGCCGGTCGGTGCGTGTTGGTGTGTGTATTGAGCTGCCCGCGACACGGCACGCGTTATAAATAGTGCAGCATGTGTACCTGGCGGTACGGTGCTCGTCACTTCATAGCGACACACGTTGCGGCAGGGTTTGCAGCGCCGATTCGCCTTGCGCCTCGCGAACTCGCCCGCACCCACGTCGAGCCACCCACCAACCCGCTTGATCTGCTTTCGTTGTGCAGCCCTACCCACACTGCCGCTAACTGTATACTCGCGCCTTCCTAACCGAGCTTAGCGATCGATTTTGTGTGCTGTATTCCGAATTTGATCCCGCCCCCGTCCTTGATCCTCCCGATTCGATCACGCCCCTTTTTAGGATTGCTCGTCACTCTTGCAATCCCGGCATTGCACAGTATACACAGCAAATTTAGCTTGGGTCATCAATGTCATCAGCCACATCGTTTCCCTGATGCCGTCTGTTTGCTTCTACATTCGTCCTTATGATTGCGCTGTACAGTACCTTGACGGTGATAGTCATAAAACACTTGCATCAACAGGCGTTTGCGTGTGTCACCCTGATGATCGCTTCCGTATTTTTTCGATATGCATCGGTAAAGACAAGGATTGCAAGTCAAGTGATATCACAGACTATGGAACGTGTCTCACACAATCTGAAATTGGAATTCCAGGAACAAGATGTGAAGAATCCACTCCGTCCTTACAACTATAATGTAGATCGTGGAGCCGAATATGTGATTTGATGTATCTTAAGTGAAACCGATGGAGCACCCCTACTGAGGCGCGATTCCAATGTGAAGGGGATCCCGAAGAAAAATGTCCACTGGAATGATGATTGATGTGATTCAGATTTGTATTGAGTGATTCCCCAGCCGGTACAGACGGCTAGAACAATGAAACCCTGTGATATGCCTGAGATGTGAACGAAAGTGGTGCACTTGCGTTGGCCAGAACAGTGACTCACTACCGAACCGATATCATCTGTACGAACACGAGTGAAAGCTTTTCTTCCTCGATGCTACAGTATCTGTGTCCCCTTCGGAGTGTGGGATTCGGATTCAAAAGAATATCTCTAGCGATACACCTGTACAATACCGGCCCCGGTACCGGCACTGTCCCAGCCATTTTTGGCGTCGTAAACATGAATCGGGCGAGCATAAACTGTCAACAGCGTGTCTGCACCGAATCTCGAGACTGCATCAGTACAGTACAGTAATTATGGCTCAGTCGCTACTGTCGCTCTAACTTCAGACGAATCAAGAGCTGGGGTATCGGGAAGTACTGTATCATGTGAAACTGATGCGTTTTATCGTAGGACGATTGGTTTACTCCAATGCTTGCTACAGTGGTATGTTACAGTACAAAGCGGGGGGTGCATGCGCGAAGCAGGACTGCATCGTGCAAAACCTATCGCCATAGCCATCGCCACCAAAACCGATTCCCATGGAGAATAACCTCGCAAGCCGTGCAGCAACGCGGTGCCGTACCAATTCCGGCACGAGCACTACAGCAAGCCGAGATATCAGCGAATCTGAATTCCGCACATGTTTATGCACGCCCCCAAAACCAGTATGCCGCACAGCTCAGGACGACCGCGAGAACATACCCCACCGGCCCCGCGGGCACGGGCGCGACGGTGAAGTGCGCCTTGGCGAACAGCCCGAAGTGCAGCAGCGAGTAAATCGCGAGGGCGCTTAGCGCCGCCCGCCGCAGCGCAAGGTTTTTCGGGTTCGACAGCACGAACCAGCAGATGACCGAGATGGCGGCGTCGCCCGACGCCGTGAGCGAGCACCAGAACTTCGCCACTGGCGACGGGTTACCGCCAAAGTACTCAACTGTCCCACCCGGCAGGAACAGATGTAGGCAAATTGAGGGCAGTGGCAGCAGGAACCCGGCCCAGAAGAACGCCTTCTGCAGTGGCGTCAGGTCGTGCTCGTCGTCGAACAGGGGCTCCATCTTACAGGTGGGTTGGGGTGTTTGGTACAACGCTTTTGGTTTCTTTGCTACGCTGTGGTGACGGGTGGACCGGGCGTGGGACAGCGTTTTCAGTACGTACGCGACAAAGAAACATTCATCGTAAGCACGCAGAGATTTCCATGAACAGTGTGACGAGCCGTCGAAATTGGGGCGCCCATGCACGCCAATCTAATGAGTGATTGGTTTTTCTCTTATTCGTTTGACGAGCCCATCGTTCGCAGCTCAGATTCACCTTGTTTTTCTGAATGTCGGCCGTCCCCGTGTACTTTGCCTGCGCTGAAACTGAGACATTAGATCATTGCTTGCATTGGATCCTCTCTGGAATTCTACAAAGAGATTCTCATGATTGTCTACTTATCAGTTTGGGGGTTAATTTACGTTTGAACAATTCCTCATTGAGATTAGGTCAGCCGTTGACGCAAGTACAGTATAGTCTGAATCAGTTTTAAAGGGGCAGGTTTCATTCCCCGTCCCCAACCACCGCGCCGAAAATGTCGTCAGAAAAATCATCCATCGAGCATTTGCGAAGTTGGTAAACTTCGCGCTGCGGAGCGCCTGCGAGTAGGGTTACCCTACACCTGACCTTCATCATGAAATTCGCAAAACCGTGTAAGGCGAAGAATACCAACAGCGCTTCGCACCAGGCACTTTAGCGCGATGGCGAACGTGCACTTCGACTCGACATTCACCAAGGACCAATTCCACGAGCGTGTGCGAGCCGACTTCACCACGCGCGCGGCGCGGTACGATGACGAAGTCACGGGTTGTATGGGACCGTCGATGCGGGACGAGATCACTGAACACCTACTAGCGTTGTATCCGCCCCGCTCCCCGGTGCTCGACGTCGCATGCGGCACCGGCCGGCTGTGCGGCTCGGCGCTGCGTGCGGGGTGTGCCGAGGTGACGGGGCTGGACATCACGCCCGCGATGCTGGCGCACGGGCGGCGCAACTTCCCGGGCGCGAGCTTCGTGGAGGGCCGGGCGGAGCAGCTGCCCTTCGCGGATGAGGCGTTCGCGTCGGTGTACGTGTCGTCCGCCCTCGTGTACTTCGTCGACGTCCCGCAGGCGCTGCGCGAGATGCGCCGCGTGCTGAAGCCGGGGGGGTTCCTCGCATTCCAGTGCACGTCGGGCGACAGCTACGTCATCGGGGTGGCCATGCAGGACGCCTGCGTGCAGGTGCTGGGCGAGGATGCCGCGAAGAAGATCTTCGTGGTACCCGGCACGGTGACCGACACGCCGGACGTACTGCGCGCGCTGCTGAACACGGCCGGCTTCGAGGAGCCCAAGGTGGCGGCTATGGAGAAGACCCCCGTGCTCGACGTCAACACGGTGCTCGGGACGTGGCGAGGTGGCTTGTTCAACAACGCGTTCCTCACCCGTTTGGATCGCCTCGACGACGACGTGAAAGCCGAGATCAGAAAGAAGTTCCTGGTGGAAATCGAAAAGTATCGCAGCAAAGAGGACGGCGTGCTGCGTGACACGATACGCCATTGGTTCGTGCAGTGCAGGAAGCCGTCGAGCTAGGTAAATCAAAACTGTTTATTCTGCCGCCTTGTTCTCCTTCTCGAACCACTCGTCGATGACCGACACGAGCGCGTCCAGGTCGCGCGAGCCGACGGCCTCCGCGATGCCCTGCAGTTGGGCGACGGGCGCGTCTTGCAGTAGCGGCGTGATGTGGGTGCCCTTCACTTTGGTCGCGTCGACAAGGCCTTCCGCGCGAGCTCGTACCATCTGCTCGAGCAGCCCGCTCTCGTCGATGGCATCGTTCTCGAACTGCACCACCAGCGTGCGCGTCGCGTCGTACATCCCGGCCACCGAGGCGCGCACCTCGTTGGGCGGGGGGTAGAACTCGGGCGGCCCCGATTCGCCCGGCGTGCCGATCTCGCGCACGAGCGGCGGCAGCTGCTCGACGATGCGCCGCGACTCGCGCACCACCGGGATGATGTTGTCGCGCAGTCGGTCGGGCGTCGCCGGACTCCCGATGATCAGGTCCTCGAGCGTGCCCGGGATGCTCTCCGCGGCGGCGCGCAGGTCCACGGGGATGGCTTGCTCGAACCGTGTGGCGCCCTGGAAAGCGGGCGCGAATATCGTGCCGTACGCCGGGATTGCGTCCCCCGCTGGCTTGTTGTTGTAGGAGATCAGCACGTTGGCGCGGTTACCGAACGTGTCGCCGTACAACGACGCGCCCAGCGCGTGGAATAAGGCGCCGGCGCTATGCCCGATACCCAGCACTGGAATTGCCGTGGGCAGGGTGGTGCATACACCCGTCCATAGTTCTGCTATCTCTGCGATTAGTCCGAGGTAGTCTAGAGATAGATCGTACGGTGTGGCCACCACTAGGTAGTCGCGCGCGACCAGGCGGTCGAGAAAGGACCGGTAGCTGATGTGCGGTGCGGCGCCGACGAATGCGCCACCAATGAAATGTACAATTGCTTTGGGCTCGCCTTTGGGGCGCAGGACGTAGCAACCGGAAATGGTTTCCCATTGCCGCGACAATACGCTGCATGAGGAAAGCGGTTGGTACATAGCTTCGATGACGTGCGAGGCGGCCGATGAGGCGAGCGATAAGAGCGCGCTAAGTGGGCCTGGGATGGGTGTCGAGTTCCCCGGCACATCGACTTTGGCCTGGCTTTCCCCGCCACCGTCGTTCGACGGCACTTGTTGCACACATGCTCGCAGTCGCTTACGGCTAGTCCTTCGATGTTGACACCACGCAGACTCACCCCGTGATTGTATGGAGGGCCGGAATTTCCCCGCTGGCACAGGGGAGCACGACACAAACGCCATTAATAGCAATCATGCGCACAATGTGCGTGATGCAAGCGGGTAGGGAACGGAGCTCGAGTGTACACGTGGAAGGCTGTCGCCAACAGAAACGCATTCACTGGAATGTGTAGCTCGCGCATATTTGCAGGGAATCTGGCGGTGCCGCAAATCTCGACGCAACGTTCCGAGCATGCGAAAAGGCAAAGAATGACCTGGTCGTTTGTACCGTCGCCGTACTTGGGCGGGTGTCGAGGCTTGCGACAGCGGAGCCGATGCAGGCGGCGCCGATTCGCAGTGCGTGCCTGCGAGCGCCCCAATGGGATCCCGATAGAAGCCCGGGCGACCCAGCTTCCTGACGACGGCTTCGACAAATTCCCGCCGCCGCCGCAGCTGCCGCCGCCGTTCGAGGCCGTGGATGTCGACGTGACGAAGCCGGAATTGCTGGTGTACTCGAAAACGCTGGAGGAACACGCGAAACAGCGCGCCGCGGGCTTGATATCGCCGTTCGTTAGCAGCGAGGGCGAGGAGTGGACGGACGCCTGGACGTTGTCGGTGTTGCCGTACAAGGCGGTGGAGCTGAAGAATCAGTACGCGCGTGTGGGGGTGCTGATAGAACATAACTTCGCGGACTTCGTGCGACTGGAAGGTGGCGAAAATGCTAGCATGGAGGATATCACCCGTGCGAAGGCTCGTGCGCTCTACGCGGGCACCGGGTTGCCGAGCATGGCGGAAACTCACGACATGTCGATAGACCCCCCGGAAACTGGGTCCCGAATCAACAAGACGCTGCAACAGGGGTATTACACGCGGAACGTGGAGGAGGAGGCGAATACGCTGATTAATCGTGTGAGACCGATTAGTGATGAGTCGAGATACACTAGGTTTGGGTCAGTGGTCGCGTATTACGATGGCGAGATAGAGATTGTGACGACTGGGCTTGCGATAGTGTCGATCGTGTTTAGTGGGGCGCAATACTCATCTTGTGCCACGGCGGCGGCCTTGGATGATATGTTCAAGGAATTGACGCGACGACTGGGATTGTCGCTTTATCGGCCGGGTGAGAATGGCGGCTCGCAGTTGCATGGTTCGGAGGAAGAGGAGACGAAGTTTGTGGGGGCGGCGATGCTGAGAGATCGTATCCTGCGTGATGGGACGGTGCTTGATGATGGCATTGTCAAGGTGTCGTCCTTCATGAACCATATGGTGGATGTGGATCTCATGGAAGAGTGTGGCAAGGAACTTGCGGAACGACTGAGAAGCACCATGCCCAACAAGATCTTGACCGTGGAATCTACAGGGCTAATCCCCGCGATACCGGTGGCGAAGAAATTGGGCATTCCGCTGGTGTTCGCGCGGAAGAGTAGGCCCATCACGATTTCGGATAGTTTCCAAACCAGTTATCGGTCGGCGACGAAGGGGACGACCAGCGAGTTGGTGGTGAGCTGCGAGTACTTGCATGCGGCGGATCGGGTGTTGATTATCGACGACTTCTTGGCGGGCGGCAGCACGGCGGAGGCGCTGTTCAAGCTGGCGAACATGGCGCGCGCAAAGGTGGTGGGTGTTGGAGTGCTCATTGAGAAGATGGCGAGTGGGGGGCGCGCGTTCCTGTCCGGATACAACGTACCAGTGGAGTCGTTGGCGAAGGTTGACGTGGAGCAGGAAAGCGGGTCCCGCCCGCGATTGATGGTGAAAGAGGAGGAGCCGTGGCGTTCGAAGAAAGAGGAGTTTCTAGATGACGACGATGACTATGGAGTATCGATTTTGGTGGATGATGAGGATGAGTTTGATAACATTGAAGATACGCTCGTGCGCCGGAGGAAGTGAGCTAGTGTGTTATGTTAGTTAGCTCCGAGTAAATTCGATTAATTGTTCTTTACAGCTAACAACCTGTAGTGCGACTCGTTCACCGACCTTGTGCTTACCACGTCGCATTTCGTTCTCATGAGAAACCCGCCATTGGATGCGATGAGCATCTACCAGCACAACAACACATTCTCAGCAAGCGGGTCAGCTGAGCTCAGCTGTGCTGTTAAAATAGTGACGAAATCTTAATGCGTCAAAATCGGGCGTTTCCTGTCAACGCCACGCAAAATTTAACGACAATTCAACGGTTTCGAGGTGCATGCTAAGGGGCATTTTACTTATTTTTGTCACACTCATAGCAGTTGTAATAAAATTCTGTCCTTTCTTCTGGTTGGACAATGGGAACACCCCGAAAAATAACCACTTTTTAGGGGCTTGCAACGAGCCATCTTCCCTACATCACTACTGCCTGCCCGCAGCATCGAAACATCCTCTCCGCACACGCTAGCGAATAGGCAAGGTCGCCCGTCACCCTCAGCAGCATGGCGGACGAGAAGGTTTTCGACATCTTTGGCTCGGACATCGAGGATGAGGAGCCCCGCAAGCGCGGCGCGAAGGACGACAAGGAGGGGCGTGTGTCGCGCCGTCGCCGCGATGATTCGCCGCCACGGTCGGCTGCGCGCATCACGGACGACCTGGACGACGACGAGTACGAGGAGGAGGACGCGAACTCCGGCGCGAAGAAGCGCCGAAAGAGCGGCGGGAGCTCCGGGAAGAGAAAGATTCGCCGCCGCGACGAAGATGAGGATGTGGAGCCTCGTCGTCGTCGTGATGACGACGACTTCATCGATGATACGGAGGACCGCCGCGCGGCGTCGGACGAGGACGATGTGGTGCGCACCGAGGGTGGGCTAGAGATTGGCAAGTCGATTGAAGATGATGAGGAACAGCCCAAGAAAAAGAAGCTGAGTGCGTTTGATGAAGCTTTGGAGAAGACCAAATCGGCGCGTCGCTCCCGTGGCAAGGAGTTGGACCGCAACAGGGTCGAGTCAGAATGCATCACTTTCCTCGATCGCATGATGCAGGCGCGTGATTCGGATATGGAATGCTACAAGAATGGGCGTCCGGCGTTGAATAAGTTGAAAATGTTGCGTGAGGTGGAGCAGATGATCACCAAGGTGACGCATCGCGAGACGTTGGTGGAGAACATGTTGCTACCCATTATCAAGGCGTGGTTGGACCCGATGCAAGATGGGACGTTGCCGAATGTGCAGATTCGTACCTCGATATTGAAGATTTTGGGCACGTTTCGTGTGGATGATGAGTGGGTGGAGAAGTTGAGGAACTCGCAGGGCCTAGGTCGTGTCATACATTACTATGCGAAGAATGAGGAGCATCCACCCAACAAACGCATGGCGGAGAAATTGATGATGTCGTGGGCTCGTCCGGTGTACAACGCAAGCGTGTGCTTCCATGACATGTACAACGAGTATGACCGCCCGGCTGATGGCCATCGTGCGCCTGAGGATGCCATTACGGTGGAGCGTCGTGCGGCGAGAGAGGCCACGAAGCATTACAAGACCACGCGCGAGCGTTTGGATCAAATGAGAACTAAGGATGAGAAAGCGCCGGAGCCCATCATGGCGCCCATTCCGAAGCCGAAGTCGTTCCTGTTCACTGCGTTGGCCTCGGGCACTGTCACAGCAGACCCCAAAACGGTTAAGGAGCATCGTCAGCAGGCGTCTACATCGAGGAAGGTGAATCGTACCATGAACAGAATGCGCTTGTTGAACAAGAATCGTAATGCGAGAGCGGTCAAACCGTCGGTGAATGGGCGCGATTAAGGAAGGTGGACATGGATGTGGTTTTGGTGGTATGGCTAAGTGGTGTGAATGGAAGCAATTGTGCAGGTAGCATGGTTTCCTGTGGACGGAAGGGGTGGTGGCGGCGGTAATGCTTGAGGTAATTCACTGACTTGAGAAGTTAATGTTTATGTGAAATGACGGTTTTTGTAGCCTGAATGTGTGTTTGGATTAATAATTGTTGTAGCTGGTGGCAGTCCTGGACTTTCAAATAAATTTCGGCTAGCGAACGCCGTGTGCTTACTTTGGAACAGAGCTACCCAGTAAATCTCGATTTTTGCTGCAGAGGGAAGGTCATCTACCGTACTGCAGACATGAAATGTTGTTAGTATGGCGCGTCTTGTCTGCGAGGAGTCACTGTCGTGCCTTGCTTTCGAGCAATGCGAGATTGAACTTGACTTGGATGAGAAAAGTTGTCGTAGTCGAGTTTGATGTTCATGACGAGCAATGATACTCAAAAAACGACTGGATGTAACACTATCTCGCTTCGCAGTGAAAATGATGGCCGTGTTCCTACCGTGCTTGCCATCACAACCAATTCTTGATCCAATAAGTTTGCATCTGATGGCATCGCGCAACTCCTTAAATTCTGGAAATCGATCAAGTAGCCCTATTCCTCAAACTAACCATGCAACCTGCTATTGTGCGTGATGCGCTCGGCACACAACTGAGACCTGATATGGAACAGCTAGTGAAGGTCGCCACGGCGTCGTTCGCAGACGACCCCCACATGAAGAACCTGTTCGGCCACTCGGTCAGCGACCAAGTGTACGACCGAAATAGGGCGCGTGGGTTTGGGATACTGATCAGCGAATGGCTGCGTGTACCGGAGAAGAAGGTGGTCATCACCGACGAGTCTGGCATGTGCTTCGCGATTTGGTCGAACGGAAAGCCGCAGTACGGTATCATCGACAAAATTCGCAACGCCTTGAGGTTTATTTTTGCGATTGGTTTTAAACTCGCGCAGCGTGCCGGCGATTATGACGATGCTATTGCGAACAAACACCCCACCGAGCCACACCTCTACCTAGACCTGATGGCCACTGCGCCTGAGGCGCAGGGAAAGGGCATTGGGAGTCGAGTCATGAGGAAGATGACCCAGTACCTCGATGAGAACGGTATCGCCGCATACACGTTTAGCTCGAATCCGCAAAATGTTTCGTTTTATAAGCGGCATGGCTTTGTCATTATGGAACAGCCCATGACCGGTTTGCCAGAAGATGCTACCACACTCACCAGCCTGTGGCGTGAGCCGAGGACCCCTGAATCAACCAACTAACTGAATGTAATATTTGTAGTATTAGTACAGTGTTCCCTCTGAATATGACCATCAGTTAGACCCTTCTCAAATAATCTCATTTAAAGGTACTATCGAATTTCGAAAACTTTCTGGCAGCTCTCGTGAGTGGTCATATTCAGAGG
>JAAUYH010232833.1_pt1 | contig 17749 bp, 15 predicted proteins | sample 7278061 | NCBI WGS metagenome assembly JAAUYH01 (sample SAMN14350203, study PRJNA611818) | marine sediment metagenome | isolation source: surface marine sediment (0.6m) | place: French Polynesia: Moorea | collected 2018-08 | reverse complement strand
GGGAGCATGCCCAGCCCGGCGACATGGTCGTCTGCCTCGGCGCCGGCACGATCTCGGCCTGGGCGAATGAGCTGCCAAAAAGGCTGACGTAGGGTAAGTTTGGACTTGTCAACGCTTTGGCGTTTCGCAAGACTGCAACTCAACCTAAGGTGATGAGTATGCGTCAACTCCCATTCCCGAAGGTCGAGGCTAACTGGTGACCACCTCTCTCATCCTCGCCTGTCTCTGGGCGATCGCCGCCAATGTCATCGCGATGTTCCCGTCGCGCTCAAACCATTGGCCGGCGGCTTATGTGCTGATCACCATCGGCATCCCGATCCTCGGCTACGTCACCTATCAGCATGGTCCCTGGGTCGGCATGCTGGCCCTCGTCGCCGCCATGTCGATCCTGCGCTGGCCGGTGATCTACGTGGCGCGCTGGGTCCGCCGCTCGGTTGGTCCGGCGGAATGACCGGGGCTCCGCGCGTTCGGCCCTGACTTCGTCCACTGGACGCATTTCGGGAAGGGCCTCACACCCTCGGGGCTGGACGCGGAGTCATATGGGAGTCATATGCGAGTCATATGGAATTCATATCCGGCATTCGCGGGGTTCTGACGCCCGACCGGCCGCTGGCCGATCTCACCTGGCTCCGCGTCGGAGGCCCGGCGGATGTCCTGTTCCAGCCCGCCGATCTGGAGGACCTGAAGCGGTTTCTTGCCGGTTGCGCCCCAGAGGTCGCGGTCTTCCCGATGGGCGTCGGCTCGAACCTCATTGTCCGAGACGGCGGCATCCGCGCCGTGGTGATCCGGCTGGGGCGGGGCTTCAATTCCATTGAAATACAAGAGGATAGAGTGACTGCCGGCGCGGCGGCGTTGGATGCGCATGTGGCCCGCAAGGCCGCCGCGGAGGGCCTCGACCTCACTTTCCTGCGCACCATCCCCGGCGCCATCGGCGGTGCCGTGCGCATGAACGCGGGCTGCTACGGCACCTATGTCGCCGATGTTTTCGTTTCCGCTCAAGTGGTTACGCGGGAGGGCGCGGAGGTCACGCTGACCGCCGACGACCTAAACTTCCGCTACCGCCAGACCGACCTGCCGGACGGGTGGGTGATCACACAGGCCACCTTCGAGGCCCCGCGCGGCGACCCGGAAGTCCTTGAAATCAAGATGAAAGACCAGCTCGCCAAGCGTGACGCGACACAGCCCACCAAAGACCGCACTGCGGGGTCGACCTTTCGCAACCCGGCGGGTTTCAGTTCGACCGGGCAGGCGGATGACCGCCATGATCTGAAGGCCTGGAAGCTGATCGATGAGGCCGGATTGCGCGGCCATCGGTTGGGCGGCGCGCAAATGTCTGAAAAACATCCCAATTTCCTGACCAATACCGGAAACGCCACCGCCGCCGAATTGGAAACGCTGGGCGAGCAGGTGCGGAAAAAAGTCTTTCAAACCAGCGGGATTCAGTTAGAATGGGAGGTGATCCGGGTCGGAGAACCCGGGCACGAGCGATAACACTCCCGAAGCGCCGAAAAACGGCCGGGGAAAACGAGGCGGGTAAACGTGGGCATGTCGGGCAGGGCATCCCCGAAAGTTGCGGTTTTGATGGGCGGTACCTCGGCCGAACGCGAGGTGTCTCTCAGCACGGGGCGGGAATGCGCCACCGCACTCCGGGACGAAGGCTTCGAGGTCGTCGAGATCGACGCCGGCCCCGATCTTTGCGCGCGTTTGCAAGAGGTTGAGCCGGATGTCGCCTTCAATGCGCTGCACGGGCGCTGGGGCGAGGATGGCTGTGTCCAGGGTCTCTTAGAGTGGCTGCGCATCCCCTACACGCATTCCGGTGTGCTCGCCTCGGCGCTGGCGATGGACAAGCAGCGCAGCAAGGCGGCCTATGTCGAGGCGGGCCTTCCGGTGGCCGAAAGCAGGATCTGCCCCGCCGAGGATGTGCGTCGCGGCCATGTGATGACACCGCCTTACGTGGTCAAACCCAACGCGGAAGGCTCCAGTGTCGGGGTCTACCTGGTGCATGAAGCCGCAAACAGCCCGCCGCAGCTGGGCCCCGAGATGCCCGCCGAGGTGATGGTCGAGCGTTACGTGCCCGGGCGCGAGTTGACCACCACGGTGGTGGGCGATCTCGCGCTGACGGTGACGGATATCCTCACCGATGGCTGGTACGACTACGACGCGAAATACAAGCCCGGCGGGTCGCGGCACGTGGTGCCGGCGGAGCTGCCGAACGAGATCTTCCAGGCCTGCCTCGACTACGGGCTCAAGGCGCATGAGGCGCTGGGCTGCCGGGGCGTGAGCCGGACGGATTTCCGCTGGGACGAGAACCGCGGACTCGACGGGCTGATCCTTCTCGAGACCAACACCCAGCCCGGCATGACGCCGACCTCGCTCACACCGGAGCAGGGGAGCCATGTGGGGATCAGTTTCGGCATGCTCTGCCGCTGGATCGTGGAGGATGCCTCATGCAACCGGTAACCGAAAGCGTGCGCCGCGACCCGGCGCCGTCGCGCTGGGCCTACAGGTTCCAGCGGTTGTGGCTGACGCCAGTGTTCCGGGCGCTGCTGCGTGTCGGCGTGCCGGTCTTCCTGATGGTGCTGGGCGCGGGGTGGTTTTTCAGCGACCCGGACCGGCAGCAGCAGATCAATGACGGGATCACCGAGGTGCGCCGGTCGGTGGCGGAGCGCCCCGAGTTCATGGTCAAGCTGATGGCGATTGACGGCGCCTCGGCGGAGCTTGCCGAAGAGATCCGTAAGGTGCTGCCGGTGGACTTGCCGAAAAGCTCGTTCGATCTGGACCTCGACGAGATGCAGGCGCGGGTGGAAACGCTGGATGCGGTGGCCACGGTCGATCTGCATATCCGCGCGGGCGGGGTGCTGCAGGTCGAGGTGCAGGAGCGTGTGCCGGCGGTGATCTGGCGCGTGGGGGGATATCTGGAATTGCTGGATGACGGGGGGCGCCGGGTGGCCGCGCTGACGACGCGGCGGGACCGGCCGGACCTGCCCTTGCTCGCGGGCGAGGGCGCGGACCGTGCGGTGCCCGAGGCGCTGGCTCTGTTGCGCGCGGCCAAGCCGCTCGAGGACCGGCTGCGCGGCCTCGTGCGCATGGGCGAGAGGCGCTGGGACGTGGTGCTTGACCGCGGCCAGCGCATCCTTTTGCCCGAGACAAACCCGGTCGACGCGCTGGAGCAGGTGATCGCCGTGCACCAGGCGCAAGAGCTTTTGGAACGCGACCTGGCCGCGATCGACATGCGCAACATCGCGCGGCCGACCCTGCGGATGGAACAGCAGGCCGTGGAAGAACTGCGCCGGATCAGGGGCATAGTGTTAGGAGATGCGACGAGATGATGGACCTCTACGAGACCCAGCGCGCGATGCGGAACATGCGCAAGGCCGCCCTGCAGCGGGGCGTGATCGCGATTCTCGATGTCGGCACGTCGAAGATCGCCTGCCTGGTGCTGCGCTTTGATGGTCCCGAGCGGTTTCGCGAAAGCGATGGGGTGGGGTCGCTGGCCGGGCAGTCCTCGTTCCGGGTGATCGGGGCGGCGACGACGCGATCGCGCGGGGTGCGGTTGGGCGAGATCGACGCAATGCAGGAAACCGAACGCGCGGTGCGCACCGCCGTGCAGGCCGCGCAGAAGATGGCCAATGTGCGCGTCGACCACGTGATCGCCTGTTTCTCGGGCGCGAACCCGCGCAGCTATGGATTGGCGGGCGAGATCGAACTTCATGACACCATCGTGACCGAGCAGGACATCGCCCGGGTGCTGGCAAGCTCCGACGTGCCGGATATCGGTGAGGGGCGCGAGGTGCTGCATGCGCAACCGGTGAATTTCGCGTTGGACCATCGTTCTGGTCTCGGCGATCCGCGCGGGCAGATCGGCAATAGGCTGGCCTGCGACATGCATCTGCTGACGGTCAACACGGACGTCATCGAGAACCTGCTCTACTGCATCAAGCGCTGCGACATGGAGCTCGCGGGGCTGGCGTCCTCTGCCTACGTGTCGGGGATTTCCTCGCTGGTGGAGGATGAGCAGGAGCTGGGCGCGGCCTGCATCGACATGGGCGGCGGGTCCACGGGCATCTCGATCTTCATCAAGAAACATATGATCTACGCCGACGCTGTCCGGTTGGGCGGGGATCACGTGACGCAGGATATCTCGAAGGGCCTGCAGGTGCCGCTGTCGACCGCCGAGCGGATCAAGACCTTCTATGGCGGGGTCGTGGCCACAGGGATGGACGACCGCGAGATGATCGAGATCGGCGGGGATACCGGGGATTGGGAACATGACCGGCGTACGGTGTCGCGGTCCGAACTGATCGGCATCATGCGGCCGCGGGTCGAGGAGATCCTCGAGGAGGTACGCGAGCGGCTCGACGGGGCGGGGTTCGAACACCTGCCGAGCCAGCAGATCGTGTTGACGGGCGGGGCGAGCCAGATCCCCGGGCTCGATGGTCTGGCACCGAAGATCCTCGGCAATCAGGTGCGGATCGGGCGGCCGCTGCGCGTGCAGGGGCTGCCGCAGGCGGCGACGGGATCGGCGTTTGCGTCTTGCGTGGGCCTGAGCCTCTTTGCGGCGCATCCGCAGGACGAATGGTGGGACTTCGAGATGCCGATGGAACGCTACCCGGCACGCAGTCTTCGCCGGGCGGTGAAATGGTTCAAGGACAACTGGTGACCGCTAGATCTTGGCGACATGCGGAAATCCTGTGAAATGCGGCAGAAATGTGACGATATTTTGGGGTGGACGGGCCTTTTTTCCGTGACGTGACGGGGATGAGGCTGTAACTTGAAGGCAATGAGGCGCATTCGGCCGGTCAAGGCCGAAGCAAAAACGAGCAGGCGGAACTAGCGATGACATTGAATTTGACGATGCCCGAGCGGGAAGATCTCAAGCCCCGTATCACCGTATTTGGCGTGGGCGGCGCCGGGGGCAATGCGGTCGACAACATGATCAACAAGGAACTCGACGGGGTCGATTTCGTTGTCGCCAACACCGACGCGCAGGCGCTGCAGCAGTCGAACGCGCCGTCGCGGGTGCAGATGGGCATCAAGGTGACGGAAGGGCTCGGCGCCGGTGCGCGGCCGTCGGTCGGGGCGGCCGCGGCCGAGGAGACCATCGAGGAAATCGTCGACCACCTCGCCGGCGCGCATATGTGCTTCATCACCGCCGGCATGGGCGGCGGCACCGGGACGGGCGCTGCGCCGATCATCGCCCAGGCGGCGCGCGAGCTTGGCGTGCTGACCGTCGGCGTCGTGACCAAGCCGTTCCAGTTCGAGGGCCAGAAGCGCATGCGCCAGGCCGAGGACGGGGTCGATGCGTTGCAGAAGATGGTCGATACGCTGATCATCATCCCGAACCAGAATCTGTTCCGTCTCGCCAACGAGAAGACGACCTTCACCGAGGCGTTCTCGATGGCCGATGATGTGCTTTATCAAGGGGTTAAGGGCGTCACTGACCTAATGGTCCGGCCCGGCCTGATCAATCTCGATTTCGCGGATGTGCGCGCCGTGATGGACGAGATGGGCAAGGCGATGATGGGCACGGGCGAGGCGACCGGCGAGGATCGCGCGATCCAGGCCGCCGAGAAGGCGATTGCGAACCCGCTGCTCGACGAGATCTCCCTACGCGGGGCGAAGGGCGTGCTGATCAACATCACCGGCGCCCATGACCTGACACTCTTCGAGCTCGACGAGGCCGCCAACCGGATCCGCGAAGAGGTGGATGCCGAGGCGAATATCATCGTTGGCTCTACCCTCGACGCGTCGATGGAAGGCGCGATGCGGGTGAGCGTCGTTGCCACCGGGATCGATGCGACGGAGAATGTCGCCGAAGTTCCGGTTCCGCGCCGGCGTCTGTCGGAGCCGCTGCAACCGGCTGAAAAGGTTGAGGAACATTTCGAAGCCGCCTTCCCGGCAGATGCCGCCAAGGCCGCCGAGGAGCAGCATGTCCCGATGCCCGCGGAGGTCGCCGCGAAGGAAGAAGAACCGATGCTCTTTGACGATCTCGACCCCGAGGCCGCAACGGCGAAGGAGCAGGCCGAGGACATCTTCGAAGAGGCCTCCGACGACGGCCTGCCCGCGCCGGTCTACAAGCACAAACCGGCCGCCGAGGCGCGTGCCGAGGCGGTCGAGGAAGAGCCTGCGTCGGAAAGCTTCGTCGCGCCCAAGGCCGGCACGCCCTCGCCCGAGGCGCTGGCCCGGTTGCAGTCGGCGGTGCAGAAGATGCCACGTCCGACACCGAAGGTGGTCGAAACGGGTGGCGAGGCCGCGGAAAAACCGCGTTTCGGTATCAACTCGCTGATCGGACGGATGACCGGGCATGCCGATGGCGCGGCGCAAAAGGCGCCGCCAGCCCGCCGCCAGCCTCCGATGCACGCGGCCGAAGAAGAGCCGCAGATGGACGAAGAGCAGGAGCGTATCGAGATCCCCGCATTCCTGCGCCGTCAGGCGAACTAGACCGCTAACAATCCCTGTGGATAAGGGCCGGTTCCAGCCGGCCCTTTTTCATTTGAAATCAGCATATTATCCTGTGGATAACCGTGAATCGGCAGGTTTCCGCGCATCGTGATTCGCGATGTTTCAGAGCGTTGCAAAGATTGAGTTGAGCCATCCGCCCGCCTCCTCTAGGTCCCGGTTAACGAGCGGTTAAGGCTCGGGGTAACGGTCGGGGACACCGTGCAGACAACACTGAAATCCTCCATCAGCTTTGCGGGCATAGGCCTGCATTCAGGCAAGCCTGTACGGATGACCATCCATCCGGCCTCTGCGGAATACGGGATCTGGTTCCGGCGCACGGACGTGCAGGACCGTGACCCGATGGTGCCGGCGCGCTGGGACGCGGTGGATCCGGCGCCGCTGTGCACCCGCATCTTCAATGGCGCGGGCGTGTCGGTGAGCACGGTGGAACACGTGATGGCCGCTTTGGCGGGCTGCGGGGTCTCGAACGCGCTGATCGAGCTTGACGGCCCCGAAGTGCCGATCCTCGATGGCTCTGCGGCCATGTTCGTCGAGGGCATCATCTCGCGCGGGCTGCGGCGGCTGCGGGCGCCGATCCGGGCGATCCGGGTGCTGGAGACCGTGGAGGTCTCTGACGGCTACGGTACCGCGCGGCTGGATCCTTCGGATACGTTGGAAATCTCCTTCGAGATCGACTTCGAGGACGCGGCCATCGGGCAGCAGCAGAAATCGCTGAAGATGGCCAACGGCGCCTTCGTGCACGAGCTCTGCGACAGCCGCACCTTCTGCCGCCAGGCGGATGTCGAGGCGATGCGGGCCAACGGGCTCGCCCTGGGCGGGGTACCCGGCGAGAACGCGGTGGTCTTCGATGGCGACGACGTGCTGAGCCCAGGCGGACTGCGCCATCACGACGAGCCGGTGCGCCACAAGATGCTCGACGCTTTGGGCGACCTCGCCCTGGCCTGCGGCCCGATCCTGGGCCGCTACACCGGGAACCGCGCGGGCCATGCGCTGACCAACCAGCTTCTCCGCGCGCTTTTCGCGCGTCCGCAGGCCTATCGCGTGGTGCTCTGCGACGAGGCCACTTCTGCCAACCTGCCCGGAGTGGGCGTGGGCCGGGCGGATCTTGCCGGTCTTGCCCACGCGGCGTAGACCCACGCGCGTAAAGGGCGTTTTGCCCGGATTCGATCTGTGCTAGAAGCACCGTGTGAGGGGCCGGGGCGTTGTCCGGCCGCAGGGCAAAGTAGGTAGTCTCTTGATGACACGGGCAAATCTACGGTCGGGCGTTTTGTTGGGTGGAGCAGCCATTCTGGCGCTTACCGCCTGCAGCCGCGAGCCCGAAGTCTCGCTGGAAAACCTCAGCGCCGAGCAGATCTACACCCGCGCGGAATATCAGCTCGAATCCAATCGGCCCGACGACGCGGCGAGGAATTTCGCCGAGATCGAGCGGCTCTACCCCTATTCGGAACTCGCCAAACGCGCGCTGATCATGCAGGCCTTCGCCTATCACAGGGACAAGGACTACGAGCAGAGCCGCGTTGCCGCGCAGCGCTATATCGACTTCTACCCCGCCGACGAGGACGCCGCCTACGCGCAGTACCTTCTGGCGCTCAGCTACTACGATCAGATCGACGAGGTCGGCCGTGACCAGGGCCTGACCTTCCAGGCGTTGCAGGCGCTGCGGACGGTGATCGAGCGCTATCCGGACACCGAATACGCCCGGTCGGCGATCCTGAAATTCGACCTCGCCTTCGACCATCTGGCCGCCAAGGAGATGGAGATCGGGCGCTTCTATCTCAAGCGCAAGCATTACGCGGCGAGCATCAACCGTTTCCGCGTCGTGGTCGAGGAATTCCAGACCACGACCCACACCGCCGAGGCGCTCTATCGTCTGATCGAATGCTACCTGTCGCTGGGGCTGACCAGCGAGGCGCAGACCGCCGGCGCGATCCTGGGGTACAACTACCAGTCCTCGGAATGGTATGACGACGGCTACAAGCTCTTGACCGGGCGCGGGTTGCGCGCCGAGGTTTCGGGCGACAGCTGGCTGCGTCAGGTCTACCGCCAGATGGTCCGCGGCGAGTGGCTCTGACCTGATCCGGGGAGGTCTCCCAGATGCTTGCGGGTCTCGACATTCGGGACATGCTGATCATCGACCGGTTGGATCTGCAATTCAAACCGGGCCTCAATGTGCTGACCGGGGAGACCGGCGCGGGGAAATCCATTTTGCTGGACGCATTGGGCTTCGTGCTTGGCTGGCGCGGGCGGGCCGAACTGGTGCGTGCTGGGGCCGACCAGGGCGAGGTCACGGCGGTCTTCGAACTGCCCCCCGATCATGCGGCGCATGCGGTGCTCGAGGCGGCGGGGCTGCCGGGCGGGGACGAGTTGATCCTGCGCCGGGTGAACACGCGCGACGGCCGCAAGACGGCCTTCGTCAATGACCGGCGCAGTTCCGGCGAGGTGCTGCGCCAGCTTTCGGAATGCCTAGTGGAGTTGCATGGCCAGCATGACGACCGGGGCCTGTTGAACCCGCGCGGACATCGGGATCTGCTCGATGCCTATGGCGCGCATTGGGACCGGCTCGCCAAGGTGCGTACGGCGTGGCGGGCGTTGGGGGCGGCGCGGAAGGCGTTGACGGCGGCTGAGTCGGCGCTGGAAGAGGTCCGGGCCGAGGAGGAATTTTTGCGCCACGCGGTGGCGGAGCTGGACCAATTGGATCCGCAACCGGGGGAGGAGGCGGACCTGGACGCGAGGCGGCGGCTGATGCAGGCGGCGGAGCGGATCCGGGAAGATATCGGCAAGGCGCAGGCGGCGCTCAGCTATGACGGGGCCGAGGGGCAGATGGTCAACGCCCTGCGCTGGCTGCAGGATGCGGCGGAGGCGGTGGAGGGTCAGCTCGATGCCCCGGTGGCGGCGTTGGAGCGGGCTTTGACGGAACTGGGGGAAGCCGAACAGGGCGTGGCGGCGGCGGTCTCGGCTATGAATTTCGATCCCTCGGAACTGGAGGCGGCCGAGGAGCGTTTGTTCGCGATCCGGGCCCTGGCGCGCAAGCATGGCGTGGCGCCGGATGAGTTGGGCGGCTTCGCGTCGGAACTGCGCGGGAAGCTGGACGCGCTGGAGAGCGGCGCGTCGGATATCGCGGCGTTGCGGGCAGGCGTGGTGGAGGCCGAGGCGGTCTATGACACCGCGGCGACCGCGCTGAGCGCGGCGCGGGGTAAGGCGGCGGCGTCTTTGGATAGGGCGATGGCCGCGGAACTCGCGCCGTTGAAGATGGAGCGGGCCGTGTTTGCGACCGAGATCGGCGAGGTTGCGCCGGGCCCAGAGGGTCGTGACGCCATTGCGTTCACCGTGGCCACGAACCCGGGCGCGCCGGCGGGGCCGTTGAACAAGATCGCCTCGGGCGGGGAACTCAGCCGGTTTCTCCTGGCCTTGAAGGTCTGCCTGACGGCGGGGACCTCTGGCGTGACGATGATTTTCGACGAGATCGACCGCGGGGTCGGGGGCGCCACCGCGGATGCGGTGGGGCGGCGGCTCGCGGCGCTCGCGGAGAACGCGCAGGTGCTGGTGGTGACGCACTCGCCGCAGGTCGCGGCACGTGGCCAACACCATTGGCGCGTGGCCAAGCGGGTGGCGGACGAGATGACGTTTTCGACCGTCACGCCGTTGGAGGCGCCGGACCGGGTGGACGAGATCGCGCGCATGCTCGCCGGGGATACGATCACGGACGAGGCGAGGGGCGCGGCACGGGCGTTGTTGGGGTAGGGGAGCCATTAGGCTTGGCACTCAACTATCCAGAGCGCGAAGCCGTGCCGCCGCCGATCCTCGGGTGGCGGACTGCCCAATTTACAGTGTGTTTTATGCCTGCCAAGTCATAGCAGCAATTGTGCGTCTTGCTGTCGTTGCAGTACCGCCTTCCGGGGGGAGGGTCTCTCGGGCATTGCTGCGCAATACCCTGCCGACCTACGGGCGCCTGCTGTGCAGTCACCCTAGGTCGGCGGTGGTGCGGCGGGGCTTCGCCCCTTGATTCCGCACCAAGCTGGTTTTTCAGAAGTTATGGCCCGGCCTTGGCCTAGACGCCTGGTCCGCCCTTCAGCGCCTTCTCCTGAAACACCGGTGTGAACCCACCATCCGGGTCCCGGTGGATGACGAACCCCATGCCTTCGCGCGGGGCGCCCGGGGCGGTGAAAGCGTTGGCGATGCTGACGGCCTCGGCGCGGGTGGCGTAGCCGAGGCGGCCGTCCTTGCGCCAGTCGGGCACAGCCTGGGCGGCGCCGGCGGCGAGGGTCAGGACCAGGCTGGCCCCGGTGGTTCGGATGATCAAAGAGGGCAACGCCGCCTCCTTCGCAAGATGCCTCCCCAGGCCCATCAGACCAAGGAGACATAGCAAAAGCAAAGGATCATAGGAAGTTATGGCGCAATGTTGATGTTCGATATGTGACAATCGCGCCGCGCAGGCCTAGTTCAGCCGCACCACCTTGCCCGGATTGAGAATGTTGCGCGGGTCGAGTGCGCGCTTGATATCGCCCATCACCGACCAGGCATCCCCGTGCTCGGCGCCCATGTAATCGAGTTTGCCGACGCCCACGCCATGCTCTCCGGTGGAGGTGCCGCCGAGCCGAAGCGCGCGGTCGACCATTCGCTGCGAGATGTCCTTCACCGCGGCGCGTTCGGCGGGATCGTCTTCGTGGAACAGCAATTCGGCGTGGAAATTTCCGTCACCCACGTGGCCGAGAATGGGGCCGAGAATGGGCGAGGCGGCGATGTCTTCGCGGGTTTCCTCGACCGCCTCGGCGAGCCGCGAGATCGGCACGCAGATATCGGTCACCAGCGCCCTCGCGCCCGGGCGCAAGGCCAGACAGGCGTAGTGCGCGTTGTGGCGCATCGCCCAGAGCGCGGTGCGGTCTTCGGTCCGCGTGGCCCATTCGAAGCCCGCGCCGCCGAAATCGTCGCAGATCTCCTGAAACCGCTCGGCGTCCTGGCCGACGCTTGCCTCGCTGCCGTGGAATTCGACCATCAGATGCGGCAGTTCGGGCATCTCAGCCCCCGCGTAATCGTTGAAGGCGGAGGCGGTGGCGGGGTCGACGAACTCGATCCGCGCCATCGGAATGCCCATCTGGATCGTGGCGATCACCGCGTTCACGGCATTCTCGAAATGCTGAAAGGCGCAGACGGCGGCGGAAATAGCCTCGGGCTGGCCCTGCAGCTTCAGGGTCAGCTCTGTCGCGAGGCCCAGTGTGCCCTCGCTGCCCACCATGAGCGCCGTCAGGTCATAGCCGGCGGAGGATTTTCGCGCCCTTGTGCCGGTGCGGATCACGCGGCCATCGGCGAGCACAACCTCGAGCGCGCGCACATTGTCGCGCATGGTGCCGTAGCGCACGGCGGTGGTGCCACTGGCCCGCGTCATCGCCATGCCGCCGATTGTGGCATTGGCGCCGGGATCGACGGAAAAGAAGAGGCCCGTCGCGCGGAGTTCCCGGTTCAGCGCCTCGCGGGTCACGCCGGGTTGCACAACGACGTCCATGTCGGCCTCGTTGACCTGCAAAACCTTGTCCATGAGCCGGAAATCGACGGTCACACCGCCTTGCAAGGCGAGGGCATGCCCTTCCAATGACGTGCCGACACCCCAGGGGATCACCGGGCAGTCATTCTTCGCGCATACCTGGACAATCTCGCTCACCTCGGCGGTTGTTTCGGGATAGGCAACAGCGTCGGGCGGGGTGAGGGCAAAGTAGCTCTCGGATCGGCCATGCAAGTCCAGATCGGACTTGGAACGGCTGAGCCGGTTGCCTAGTATTTTCGACAACTCGGACAGCGCGGTGTCGATGGTCATGACGGCCTCCCCAAGCGCATCCCGGGTGGGAGCCTAGGCCAAGCGGGGGGCCGGGGAAAGCCCAAGCGACGCGGCCCCGCCGAGCCTGAAAATGAGCCAGCCGGATCGCTCGCTGATCGCGCAACAGTTCGAGGACGCCTATGGCGCCTGCGCGCGTGGGCTGAGCGTTTTGCGGACCAAGGGACCGGGACAGCTCACGTTCTGGGTCATTGCGCTGGTGATCGGGATCGCGGCGGGGGCGGCGGCCTTGTTCTTCCGGATGGGGATCGAGCAGCTGCAGGCGTTTCTGTACGGCACCGATGACGTGTCGGCGCTGCACAGCTTTGCCGAGACGCTGCCATGGTACTGGATTCTCTTTATTCCAATTGCCGGCGGTTTGGTTGTTGGGCTGATCCTGCACTGGTTCACCGATGACGGGCGGGTGAGGTCTGTGGCCGATGCGATCGAGGGCGCAGCACTGCAAAACGGGCGAGTCGAGGTCAAGGCCGGCATCGCCTCGGCCATCGCCTCGCTGATCACGCTGTCGTCGGGCGGGTCGTCGGGGCGCGAGGGGCCGGTCGTGCATTTGGCCGGCGTAATCTCGACCTGGGCGTCGGACCGGATCAAGGCGGACGGGATCACCGGGCGGGACCTTCTGGGCTGCGCGGTGGCGGCGGCGGTCTCGGCCTCGTTCAACGCGCCGATTGCCGGGGCGCTCTTCGCGCTCGAGGTGATCTTGCGGCACTATGCGGTGCACGCCTTTGCGCCGATCGCAATCGCCAGCGTGGCAGGCACGGTGGTCAACCGGCTCCAATACGGCGACGTGACGGAGTTTGTCTTGGCGCGCGAGGGGGCGCTGGAATTCTACGTGGAATTGCCGGCCTTCCTGATCCTCGGGCTGGTTTGCGGGCTTGTCGCCGCGACGCTGATGCGGGGGATCTTCGCGGCCGAGCGGGTCGCCGATCACGTGCAGCGCCGCACGCGCCTGCCGCGCTACCTGCGGCCGACGGTGGCCGGGGCGTTACTGGGCGGGATCGCGATCTTTTTCCCGCATATCATCGGCGTGGGCTACGAGACGACGTCCAAGGCGCTGACCGGTCAATTGGTGTTGCACGAGGCGATCGTCTTCTGCGTGCTCAAGGTGATCGCAGTGGCGATCACCATTGCCGGGCGGATGGGCGGCGGGGTTTTCTCGCCGTCACTGATGGTGGGCGCGCTGACGGGGCTTGCGTTCGGCTATGTGGCGACGGGCGTGTTCCCGAACGTCTCGGGATCCGAGACGCTCTATGCGCTGGCGGGGCTGGGGGCGGTGTCGGCCTCGGTCCTTGGGGCCCCGATCTCGACGACGCTCATCGTCTTCGAGCTGACCGGCGACTGGCAGACCGGGCTGGCGGTTCTGGTGGCGGTGTCGATCTCGACCGCGCTGTCGTCGCATCTGGTGACGCGGTCGTTTTTCCTCGAGCAACTCGAGCGACGAAACGTGCACCTGGCGCAGGGGCCACAGACCTACCTGTTGGGGACGGTGCCGGTCTCGAAAGTGATGTGCGGACTCGACGCGCCGGGGGTGCCGAGTGAGGCGGTTTGCCGGGAGTTGATCGAGCAGGGTCTTTTTGTTGAGACCGGAGCGACGCTCGCCAATGCGATGCCGATCTTCGAGCGGTCGGGAACGCCATATCTGCCGGTGGTGACACAGGCAGAGGATGAACAACCATCGCGTCTGATCGGAGCGCTTGCCCATGTGGACGCGCTGAAAGCCTATGCCAAGGCGCTGGCGGAGACGGCGGAGGAAGAGCATTCCTGAATGCTGCGCACGGGCCGCAATCGGTGGTTTTCGGACGCCTAGAGCTGCTCGACCGTAACGCGGTCGGTATAGAATGCGAGGTGCCCGGCGATCGCCTCGAGCCCCTCCTTGGGGGTCTCGTAGCTCCAGGCGGCGTCGGCGATCGGGCCGGATTTCGCCTGGATCGTGTAGTAACTCGCGTCGCCTTTGTGCGGGCAGTGGGTGGATTTGTCGGTCTTGTCGAGGAAGGCCATGGCGATGTCGTCGCGCGGGAAGTAGATTACCGGCGGGTAGCTGCCCTCGGTCAGTTCCACGGCCTTTGTCGTCTCGCCCAGAACGGCGCCGCCGGCGCGGACCACCCAGGTGCCGGGGGCGGTACGGGTCTTGATGTGATCGGCCATGGCGCGGGTCCTTTCCAGAGTGTCGCGGGCACCATAGCGCGGCGCGCGTGACGTTCCCATGTCAAATCGGCGCGGTCGCCTGGGTGAGCCAGTCGCGAGCACCGTCGGAGAGCCGGTCGGCAATCTTCTCGGCGATGGCGGCGTGGTAGGCGTTGAGCCAGGTCCGCTCGTCGGCACTGAGCATGTCGGCGTCGATCAGGGTCCGGTCGATGGGCACCCAGGTGAGGGTTTCGAAATTCAGCATCTCTCGGTTGTCGGCGCCGGGCAGGTCGGGGGCCTCTTGCACGACGACGAGGTTCTCGATCCGGATGCCGAATGCGCCCTCACGGTAATAGCCGGGCTCGTTCGACAGGATCATCCCGGGTTGCAGGGGCACGTCGGATATACGCGAGAGTCTCTGCGGGCCCTCGTGGACGGAAAGGTAGGTGCCGACGCCGTGCCCGGTGCCGTGGTCATAGTCCTGCCCGGCGCGCCAGAGGTGAATCCGGGCGAGCGCATCGAAGTCGCGCCCCGCGAGGCCCTTGGGCCATCGTGCCTGGCTGATCGCGATCATGCCCTTCAGCACGCGGGTGAAGCAGGCTTTTTGCTCTTCCGTTGGCGTACCGATTGCCACGGTGCGGGTGATGTCGGTGGTGCCGTCGAGGTACTGGCCGCCCGAATCGATCAGGAGGAGCTCTCCGGGTTTGATGTCCCGGCTGGTCTCGTTGGTGACGCGGTAATGCACGATGGCGCCGTGTGGGCCGGCACCGCAGATCGTGTCGAAGCTGATATCCTGCAGCGCGTTGGTGGCGCGGCGGAAGCCTTCGAGCTTCTTGACCACGTCGATTTCGGTGAGCCCGCCCTTGGGCGCCTCGGCATCGAGCCAGGCGAGGAATTCGCACATCGCGGCGGCGTCACGCAGATGCGCTGCGCGGGTGCCGGCGATCTCGGTATCATTCTTGCAGGCCTTGGGCAGGATGCAGGGGTCTTGCGCGTGGGCGACCTCGATCCCGGCGGCCTGCAGGATGCGGGTGACGGCAAGGGGGGCGGTGGCCTTGTCGACGCGGACGGGGCCTTGGAGTTGGGTCAGCGCGTCTTCGAAGGCGTCCCAATGGGCGAGGGTGATGTCGGGGTCGGGGCCGAGGGCGTCGAATTTTTCTGGGTCGGAGAAGAGCTGCATGCTGCCCTCGTCGTCGAGGATCGCGAAGGCGTGGGTGACCGGGATGCGGGGGATGTCAGCGCCGCGAATGTTGAGCAGCCAGCAGATCGAGTCGGGCAGGGTGAGCACGGCGGCCTTGTGGCCGGCATTTTGCAGGGTTTCGGCGATCTGGCAGCGCTTGGTTTGGTCGCCGGTGCCCGCGAGTTCCTTGGGGTATTTCGAGACCGGCTTGGCGGGGCGGGGCGGCTGGTCGGCCCAGATCCGGTCGATGAGGTTGTCGGTTTCCTTCAACTTCAGGCCAGATTCGGCGAGGCGCGTTTCCAGCTTCTCGATCTCGCCAAGGGTATGCAGCCAGGGGTCGATGGCGACCGTGGCGCCCTCGGGCAGGTGCTCAGCGAGCCAGTCGCCAGGTTTGGTTTCGGGCCAATTGACGGGGGTGAAGTCGGGGGCGACTTGGGCCTTCACCTGGACCCGGTAGCGGCCATCGACGAAGACCCCGGCGGTGTCGGCGAGCACGATTGCGAAGCCCGCCGAGCCGGTGAATCCGGTGAGCCAGGCGAGGCGGTCATCGCGCGTGGCGACGTATTCGCCTTGATGCGCATCCGAACGGGGCACAAGGAAACCGTCGATGCCTTCGGCTGCCATCTCGGCTCGGAGGGCCTTCAGGCGCGGGGGGCCCTGGTCGGGGGAGGTCGTGGCGTCGAAGCTTTGAAACATGTCGTTATTCCTCCGGCGTTTTTAGGTAGCGCACGACAGTTGTGATTGCGGCTACACCGGCGAACACGGTGCCGATAACGGCCAGAAGAACGTACAGCTTTCCGAAGTATTCCTGGACAAAACGAACCGAAGCACTGGCGAAATATCTGACGGCTGGATAGTCGGTACATTCCCGTTCTCTGGGCACTCCCGGAACGCTACCGGTTATCGCAAGAACCTCGCCCCAGTCGCAGCGCCAGTCCATGACCCGCACGATCTGCCCAGTTGGGATTGTCTGAGACGTCGGTTCCTCAAACAGGACACTGTCGTCGTGCAAGAGAAAGCCCGCAGAAAACAGAAAGGCGAGAGCTACCGCTATGACGGCCAGTATCCGCATCACGGGTTCTGCTTTACCACTTCAGCTCGCTTTCTTGATCCCCAAGAGACGCGCGCGAGCGCGCGGGTCGCTGTCGAAAAGCCCGGCGAGCTGCTCGGTCATTGCGCCCGCGAGCTGCTCCACGTCCGTGATTGTGACCGCGCGGTCGTAATAGCGGGTGACGTCATGGCCGATGCCGATCGCCACCAGTTCCACCGCCTTGCGGCGTTCCACCATCGCGATCACATCGCGCAGGTGTTTTTCGAGGTAGTTCGCCGGGTTCACCGACAGGGTGGAATCGTCCACCGGCGCGCCGTCGGAGATCACCATGAGGATCTTGCGCGCCTCGGGGCGGTTCACCATGCGCCGATGCGCCCATTCCAGCGCCTCGCCGTCGATGTTTTCTTTGAGCAGCCCCTCTTTCATCATCAGGCCGAGGTTCGGCCTTGCCCGGCGCCAGGGGGCATCCGCCGCTTTGTAGATGATGTGACGCAGGTCGTTCAGCCGCCCCGGCGTCTGCGGCCGGCCCGCGTTCAGCCAGGCCTCGCGCGACTGGCCGCCCTTCCAGGCCCGCGTGGTGAAGCCGAGGATCTCGACCTTGACCTGGCAGCGCTCGAGCGTCCTCGCCAGAACATCGGCGCAGATCGCCGCGATCGAGATCGGCCGGCCGCGCATCGAGCCGGAATTGTCGAGAAGCAGCGTCACGATCGTATCGCGGAATTCGGTGTCCTTCTCGATCTTGAAGCTGAGCGGGGTGGTGGGGTTCGCCACAACGCGCGCCAGGCGTCCGGCGTCGAGGATGCCCTCTTCGCGGTCGAATTCCCAACTGCGGTTCTGTTGTGCCTGCAGCCGGCGCTGCAGCTTGTTGGCGAGCCGCGACACCGCGCCCTTCAGCGGTTCGAGCTGCTGGTCGAGATAGGCCCGCAGCCGTTCGAGTTCCTGCGGCTCGGCGAGATCCTCAGCCTTGATTTCTTCGTCATGCTTCGTCTCGTAGACCACATAATCGGGATCGGCCTCGGAATGCGGCGGCGGCGGGGGTGGCTCGAGCGGCATGTCGCCCTCGGGCATCTCGGTCTCGTCCGACATCTCCATGTCGGCGAGATCGTCC